>JAABUK010007561.1_pt1 | contig 15629 bp, 22 predicted proteins | sample 5559141 | NCBI WGS metagenome assembly JAABUK01 (sample SAMN10711869, study PRJNA513367) | rock metagenome | isolation source: Antarctica rocks | place: Antarctica: Victoria Land, Pudding Butte nord | collected 2016-01-03
ACATTATAGCACTCATGGCTTCTGGCAGTCCTGGCTGTCCTGCTGAGGCTAAGGCCCATAATGCAGAACCCCCACCATGCACAAGTCTCGTGCACGGTGGGGGCTCTGCGATATGGGCCTGATGCACCAGGGGTTCATGTGTGCTGGGGTTCAGCACTGTGAGTTTATGCACAACGGGGGTGTTTACAACGGGGGTTTGATGCAAAGCCTCTGGCTGTGCATCATGAGACTTATGCATGGATGGTTAGGATCTACTCAATGTGCCTGCAAGAGTAGCGGAGATTCTTCGCCCAAGGACAAGCGTGCCTTGCAGTCATGCATTGGTCGCGTTTGCACTTGCTTTAGCTATTGTTGCTTGCATGTGTTTCCCAGGTACTTGCTTTCGAGGTATTTGCTTGCTAGGTACCTGGGTGGAATTACAAGCCTGGAGACTTTTGGGCAACGTCAAGTCTGGTGTGCTGAGCAATGTAGTGATGCCAGCATTGTGCTTGTTGCAGCAATACTACAGGGGCAAGGGCAAATGGGAGTACATGCCAGTGGTAGGCTTTGCCAAAGCCTTTGACCAGACAGAGATGGCTAAGACCACCAGGGGCAGCTTGGCACAGCCCTATCAGGCACCCAACCCCAAGTGCGAGGAAGCCCTCATCACGTACAAGTATGCACTGAACGGTAAGAGCTTGACAGTCCATGTCTTGGGTCTTAGTCTCAGCAAACGCATGGGACACATCACCTGCTGTCGCTGAGAATCTTTTATAGGACTGTCAACTGGCAACTGCTTGCTGGGCATTGCAAGCACAAGTCAATGAGCTGCTGCCTTCAAGCGCTGCTGTGCCTCCACATGCTTTAGCTTCCCAACATCATGGAATACCATCTGCACGTCTGTGCCTCATGTGGCATTGCCTCTCATCAGTCACCACCAAACTTACGGCACACTGCGCACACTGACAACTCCTCATCCAGACCTACATGACTCAATGGGTGAGTCACACATGCAGGCTTCCAGCGGTGGAAGGCCCTGATGAACAGGGAGTTCACCCTCATCAAGCGTACCATTGTGGTCTACAAGGCCAAGTCCTTCCAGATCTTTGTCATGGGGCTGATTGCAGCCACCCTGTTCCTACGAACCCACATCCACCCCATCAGCCCCAACGATGGCCAGGAGATTGCGGGCTTCACCTTCTTCGGCCTGCTGGTCATCTTGTTCAATGGCATTGCTGAGATGTCCATGGCGGTGAGCTTTCCAACGCATTCTTTGCCACTTTCGTTCCGCTCTCTTTGCCACTTTTGTTCCGCTGTACACTGCAGCGAGACATGAGCTCATGCCATCAAGATCGCTCTTGTGCCTCAGCTATTGTGACTGATGTTGATGCTCAATAGTGTGTGGGATGGACCTTGTTAGCTTGGTTTATGCACTTCATGGCTTACTGTGTTCCCATGCACATCACACATACTCACAGCAGCATGCAGATGTCACAAAGTTGTGTGTCCTGCTGCTGAAGACGTGAACACAGCTTCGCCTTGTTGGCAAAAATGGCACCCCAATCTGCTGCAAGTATGATCCCTCCCCCCCCCCCCCACCCCCCAAATCAAATGGAGAAAGTTCCATTGTGTTCAATGACTGCAGGTTGAGCGTCTGCCAGTGTTCTGGAAGCAGCAGCGGCTGATGTTCTTTGATGCCTTCTCCTTTGCCTTCCCTGCAGCGCTGCAGCGCATCCCATACTCTGTTCTGGTGTCCCTCATCTGGACTGTCATCACATACTTTCCAGTGGGACTGGCACCCCAGCCTAGCAGGTGGGCTCCATACAATTCAGGCGTGTGTTGGTGCCTACCCTACTTTGTTGAGTCAGCTTGTTGCGCTGCGCTATGCTGGGCCATGATGTCAGTGCTGTACAAAATCCCTGGGATTTTGGGTGGGCTGGGACCAGGGCATCTTGAAGCTATTTCTTACTGCAGGGTTAAGCATCCTCAGCCTGCAAAGCCTGCTGGCGTTTTCATGCACTGACACATATGTTATGCAGTCAGATGGTTCAGAATTTCAGCGTCACATGCCCCGCAGGTTCTTCATGTTCTGGGCCATTGTGTTTGTGACCGACCAAGTGGGCGTCTGCATCTTCCGCTGCACTGCTGTGAAGTCCCGGCACATTTTCAGCGTCGCGTGCCTTGCAGGTTTTTCATGTTCTGGGCCATTGTGTTTGTGACCCACCAAGTGGGCGTCTGCATCTTCCGCTGTACAGCCATGATTTCCAGGAACATTTTGAGCGTCATGTGCCTTGCAGGTTCTTCATGTTCTGGGCCATTGTGTTTGTGACCCACCAAGTGGGCGTCTGCATCTTCCGCTGCACCGCCATGATTTCCAGGAACATTGTGGTGGCCAACGGCCTGGGCATGCTGCTGCTGCTGTGCTGCATCCTGCTGGACGGCTTTGTCATTGTTAAGCGCTATATCCACCCATGGGTTGTGTGGTGAGCATTCTACCTTGCTGCCATCATTATCTGTGGCATATCATTCGCCTACATGTGCTGCTGTGCTGCATCCTGCTGGACGGCTTTGTCATTGTGAAGCGCTACATCCACCCATGGGTTGTGTGGTGAGCGCTCCACCTTGCCATTATCATCATCATCTGTGGTACGATCATTTGCCTAGATAAGCTGCTCTGGGACAAATGGTCGTTGTTTCATGTATTCTCTGGCTGCTACTGGGTCTGTGGCTGCACTGGAAGGTTCCTGCTTGTTGGGATTTGGGGGATGTATACTAGTGTGTCAGGAGGGGTGTCAGGAGGGGTGTGTCAGGAGGGGCGTGTACTAGGTGCACGTATGAAAAGTTGTCTATGACATTGACACGACAATTGTCTACCGTGTGCTGTTGGTGCTGTCCTCATTGTTGTAGAAACCGGAAGTATCATTTTGATTGTTCTTTTGATTGAGGTTATTGTTCTGAACTGTCGTTGCCATTGCTGCTTGCCATGGCTGTTATTGCTCATCTGTGCTGCAGCTAGTGCCAGTCAGTATGGCTGAGTCAGCAGCAGACTGATGCACTGTGATCACCCACGCTGCCGTTTATTTTGGTCGCAGTAATCTTGATAAACCAGCTTACTGTGTGCTAAGCCATCATTTGTCATGTCGTCATGGAATTTGCTTTTTCTTACTTTTATTCTTATCCTTATCCTTATTCTTACTCTTATTCTTATTCTCAATCTAACTTGTACTCTTATTCTTATTCTCATTCTCATCCCCATTCTCATTCTTACTCCCAAACTCATTCTCATGCTTATTCTTACTCTTATTCTTATTCTTATCCTTATTTCACTTGATCCAGGATCTACTGGATGAACCCGTTGCAATATGCCCAGAAGGTCATCCTCATCTTATTCCTATTTTTATCATCATCCTTATTCTTATTCCTATTTTTCATTTCTGTTTTTGGATGATCCAGGATCTACTGGATGAACCCCTTGCAATATGCCCAGAAGGCCATCCTCATCAATGAATTCTCAGGCCACCACTGGCAGAACAAGCCCTACCCCTACCCCATCTACGGCGGCATGACCCTGGGGGATGGGATTCTGGCTGGCCTGGACATGGAGAACAAGTACTGGTGGGTGTGGTTGGGGATTGGAGTCAACGTGGCATACATTCTGCTGATGAACGTCATCATCATCATCTGCTTGGCTTATCTACCAGGTATGGCATACATCACACCATGTTGGTAGACCTTATAGAGGCTTGCAAGACTGACAGCTGTGGAGAGACAAGACCTTTCCCGCACATACCTAGCTCATCATGAGCTGGAAAGCAATCTTATTACTATTTTTATCATTACATCATGTAGCTTGCTGATTTCCTACAGGGAACCCCGACGTATCTCATTATTGGGCTTTTCTTTGATTGATGCTGTAAGGCGTAGTCTTTGTGTTTCTATTTGCAGTCTGCTGATCATTCTGCCAACAAGTGTCCAGCTGGATCACCAAGTGCGGCGCATGCATGCTTCCGAGTGACACTCCTGCACAGCACGCTGTATCATGTTTCCTCATGTGCTGTATGTGTTGCTCGTGATAGTTTGTCATTACTGGCATCATCATATGACACACCTGCCAGATATGCACAATTCATGACACGGCATGGGAAAAAGTTAGTGCTACTTCTCGTGACAACAGACCGGTTACCAGTCATGTAAAGGCCATCAGTAATGATGGTAATCAGTAATCGGTAATGGTGATTGCGTGTGATTGGCTGCAGCCTACGGAGCCAATGCTACAGTGGCCAAAACAGAAGAAGAGTTAGAGGACCGGCACAGAGCGCTCTTTGGGGATGCAGACAATGCAGATGACATCACAATTGAATTGCCTGCCAGCAATGGACATGCCCATGAGGATCATGTTAATGGAGACGCTGGGAGAAATGGCAATGCACAGATGCAGAATGGTGTGAATGGGACTGGCGGCTCACATCCAGCAAGGGTATGCTTGTCTGCTTGTTGGTGATACGTATGTGTGTGCGTGTGTACTTTTGACGTATATCATGTGAACACGAAAATTTATATGTATGGTGTTTGTGTTAGGTATATGTGCATTTGTTCCAACTTTATTCAATGCATGCACGTATGTATGTGTGATGTTTGTATGCACGTACAAATCAAAGTTCATATTGGTATAATGTGTACACATGTTCCTGCAGGGCAATGAGCCACAGCCAGCTAGCAGAAGAGACTCCATAGATTCACAGGTCTCCACTGTACAGTCAGAGCAGGCGCAGTCACTGCAGAGGGCAGGTTCCAAGGGCCTGGGCAGCCGCAGGCCCTCCAAGGCCAGCTCCTCCAGAAGAAGAGCACTGGGCGGTGCAAGCAGCAAGACACGCTCTAAGTACGTTTCTTCTCAGAATGTTGCATTGGAATCAGTGCTGTCAAGTTGCATGTGAGGCTGCGCGTCACGGAGCTTCTGTATAGAAGGAAATCGTTGATTACTGTGCATCTGGTCCAGCTGGCTTATTGCCCATGCAATGGCAGTCCACCTACATTTGTCCCATCTTCATTTCATGGATCATGGTGCTTGCTTTTGTTAAGCTTTTTTTGCTGAAAGACTAAGGGTGTTGATGTGTATTGTGCCCTTTGGTGTAGGAAGCAATTGGAAGGAGAGGGCATGGTGCTGCCTTTTGAGCCCATGACCATGACTTTCAAGGACCTGCACTACTGGGTGCAGATTCCCAAGGTGATCCACCTGCCATGTAAATGCATTGTGCTGTACCAATGTCCTGCTGAGACATAGACATGCAATGAACTACGATCAATGTCAGCAACATCATTTCGGGTTGTTTTTGGATGCCCACGTTAGACATAGCAGTGTGCCTGAGCAGCAGCAGCCCATCAAAGGACTCAGAGATGTCAATGGAGGGCTGGTGGACAGTGCAAACAATGCAAACAATCGTTCACCGCATGATACTGTAGCCAAGACAAACATACCTGCCGTCACTGCAGAGCACTCTGCAGCAGCATGCTGATGCCTTTCTGTACAGCATTTCCTCCTGATGCAGGCCTCCTGATGCAGGCCAGTCTGTCTGATTGTGTGTGAGCATCTCTGTCTGTCTTTGACCACACAGATACAACAGCTCATGCCATGTCTCTGAGCAAGTGACTTTTCTATCTATGGTCAACCGTCACCAGATGGGGGAGCATGTACACTCAGGACGCCACCTACCCTGGAAATCACTGCTGTCAAGCATCACCACTCCACCTCCTTGCAAACCGCCTCTGTCTCACACCTTTAGGTTGCAGAATAACAAGCAGCAAAAATCTCAATGGGTATTTGTAGGAGGGTGCTAAGGACAGTGCACATGGAACTGCAAGCCTCGGTTTCACACCTAGGCTGCAGAGTAACAAACCTGCAAAGTGCCTTTTAGGTTGTTTTCAAACTTATTGGGTTTTGTAGGAGGGTGCCAAGGACAGGGCGCACGTACACATGGAGGGAAGCACCCCCTGGCTGGAGCTGCTGCTGGGTATCAGTGGGGCCTTCAGGCCCAAGGTGCTCACCTGCCTCATGGGGGTCACTGGGGCTGGCAAGACCACCCTCATGGACGTCCTGGCAGGCAGAAAGACTGGTGAGGGGCTTCTGATGTTGCTTCGATAGGCAAATGCGACACGTTCTTCCTTCTGTTGATGCTGAGCTGATTGGCAACAGTGCTACATGCTGCCTTTCGATGCTGAGCTGACTGGCAGCAGTGCTACATTCTGCCTTTTGGGAGTGCAAGAGGCGCTGGCAAGACCACACTTGTGGGCTGGCTGGCTGGCTGAAAGACCAGGGATGGCTTTGACACAGCTTGATCAACAGATGAATCTATCATGAGATGTTCTTGCAACCCTTATTGGACTTGCAAAGTCGTTACATTCTGCATGTCTTGACAAGCAGGCTGCTCGCACAGGAGACTATGCAGGCTGGTCTGTACAGGGATGGATTGTTTCTGCTTGTGCGCAGCTCTTCTGCATTTAAACCCTTGTGCATTGCCCTTATGTACGTGTCAACATACAGCCTGAGCGGCAGGCCAGCTTTGTGTGTGTCTGCGCTACAAGGCCACAGAAAACAAATTTGCTGCTTTTTGAACCTAGAAGAATGCGCCCTGCAGGTTGGCGCATTGTGGGAAATGTGTGCAATAATGGACCCTTGAAGCAGCAGAACAGCTTTTCCTCAAGTCTCTCGTGAATGTTCCCTATCTGGCTGCCTTTTTGACTGTGCCCCCTGCCCTTTGCAGGTGGTCGCATAGAGGGAGATGTCAGAATCAATGGGCACCCAAAGGAGCAGGACAGCTTTGCTCGCGTCTCTGGCTATGTAGAGCAGTTTGACACCCATTCAGCTGCAGCCACAGTGCATGAGGCCCTCATGTTCAGTGGCGTTCTCAGGAATGAGAACGACATTGACCACGATACTACAGAGGCTTTTGTTGATCAGGTGAGGGCGCCAGTGCTAGAGCATGGCGCAGCTTTGCTGCTGTACAGTGCAAGCTGTGCCAGATCATGCTTAAGTCATGCAAGCTTGCTGAAACACAGTGCAAGCTTGCTGAAACACAGTGCAAGCTTGCAGGCAAGAATAGGCTATTCTGCAGGGGCAAGACATGACTTGCAGGGAAGTATGCTTGAGCACATGAGGCAAATGCAGTGTTCATCTTGCATGTTGCTATTAATGACAGATTTTGCAAGATTATGGACTTGCTTGAGCAGACATTTCTGGCAAAAGGTGGTGACAAGCACAGCAGACATCATGAGTTTGTTCTTTAACATTTGCCTGTTATGCATTTTCAACACTTCTTGTCTGTCAAAAAGTAAGGAAAAACCAAGCAACATTTGCCTATTGTGCAGATTCAATACCTAGTAAGCTTCTGTCTGGCAGGAAATAAAAAATAAACTCAGCAAAATGTAAAAGGTCGTGTGCCAAAAACAACATAAGCATGCTGCTGCTGTGCTTAGGTGATGGATTTGGTGGAGCTGAGGTCTCTGGCAAATGCTGTGGTGGGCAGAGCAGGCTCTACCGGTCTGTCCGTTGAGCAGAGGAAGCGGCTGACCATCGCAGTGGAGCTGGTTGCTAACCCCTCCATTGTCTTCATGGATGAGCCCACCTCAGGTGAGTTACCTCTGGTTTGAGACAGCAGCCTGTCTGTGGGTTTGGCTTCCCCCCCACCCTGCCTGGTGGAGACACAAGGAGGCATCTCCTGTTGCCAAAGCTGCTTTCACCCTCTGTGCTGCTTGTGATTCCTGCACTGCATGACTCCTGCCTTGCTGGTGTCTTTTCCACATGTGATGAACAGCCTGTTGTCCGACCCTCCTGGGCAGCCCAGCGTAACACCTGGCTCCTCATTAAATTGACGCCAAAAGGCATAGTCTTTTCTATTCATTCTTGTGTGACTCTGCTGGCTTCACCAGGTCAGCGTGTGCTGCATGCCAAAGGGGCACCCGCTGTACCTCAACCTTGGGCTGCTTCTAGTTCAATGCCAAAATGCATAGTTGTCTCTTCCCTCTCTTAATGTGCAGTGCACGAATGCACCCGACTCCCATACTTTTGCCATCAAGAATAGACATGCAGCATGCATCAGATGAGCCAAGCTGGGGCATCTAGCATGGCCCTGTTGCTCCTGTGTGCCTACCCCCCTGCTCAGTGCTGACTCATCATCTGCAGGTCTGGATGCTAGAGCTGCAGCTATTGTGATGAGGACAGTGCGCAACATCGTCAACACAGGCAGGACAATTGTGTGTACCATCCACCAGCCCAGCATCGACATCTTTGAGGCGTTCGATGAGCTGCTGCTGCTGAAGAGGGGAGGAGAGTGCATCTTCAATGGCCAGCTGGGCAAAGACTCTGGCCGCCTCATTGACTACTTCTCGGTATGCAGCAGGGCTTTCACCAGAGTCTGCTTTTGGCTGTCCTATTTGCGCTCTTTGACCGCCCACATACATGCTCCTCTGCGATTTGCACCAGCTGCTGCTTGGAATGCCTTCCCCTTCTGCCATTTTTTTGGTCTGTTATAGCAATGTTTAAAGCTTCTCCTGTTCAGGATGTCATGTGTACTGAGCCTGGCGATTTTTGGAGTGAGCAGAGCTGTGCAGAAGGTCATGTTGCAACAGGCGCACCCTGCTTCCTGTCAGGCTGATTGTCACTCACGTTATCGTGTTGTTAACTGTGTTACGCCGGTGCTTCTGTATTGCTGGCTTACTGTCTTACTGTGTAGACTGATTGTTACAGTGTACGACATAGCTCAAGTCAGGCATTTCTCGTCAAGTTTTGGCTTTTCAAACTCCCAAAAGAGGTTCCTCAAACTTGATCAAACATACAGTATACAACAACGAAATTTGATAAGATACATCCTGGTGTTGACTAACAGGCAGTGCCAGGAGTCCCCGCCATTGAGGGTGAGCTGAACCCTGCCACATGGATGCTGGAGATTACTACCCCTGGCATGGAGCACCAGCTGGGAGTGGACTTTGCCCAAGTCTACAGAGAGTCCAATCTCGCCAAGTAGGCTCACCTTTGCTCACTCACTGTTCCTGAATAGACTCAAGTGTCTCACCATTTGTCAGTAGACCCAAGTGTCTCACCGTTTGCGAGTGGACTTGAGTGGCTCACCGTTTGTGAGTGGACTCAAGTGGCTCACCGTTTGTGAGTGGACTCAAGTGGCTCACCGTCTGTGAGTGGACTAAGTGGCTCACTGTCTGTGTCACTTGTTTCTACTCACGTGTCTCACCTTTCGTGAGTAGACTCAAGTGTTTCACCTTTCGTGAGTAGACTCAAGTGGCAGACGCATTATGGAGCCTCTGGCGCTGAACACCATCTTGACATCTCTAAGGCATCTTGCGTGAAGTTCTGTCTGTCTGGTGCTCAGTGCATCATGTGGCTGGCCAAAAGCAAGATGGGACGCCTTGCTCATGTTGGGCGTGCCGACATGTCCATCGTGGGCTGCAGCCTTCTGTGACATCATGATAGACAAGAAATGTTTGTTCTTGTTAGCACTTTTCCCCACGGTGTGCCCATGCGCGTTGCCTTTGGCGGCCTTCTCACTATCTCACGCTGTGGTAAATCTGCTGGGAAAGGTGAGCCAAAAACACTAGAACAAAACAAAACCTGACTACGGCGGTCCTTACAACACTGTGACATTTGCAGTTGTGCCAATTGGGTTTGACCGACTGCAGGAAGTATGACAAGCTGTTGGACGAGTTCAGCAGCCCCAAGGAGGGCACTAAGGCCCTGTCTTTCAAGTCCAAGTACCCCAAGCCCTTCATGGTTCAGTTCCATACCGTATTCGCCAAATACACGGCGGCCTACTGGCGTATGCCTGAGTACAATGGCATGCGCTTCTTCTATGCCATCAGCGTGGGCTTCCTGTTTGGAGCCATCTTCTGGCGACTAGGGTAAGCGGAAGGCCTTCTTTGCTACAGTTCGGTGCACCAAAAGCAACAGCTTGAACAGACACTCACCAAAGAGAAACATACAGTAGCGGCATGGGTTAAAGCCTGAGGAAACATGCAGCTCTGTGTCTCTATCCATCTTGCTGATTCCTGCACGTCATGCGCTCTTGACGGTGCTTGCTTGTGTCTGTGTTTGGCATTGAGACCTTCCCGTCGCCTATGCAGCTCTTGCATTGTTCACACCATGTTGTTTCCATCTGCTGTACGCATTCATGGCCTTCCTGTGCAGTTGTTGCACTCCTATGCTTGCATCCCATGCTTGTATCCTGAGTTTACATCACTTCATTGTGTGCACAGACAAGCTGACGACCCAGGCTGCTTCCATCTGCTGTATGCATGCATGGCCGCCCTGTGCGGTTGTTGCACTCCCATGCTTGCACATACACTGGCCATGCTTGAACATACATTGCCTCATCTTGAGATCGCATCACTTCATTGTGTGCAGAGACAAGCTGACGACACAGGCAGGGCTGACCAATGTGCTGGGAGCCCTGTACGCCAGTGTGCTGTTCTTTGCCATCATCAACGCCCTGGTGGTCCAGCCTGTCATCAGTGCAGAGAGGGCAGTTTCGTACCGTGAGAGGGCTGCTGGAATGTACTCCTTCGCTCCATGGGTCCTTGCCCTGGTAAGGCTCTATCTGCCTGTCTCTCTCTCTATCTGTCTGTCTGTGTGTGTCTGTCTCTGTCTCATTGATTGTCTGAGTATTGTTTACTACAAGAGGGCCGCTGGGATGTACTCCTTTGCCCCTTGGGTCCTTGCCTTGGTAAGGCTGTGCCTGTGTGTGTCTGTCTCTATCCCTGTCTGTGTCTCTCTCTTTGTCTGAGTGTTGTTCACCTCACAAGAGCTGCCTCTGCTCTGTGGGCGAGTGCCTTAGACAGACAGACATACAGACAGACACATACACAGGCACACACAGCCCTCACCACATCAACACATGGTATCCAGGGTTGATATGGTAATGGCTGCGCTTGCCTGTGTGTGTGTCTGTGTCTGTCTGTCCATGACTTTCTCTCTCTGGTACTACCAGAGTCAAGAACTCTAAAATTGATGGTGTGTGTCTCTGAGTCTCGGTCTTGAATACAATGCTGTGGGCTTGCAGGGATGTGTGGAGATTCTGTACATCTCTGCACAGTCCATCATCTTCACTGTCATTGTCTATTGGTGCTGTTGGTTTCAAAGGGATGCAGGTCAGCCCTCTGCTTCTGCTTCCTGCCCCTGCTGTGCCATCCTGACATGCATCATCATTGTTTGCACACATGTCTGCGCTCCCCTCACAACTACCAAAGACCTGTGAACCTGTGAACCTCTGCTGTGCCATCTTGCCATGCACTGTCACTTGTTTGCACACATGTCTGCACTCCCCTCACTACTACCAAAGACCTGTGAACCTGTGAACCTCTGCTGTGCCATCTTGACATGCATCATCATTGTTTGCACACGTGTCTGCACTCCCCTCACTACTCACTACTATCAAAGACCTGTGAACCTGTCTGTTTAATGATGTGCTCTGTCACTCTCCCTCACCAGTAGCAAAGACCTGTGAAAATTGTTAGATGATGTGCTCTATCACTCTGTATGGATTGCAGCATTGCGCTGCATGCCAGTCAACAAAGCACAGAGCAGTCTGCCTGATACTCAGATCTCTCATCATCCAGCACCAGTACAGTCAAAACGTCTGTGCTGTTGTGGCTCTGAGCCTGGCTGTGTATTGACCCCGCAGGCAAATTCTTCTGGTTCCTGCTGTACACATACCTCACCCAAGTATACTTCACCTTCTTTGGTGAGCCATCCAATCAACAGCAAGTCTGTCCAGTGACCGTTATCCGCCCTTGAGCAGCTTGCCATTTCCAGTCGACCATTTCTTGTGCGCAACCTTGCACATGTGCAAGAATCACCAAAGCTATCATAACATGCCCTACCATGCATCCCCTTGTTTGCAGTGAAGTGTGCTACACAGACATACTTTGCTTGCTGTAAGTTCACAGCCCTTGGCAAACAGGAGTGTGTGCAGCTATCAACAATTGCTTGGATGAGCTTGCAATAGCCTACGTCTTGTGCTGTTCTTGTGAACAGCTCAGTAGCCCTGGGCTGCCGCCTCAGGAGGCTCCCGTTATGATCGCTGAGAAGCGTAAACTTTTCCTTTTATTTCTAAGCAGCTCGGCGACTTTTTCTATTGCCTGCTTCAGGAATGATAGCTGTGGCCATCACACCCAATATGAAGATTGCAGCTGTCTGCTCTTCCTATATGTACTCCCTCTTCCATCTGTTCGCAGGCTTTGTCATCACCCAAGTCAACATGCCTGGTTGGTGGTACGCTCCTTACCTTCACATGTAGTCTCACCTTCAGATGTAGTTGCACAGCCTTGTCGCAAGTGTACTCTTGACAATACACATCAATGTGTGAATGACACAGCTGTTGTGGCCATACTACTTATACCTGATAAGTGTATACTCAAGATGGCTGAATCTACATGCACTTAGCTGATCAGCCCAAGTCATGGTCAGACTTTGTCTGTGAGACTGTCCTGCTCTGCTTGTGCAAAGCCCAGCAGATTTGCCCCTTTCTGCACTTTCTTGCAAAATCTGCATGCTGCAATGTCAAGGCAGTAAGGTGTTGCGCAGCAATGGGCTTGTTTTGCCAGGTGTTGCATCAGTGCAAGGTGGTGCTAGTGGTTGTCAGGGTGTTGTGTGAAAAACAGACTCAGTGAAACAGCAAGGAATCTTGTCAGGAATGCTCCCAAGTTCCTTGCATGATCTCTCATTTCATGTGATACCTGTTGCATGGCTTGACTTGGCGTTGTGTCTGTCATGCAGGATATGGGTTTCATATTTGAATCCCATCTTCTGGACTGTATATGGTCTGATCGAGAGTCAAGTGGACAATCTGGATGTGTTGGTGACGCTCAACAGTGGGGTTTCGCAGCCTGCATATGAAGCTGTGGAGACCATTTTCGGCTACCAGTAAGTCAACTGCCCTTAATGCCACTTTCGCTGCATGGTTTTTACCCAAATTCATTCTCTGCTTGATGCCATGCAACATTCATGAAGTCAACATGTGTCGCTACGTGCGGGCGACGTGCCTGATCAGTACAAATCTAGCATCTAGATGTGTTCAGGGCTCATCGCTGGGAGAGATGCAGTGGCTTTGTTTTGCAAGCTTCTGCACATTAACAATGAATGCGTCTGCTATGTGTATAACGTAGATTTGCTGTTCAGGAGCAACATCCTGACCTGTTACAGCACCACTGAGATGTGCGTGTGTTTTGCAGCCGTGGTATGCTGGGCTGGATTGTGCTCATTCTGTTGGCATGGTGTGCAATCTGCTGGAGCGCCACATATGTTGCACTGTCAAGGCTTAACTTTCTGAAGCGATAAGGCACGCTTTGTTCAATTGCTGTGAGGATGCTGTTGGAGCTTCAGGCCGGCAGGGCACACAGACTGTTCCACTGCATTTGCTCAACTTGCAAGGAGTTGAGACCACCAAGGCTGTTAGTGCGGAAAGACGCTGCCTATGACATGTAGCAAGTTCACAGAGTACTGTGCACTGGAGTGTTGCTTGACTTGTTGGCGGGCTTTCAGATCAGTGACAGACATAAATACTGTCACTGCTTTGAATGACAATCCATGTACGTTTTGGACACAGCGTCTACCTCAACTGCCAACAACAGCACAAATTTTTAGCCTGTGCAGCCACTTTTCGTTTATGTATGCCAGCTGAGCAGGCTTTGATAATGTCTAAGTCAACTCTATTTATGTTGCGAGACTTGATTGAGTTTGGTATGTTTTCATATGGCGACTGTGTAGGGTTTCCCGCAGTTGACACCATTGCTGTAGTCTTTAACTGTAGCAGGCAGTCATGTAAAATTTTGCGATAGATGTTGGCTGTGAGCAAAACAATTCAGGCACTGCACTTGACAGCTTCATGCCAGTTGAGACCATCCATTGATAAACAAAATTCGTGCTACAACCGCTGAGCACAATACAACATTGCTTTCGGCTACACTGTCAGGATTGGTGTCAAAGCCAGACACTATGCTGTGATACAGCAGCCTCAGAAGCATCACTAGCATCTGGCACTACAACATCTGACAAAGAGGAGCAATTCAAGTTATCATGTGACAAACTGTTGATTTGTGTCTGTGGAGAGTTGCCCCTGGTTGCCCTTGTTGACGCATGGTGCTGGTCAGAAGCATCACGCTGCAAGCCTGCTGCTTGTGTAATCTGTGGAGGATTGTGGTTGATGGCTGATGCTTGGTCTGCCTTGCCTGTGGATATAGGTTCAAGCTGGTGGCTAGAGTTTTTTGCTTCCTCTATCTCCTGATCCAGCCTGTCAACCTTGGCCTGTTGTCTCGCTATTGTGATAATGTTCTCCTGTAGGCAGCAGCCACTGAAGAGGTATCTGTGCTGCACGGCTGTTAAGATAAAATTCTGGTGTACCTCAATAGCTTGCTCAAAGTCTGAATCCGGGCCAGCATCTTGTATGGCTGTTTGAAGCTCGGCGTTGGAACGCTGCAAGTGCTTACACGAGTTCTGCAGTCTGTTGCGCTCGACCTCAAGCACTTCCACGCTCTGATCTTGCGTACGATCGAAAAGCATAGTTTGCTTTGCCAAGTCAAGCCCACAAGAAGCAGCCCTGAATCCGACAGAAACCTTTCAGGCGCCTTGTGCGGTGACCAGTAGTCCTCAACGCGTGCAACGTCAATGTGTTTATTGCTGCTGAGAACAAGCATGCATTTCTAGCGTAGTATCAAGCTGCATGACAGACTGTCACATGGTATATACGACAACAATGGCAAAGCCATGCTGCGCACACGCACACGCACTTACCTTCGCTCGCTGGCAAATAGCTACAACTGTATAACGTCTGACTGCTTTGGTCGCAGACGAGACATATAGCGTTGGTACCAATTAGGAGCGCAAAAGCCCAAGCCACTGGTGCAGCCTCCTATACAGCCCCCGCCTGACGTATACATCGCCTAGTTTGATCTCAGCAAAGCGTTCTGGAGGCTCGATAAAGCAATGGAGGCGCTCGCTGCAGGTGACACATCTCGGCGTGGCCACCGCATTTTGCCTGGAACGTCAGTAAGGCATGCATCAATGAATGCCTCGTTGCGCAGAAGCAACACGGGACATTGGAGGTGCAACTACTCCGGAGGTACGGATTCCATGTGTGATATGCTTTCACTGGCAGTTTGCATGTATCACACTAACACAACACTGACTGCCTCTAGTACATGTGGGCACCAGTGTGGCTGCTTGCGCCTGTGCAAACTAAACCCAGAAATCTACACCTTGTCCATATTTTGGGTTTATATGGATATGGTATAGCTTTCTGTCTGTCAACAAAGGCGGACATTGCTTTGCTGCAAAGGAAGCTTATTGACTGCATGCAAGGCGCTGCAGCATCTCCAATAGCTGAGCGGATGGTGCAATTATTGAGCAGCACTACGTCTCATTGTGTACAGGAGCTAGATCAGAAAGTTGAGCAGGCCCTTGCCTGTCCCTGCCTGGATGACTTGAAGGAGGGCCCATGTGGACCTTCCTTTATAGCAGCCTTTTCTTGCTTCCTAAAGAGCAGAGCAAGCGAGAAGGTGCGGTGATATACTTAGCATGCATCTTTGCTGCGCATTTGCGGGGCAGCCATTGTATTTGCAGGCATGTGCTGGCTTGCACACTACAGATTCATGCA
>JAABUK010007563.1_pt1 | contig 15626 bp, 12 predicted proteins | sample 5559141 | NCBI WGS metagenome assembly JAABUK01 (sample SAMN10711869, study PRJNA513367) | rock metagenome | isolation source: Antarctica rocks | place: Antarctica: Victoria Land, Pudding Butte nord | collected 2016-01-03
CCGCCACCACCCCCCCAAAAAAGAGGAAAAAGAAGCAAAAACAATCAACCAACTTGGCAGCCAGTATTCCCTAATAATCACCCACCCACCGAACCACTGATCAACCACCAACCAGTCCCTGGCTTAACCAAGTCCAGCTGAGCGGGGCGGACGCGACGGGACGCGACGGGACGCGACGGGACGGGAAGCCCTCTTGTTTCCTTCTCCATGTCCCGTGGTCTATCTCGCTCGCTGATGAGTAACCATTGAAGAATGTGGGTGACATTCCAAGTAAACGGGGATCTGATTCTCCGAAATCTGTATCTGAAGATCTCATGGTGTCTATTGCTGTTCTCTGCGTCTGGCCTAGGAGGAGGAGGAGGAGGAGGAGGAGGAGGAGGAGTTACTTTCCCCCTTTCTTCGCTTTTTTAAGTATGGTATGGAAAAATGTAAAACTTCAGGATGACATGTTCTAACCAAGGACAGTAAGTTGGTAATTTCATCTCTGGAGAGGATTTTGTTTGGTATGTTGTGTTTCGCATTCGAAGCGGAGGTATGTTGGAGGAGAGAGAGAGGGGGAGAGAGAGAACTGTTGTCATGATGAGATCACCAATGGCTGTAGGAGAGCGATCGGTAGTCTCGTCTCTTGCCTAGAGAACGTCCAAGTATTAGTGGTAGTAGAATTATGTATGTAGGGCTAGTTAGCAGTTCTTAGTTGCTTGATGAGAGCAACCCCAGACCCACGCCTTTCTGCTAGCCGCCAGCAAATAGCACAGATAACTAACTCCTCCCCGGCCAACTAATGCGCTCATATACAACGGGCTCACCTCACCGTCAACACCACTAAAAACCCAGGACTGTCCAAGCCTCTCCTCTCTCCAAGCCTCTCTCCAACCCAGCTCCGACAGCTCCATCCACCACTTCCCTCCGGCCCCTGACCAAATTAAATTAAAAAGCATCCTCAAAAGGGCAATCCACACTCTCATGCCCATCCCGCTCACAAAGGGCACACCACTTCTCCTCATCGATGACTCCGCTCGCTTTACCCGCCACCATTCCCAGGTCGTTCGGATTTGGTTGTTTCGGTGGTGGCGGCAACTGCTGCTGCGGAGGAGGAAGACCGGCCTCCTGCATCTGCCTGGTGGCCGTTGAGGGTCGGCTTGCGGTTGTGCTAGGAGTTGTCCGTGGCTTGAGAGGCGCGGATTGATCTTCTTCGTTCTGGAGGTGGCGCTGTGGAGCTAAGTGATTTAGGGCTTCACTGACGGGCATGCCGTCGCCCGACGGTGGTGTACTAAAAATCAGTTCAGCTTGTGAGGGTTCTTGTGGCCGTTGTTGCTGCTGCTGCTGACCTGCAAACATGTTCGTGCAGGTCAGAATATCATGTCCGCCTGTTTCGCAGATCTCGCACCACAAGGCACTGCTGTCCGTGACTGTGGATCGGGAGTCGGCTTCATGCATGGTTTCGAGCTGAGACGTAGGCGGCGGGCCTTTTTGGTCGCGCCAATCTCCTGGCACGATGGTCCGGTCGGAAAGACGATGGCTTCCGATTGTGTTGGCGCTTTTGTGCTTATCTGCTGCTCCTGAGCTGCGGAGACGTTCGAGCTCTTGCTCGAGTTCTTCTTCGCGTGAGGACTTTCTGTCAACGAGCGACTCCAGCTCCTTGAGTCGTTCTTCTAGCTTGTCTGTCTGCTCGTCCTGCATGCTGTGGCCGAAGCCGTTGATGTGACCATTTGTCTTGGGGCCAGGATGCACTGGTGAATCGCCTCCGCTGAGGGAGTGAATAATAGCTTTGAGGCCTCTGATCTCATCGTCTTTTGCCTCGAGATCCCTCAAGCTAGCATGGTGACTCCCATTCTGGCCGTTATCTTCCCTCGCAGTAGCAGCAGCTTTGCCCCTTTCATGTTTCAACTCCGACCGTCCTCTCTCTACCTCTCCACGCAAGAACTCCGCTTCTCCTCGTGCTTCCGCTTCTCCCCTCCTTGCGTCCTCCAGACCCTCTTCCAGCTCCTGAACCAAATCCTCCAGCTGTTTCAATTGCTGTGCCACAGTTTCGACATCTTCCCCACGATCTTGTAACTCGCGTACCTCTTGCAGGAGCTCATCAACTCGCTTCTCGTAGACGCGTTCAGTCTCCGTGCTCGCCATTTCTAAAGTGTCAATCGTACTTCTAAAGTCCGCGCGATGAGCATCGAATTCCGCGATCAGCATCTGTATCTTCTCGTTCTTATCTCTGACCAGGCTTCGCATCTGCATGATGTCCTCAGTTTCGACATTTGCATCTCGCTTGTGGTCGAGAGATTCATAATCTGGAGGGAGAAGCGATTGGAGCTCCGAGAGAGATGTCTCCATGTCCGACAATGTTGAGGCTTGGTCTTTCAATTGACGATCCTTCTCCTCTAGGGTCTCTTTTAGCCTCCTGATTTCCTCATTTTTCATTGTATGGTCAGTGGTCTTGGCGTGAGTAGGTGTTGGCGTAGGGGTGGAGTCTGCCTCCTCGTCGAAAGAGAAGTCAGGTCCGAGAGGGGTCCGTAAGGTGGTAGCAGAAGGGCCGCGAAGACTCGCGCCGAACTTCGAAGGCCTGCTCATCGGGCTCTGGCCATATCGAGAGCCCATCCCGACCTTGTTAGTAGCTCCTGGCCCAAGCGACGGTCGCGATCCTGGTGTCGAGAGCATAGCCATAGGTTTAGCGGGAGTCTTTCGCAGTGGTGATTCAGGCCGTTGTAAGGACGGCCTTCGCATTGACGGCTTCAGAGCAGGGCTCGCTGCTCGCGCTCCAGGCCCTATCGACTGGCTGAAGTTTGGTTTCGCGAAGGCGGGCGTTCGTCCGCCCTGGTTAAAAGGTGCCAGTGAGGGAGTTGTTGGCGTAGCCGGCCCTCTGCGTATGGCCTTCTCGACTGGGAGGAAAATTCCCGAACCAGGCTTTGTTGTCTTGAAATAATGCTTTCCATCCACATCGCCACTGTTCTTACCCCTTATGGCGAACTCTGCGGCCAGCTGCACACCGGCAAATTTGCCTTTCTTGCTTGCGACTTCGCCGACGAACTTGACAGTGCCATACATGCCACCAGGCACGTCCACCGTTTCACCGACTTTGGGCTCCATGGCCCCAATATTTGTCGAATTCAAGGACAGAGGTTTGGAGCACGGAACGTCGATAGATCTGACTGGCGTGTGCGGAACGAGTGTCAAGGGGTATGGGCGATGTCATTGAGGTTTGCCAGCAAACTCTTCAATCCGCCAGAGTCAGCGAGCAGGGTCTAGTAGGATAATCGGACAATAGATCGTTGCGAAATCTGCCTGCGCTCCGAGACGAATGTTTTTCCACCAGCATGACACGAGCCGCGTAAAGAACCGGCCAGGTTGAACCCTGGCGCGGCTGAAAGACTGAACTAACAGCCCCCTGGCTAGAAGGGCTATGGTACTCCGTAGACTACGTAGGGTTCACCAATGCTCCAAATAACATCTGTAAGGCAATCTTTCAGACCATCTACGTGTATATCTAAAAATTTCCAAGATCTTTGACCAAGTCCGTGGGTGTCTAGCTTAGCAATCTCGATGGGCTACGCAGGAGAGGCAGAAGCGCCCTGCTACAACTTTTGGCACCATAGATGTTGGGAAGGGAGCTGGGAACGACGTTGACATCGCGTCCGGAAGGGAAGTGAAGAGATTTTCCCTATCTGATATGCTTACCTATCAATGTCCCAATGATTGACGCTTCATCATGCAACTGATCGTCACGTTCCACCTTATCCCATCCCATCCCATCCCATTTCCAGGAACAGCAAGGTCTCTTCCTAAAGTTGAAGCCTGAACGTAGCGACCTCGAACGCCCTCAGCTCAATATCGCACTTTAGCTTCCCGTAAGTCCTGCATTCCTCACCATCATCCTCCAGCACATTACACTTGGTAATCTTCTTGACCGGCAGCGAGGTCTCAATTGTGCCTCTGCTCTTGCCACCCATGCATTCGTAGATTCGAAGGATGATGCTCTGTCCCTTTCGTTTGGCGAACTCTCCACGGGACACGTCTTCGTCATCCTCACCGCGCTTGATGCAGTCGAGGATCAGAGAGTCGGATCCGTATACACGGATAGATGAGAGGAGAGCCTCGTCAGGCTTTGATCCACTCAAGGCGTGTACACCCATAGGATTGTTGAAATTGAATGCTGTTCTTACTGACTGCGAGGTAAGTGGGCCCACGTGTGGCATGATTGCCCATCTAATGTGGTGTCGACCCATGTCAGCGTGCGCATCTGGAGCCTTTGGTGCCCGGAGTAAGGAAAGGCGCATTAGACTACCGCAGGTAGCAAATCCGTATTTGGAATCATTAAGAATCGATACACCATAGCCTGCTTCCGACAGGTCGGCAAATCTGTGGCAGCACACCTCGAATTTTGCCATGTCCCAGCTAGAACCATGTTTCAGCAAGCATCTCATAGACAGCGGGATCAGAACTTACCTTGTGTTGTAGTGGGTGGGTCTTCGGATAATGCCGTATTGTGTCTCGTATGATGCTTCAGTGTTGACAATATCAACCGGAAATTCGACCTTGAGGAACTTCATCGTTTCTCTCCACTCAACCTCAGCGTCTACTTCCACATAGCCAGGCTCATCGCCCATACTTGCAGACAGGCTGATGGTGGATTTGAGCCAGCTATCCTTGCTGATTTGCGTCTCTGTGACGACGCTGACCTTGTAGGGTCCGTTCTCAAGAATCTTGCTCTTTCCAGACTTCAGCTCCTTTCTCGAATTGAGATGGTACACTTCGACATCCCATGCCTGCCAGTACGATGGCTTGTCGTCAAAGATGACAAACTGGTTCGCTTTTCCGTCTTTGGCAATAACTTCTCGATTGGACTTCAAATCCACAAGAGAAATGATACAGCCGGTTTCAATGTCAACCTTGATGTGGGTGTTGGCCATCTGGAAGACACCATCTTTTACTTGTTTGACCGAAACGCTGGAGCTTCCAAGGACCGAAGGATGTTGAACCTCGATCGCTCCTGGACCCCCCGAAACCACGGCATACTTACTCTGCTGTGACGTTTCCTTGACTGACGAAATTTCGACTAACTCGGATCTCGACCAAGGCAGCGTGTTCACCGCGACAAGTTTAGAACCGTCGTCGACCTTTTCAGTTATGCCGAGTACAGACAACGCATCTGCTTTTGCCCTTGTTCCGGTCTTGAACACTTTTGCATATAGCTCGTCTGAATCATCGTAACACATTTCGATGGAGCTTCCCGGTAAACAATCATGGAACTGGCAGAGCAAGACGTTCTCCCACATATCGTCAATATCTTTCTTGGGATACTTGTATGATTTGCTCTTCAATGTGGCAAACGTTGCAAGATATTCGAGGTCGCCCAGCATATTTTCAGACTTGCGGTTGTTCAATTTGTTCTTGGCCTGCGTAGTATACGTACCACGGTGAAGCTCGAAATAAAGCTCACCATACCATGTTACAAATTCCGTTCCACTTGCTTCTTTTTGTTCGAGCTTCGCAAAGAAATCATCAACAGTACTGCCCATCTTCACGCGTGGAAGTAGCCCTGTCTGATCGCTAAGACCGCGACATCGTCTCAGCTTATCCAGCATCTCTCGAGTTGGACCACCACCGCCATCACCCTTTCCAAAGACAAGAAGCGATGTGTTGTCTTGATCCATTGACTTATGCTGCGTCACACTCCGGCGCACATCCCCAAAGTGTGCGTCTGCGGTGTAAGTCTCGCTCGGGGCCATATGACACATTACTTGGCTGCCATCCAGCGCCACCCATTTGAAGGTGGTGTGTGGGAAATTGTTGATATTGTTCCAGCTCAATTTTTGTGTGAAGAATCTGCTCATACCTGCCAGCCGGCATAATTGAGGAAGTTGACTTGAGTAGCCAAAGGTATCAGGCAGCCAGAAGGTTGTGCATCGCTCGCCAAAGTGACTCTCGAAGAATCGCTGACCATATAAGAACTGCCTGACCAAGGATTCACCACTGGGTAGGTTAGTGTCATGCTCAACCCAGCTGCCACCAATGGGCAGGAACGTGCCCTTCTTGACCTTGCCTTTGACACGGTCGAATGCAGCAGGGTAGTATTGCTCCAGCCACTTGTATTGTTGTGCTTGTGAGACTGTGAAGCGATGCTCAGGGTATCTATCCATCAGGTCGCACTGACTCAACCACGAACGTGCGACTTTTCGCTTCGTCTCAGCCCACGGCCAGAGCCAGCAGGTATCAATGTGGCAGTGGCCGATGCCGTTGACAATGGCCTCTTTGTCGGATTCGTATACCTTTTCAGAGTCAACATGGGTGCCAATATACTGTTGTGCAATCTTCCGGCCCTCTTTGATCGATTCCTGACTTCCATCCCCGGCGATGAAAGCATCCATGATCGCATTGCAGACCTGTAAAGCTTGATGCTTCTCCCAAGAGTCACCTGGGAACTCACGAGCAGCGTCGCCGATGATCCAGAAATCGACATACAGCGCACGAGCCTCGAGGTTGACTGCCGTGATCCTCGCAGTATTCAATGTGTAGTAAGTGTTCGGATCTGGTGGTTGGATTGTGTCTCCACCAGGGGCATTGCCGAACATCTTGTTGCAAGCCATCTCGATATAAAAGGTGTGTTCTGTACCATCACGGAAGTTGGTCGGCAGCACCCATTCAATCCTCTCGCCGCCACCGGTAAGTCCTTGAAGGGGTGTGCCATCTTCGCTCCACACTAGGCCTTCATTGTTTGCATCCCAGTGGAACTCCAAATGATCTGCTCTGAGCATGTCCTTGGGGACTGTGAGCTTGATCTTAAACCAATGAGTCGACCAGCTCGGACCAAACGACTCGCCCACGTGGGTGGGCCTGAATTCATGCGATGAAGCATCTTTGAAGGTAGGCCGAGCCAGATCAGGCACGGAGTAGACGGAGAGATTGACGTGGTCTTTGTCGTCTGCGGTAGCATCATAGAACTTGCTTTGGGTCGATTAGCTAGTGTCTTCAGCGGAGAAGCTCACTGTACTGACGCTCGAAGACCTTGGTGATAGTATTGACCTAGAATGGGTCAGCTGGGCCCCGAAGCAAGTCATGCATACGCAGTGAATATGGTACCTGAGTCGGTGAATTGTCCCAATCGGCTGGTGTAAATGCTTCGGATCTGCTGTCCAACGGGCTTCTTTGACAACACCGGCAATGTGCTTGCCATGATATTACGTGAATCGCCTCCCATGCTGCTGGACTTCTCTGGAGAACCGGGGAATGATTGAACGACCTTACCCACAGCTTCAGACATGGCGTCAATGCTACATAAATATGTACTATCCCCCCATTTTGGCCCCACACGCGAAGATCATGCGGGGGAGTCAGCAGCTGCCAAGGTGGTTGCACAGCACAGCTTCAGGGGCAGCGTCAGGGGCATCTCTTCACATCAGAAGGGCAGACTGATCTCCTGAGTATAGACGCTCAAGCAGATGCTGGACAAGACAGTGACAGATGATCAGCTTTATAAAGCTGCTCTAAAGCGGAGGTCATGCTCAAGCTTGCGTTTCTGTGTGGCTTATGACACTTCTACTGGTTGGGGATGGAAGTGGTATGATATTCTTGCTCGCTAAGAATATATGTGATCCAGAGAATCCTGGTCTAAACAGCGACATATCGACCTGTCCTTCCATCCGAAGATATGATCAGCAAACAATCAGATACGGTAGCTCATCACTCCATCAGAGACCTCATCAGCAGGTCCTACCAGTTTGATGCTCTGTTTCAGAGCCTCTCTCCTCTTCTCAGATTCCGATCTCTTCAATTTGTGCCTGGTGTCATCCAAAGCATGGATGATCTGGCTCCTTCCACTCTTGAACGCACCCACAACTTCAGCAGGCTTGGCTGACATGCTGGGATGTCTTACCGATTGTCTTTCGGACCGGCCATCATTACTCTTCTTCATCAATGTCTTCGGAGGAGCAGACCCCCGCTTTGCCTTTTTCTGCCGCTTCGGTGCTTCCCACACGGCCGCTCCATATTTTTGATACGCGCTCGTTGGAATGGCTAGCTGCTTCTTTCGACCTCGTGGTTGAGTTTTCTCTTCCTTGCTCTGACCAGATGAGCCGGAAATTGAGAGCTTGCTGAGCTTACCATAGACGGAAGCTATTCCTTGCTGGACACTTGCTTTCCTAGACGTTGATGAGAATCTGCGGTCATACTCCTTTGCAGTCAGCATGCCTGGATACTTGGTCGACGCCACCGACATGACTCTTTCTCTCTCCTTCTTGGAACTATCGCGTTTCTTCTGCATCTTGTGACGCAGGTAGGCACGGACAGATTCTCGTACACCAGTATAGATCACGTAGCTATCATCCGAAGAAGAGAAACGACTTTGTGATCTTTCTACCTCTTGATTTACATACATATTGTTGGTCTCTAGCCTGCCCTGAACAACTGTATTTCTATTCTTGGAGACAAACAACGGAGCAGGCATCAAGCTCAGGTCAACCACATCGGAGGTTCTCGGTGAGATACTGGGAGTCCGTCTGGTCGATTCGTAGGAGATCGCTCGAAAATGGGGAGAAGCTTGAGGAGATGGAAATGGAGGAGAAACTGCCTCAACGGCATAAGTTTTCTTGTTTCGAAGATTTCGTGAGAACTCCTTGAAGCTTGGCGCATTTCGACTGTCGGATGCTGAAGGCGCCGAGACGGCCGATATCGCTGGGGAATCTGGAGAAAATTGATGCGAATGAGGCCAAATCTGAGAAGCCAATGTATCGATGCTCATTTCTGAAGGCACGGATTTTGGCGATGGAGGTTCATCCAGTCGGCGACGAAGAAGCGCCGAAATGGTTTGCTGGTACGCAATAGGCTGTATGATCGATGGAATAGGTTGCTCTTCCTCACAACTATGATTTGAATAGGTGTCGATGATTCTAGTGCATCCACTATCAGCGGTGTAGACACTGGAAATGCTTCCAGGGCGTTCTGGCAACGGCTTGTCCTTGTCTGGTGCTGGCGAGCATGGTGATCTGCTGGACGGCCGCGTTCGGGGTGGCAGCGGCTTGTTGACGTCTGCCGCTGGCGAGAAGGGGGATCGGGTGGATGATCGTGCCCGAGGCGGAACGACGTTCTCCATGCCTATAAGAGACCTCGACGGTGAAGGTGGAGCTGGATACCTCTGGGGCGATCGTGGTGGTGCAAGCATCGCTAAATCCTGAACTTGTCGTGTCTGTGGAAAATGTGACATGCTTGTAAATGATGTCCTCCTTGTCAACTCGAAATCACTGCATCCAACAGTTCAGTGTGAACGTCTGAAACTTTTCGGCTTCCATGACGGGTTGGCTGGGACGTTTCTCGGTCTTTTTGAGCTCGAACAATGACATCCTTTGTCCCGCACGTTTATGTTAAGTCAAAGCCGCAAACGGCAGAATGCGCCAAACGGAGAAAGTATTTTGTTGAGAGCCCGGTGACTTCGAGGTCAATCAGCTTTCTTTGGCGATAATTTATGCATCTTGCAGGTTTCTGATCGTGATTATTGATGGTACACGGGCCACAAAATGTTGGATGAGCTCGCCAACCCGCAATGGCGGATGTCGAGACGTACGCATATTCCACTGTAGAAGACGTTTTGGAGTCAGAGGTTAGCAGCGCGTTTCAGACCATTCCTGGTCAGCTCATCTGCAGGTCGCTTCAGTATCCCTAAGCGGCCAATCCGCCGTAAACGGACAATCATATCTTCGTCTCCAAAATGACTGTTGTGCTCAAAATCGGGCTCTCTGGAATAAGCCAGCCGAGCTGCGTCAACTAAGATACGAGCAGTCATGCCAAATACGCGGTACCGCTCTAAGAACTGTAATCGGTCTGCTGCAGCTCTCTGGCCATCGGTTGCCTTCGGTATCGTGACGGTCTGATTGGTCACAGGAACAAAGAAATTATGCATGCGCCATCTGCTCTGATGCCAATCCGTCCATGTACCCTCGTACCAATCACTAGGTTTTCCAGGCAGGTTTGGCTCTGAATTGTCGTCTTGAGAGGAGAGAAAATTATGAAATGGAGCTGAAAAGACTGCTGCGACTTCCTTTGCGTCTAATCTCGGATTGAGCGTGTCTGCAGCGTTCGGATCTTGACCCGTGCGCTCATCGTGAGAATGTAGAAATGCTACACAGGGCCTCACCACCAATTCTGTCTTAGCCAGATTGGTTGGAAGCTCGCAAAGGTGCTCAACCTTGAAGGGTGGTGGTAACTTGGAGTCCTGCATGGGTAGTCCGATTTCTTCGGCGGCCTCACGCCTTGCAGTCATGAATGCCGTTTCGCCCTCTTCGGCCTTGCCCCCAGGCAGTGCTGCGTGGCCGGAGTAAGACTTGAGCGTGCTCGCTCGCATAGTGAGTACTACCTGTAGCGATCCACGTGGATCTGCAAACAAAAGGATGAGTACCGCAGCACGCCTGCTCAATGGCATGCTGGCCCAGGTAGTGGCCGGCGGTACATATCCTCGTAGCCGAGCAAGGACCTGCTGCAGTCTTTGTTACCTCTGGCCGTGCACCTTGCAATCTTGGACCTACCAGGGACGTTTGAGTCAGGGGTGCCATTTCTCTGTGTCGAGGCACTACCCAGCATACGCCAGTTCCGCGAACACCAGAACGACGCTGTGAGATGAGATACGCAAACTTGAACGACGAGTGGAACCTTTTGGGCGATAGCCGAGGGTAGAACGCGCCAATTGCCACGCGGAGACGAGCATCCAAATCCGGTAACGGGCTGCAGACGATCCAGGTCCGGTTGGGGGCCAAAATCAACGTCAACTAAGCCAATCCTTTCACATATCATTTGCTTCTACCCTTTCATAGTTGCTAATGAATGACCATCATCACCTTAATCGCTTCGAGACTCTATGACAAGGCGATGAAGGTGTCTCAGTGGCCAATAGCCGTTGATGCTTCTCCACCAGAGTGGACTCGCGCGAGAAAAAGCCTTTGCTCTTTTCAAGAGCCTATCAAGTGTCGTCCGCAATCAAGGTATAGTGCATCGCCGGTCCATTGTCCACACCCATCTCATCGCTTGCCGAGCACATATCGAGAGAGGATTTTGCGTTATGAGAGTTATGATGGCATTCGTCGCGGGTTCGGACAACTGAGCAAGACAGGAACTCATTTTGTTGTTGGTGGTGCCTTGGTAATGTCTCACGAGGATGATTTGTTGCCATTCCATTTAAGAATATCAATGTGTTGCCTTGAGGAATGCTGCTCTCCGTTTTTTCGCGACAAAGGAAGAAGTCGCCGGCGAAAGTGGCCGTTCTTCGCGTCCAGCATCGAGAGCGAGGAATGGGTGAGTAGATGGAAGGGAGGATGCCCATTGTACGAGTTCTGATCGATGTCTTCGGAAAACTTATGCGCTTCGGTTGAGGGTGAAATCTTGGGAAAGAGATGCCAATATGGCATCTCAAAAAGTTTTCTTTAATTTCCATCTACGCAATACTTATTTGAACTTCAATGCGTTGATTGTCTTAGCCTCTTTCTATGTACGTCTACGAACGAAGTGGCCCTTGCTCTCTAATTACTTCATCCATAGCAGGAGCTCCGCGCTGGCCAGCCAGCATAATCGGTCCCTCTATATGGCTTCTATTGTATGCCCTCTCCCAATTTACATACCGTGCCGTCCCAGGATTGCTGCGTCCTTGAAGTGGCATCTGCATCGCTCCCATGACCTCCGCGGCTTAGTCTTATCATCCAACCGGGCATTGCGAATGCCGATGCCTTGTCTACCTCGTTGCCACCGAAGCAAACCCAATGCTTTTTGTTTCGCCATCTAACACCCAAAATGACACAGCGTAGTGGATCTGGCGTCTTTGGGTGGGGCTAAATGTATTTGTCTTTCTTCTTCGTGCCTTCTCTTATTTTCTTATTTTCTCCAAGGCGCAATACTCGCAACACGCAACACAGGACCAATGCTGCTGGCTTGGAGCTATTACCAGTGCAAGTAAATATCCCTTGCACATTGACTCACCTTACACTACCCTTTTCATTCTCGCGATGACCGTCGTCTTGACTGCTGTAGACATCATCACTGACGTTCCTCTCGCAGGACCGAAGGACCAGCACTGCTGGGCTGAGATTGTAACATGTGTGAACTTTCCTCCCTTGCACATCATTCCATCTCACACCGCATTCCCCATCGTCGTTGTCGCCGTTGTCGCCGTCTCCGTACCTAGAGTCATCATCACTAACTTTGCCTCTGCAGGCACAATGACGAAAGAGGCTGCCAGCGATGAGGATCGACTGAGCCAAGTCAGTATGCTAGGGAAGAGACTGCAAGCGACGATGATCACCTGAGTTCAGTCATGCATGTGTCGTGGGGGATTGATACCCATTGGTCCTGTAGTTGCTGAGTGAGAAGGTGATCATGACGACACCGGCGCAGGTTAAGTCTTGGTGGTCTGGACTTCAACAGGTACGTATCTCCACCCCACCAGAGTTCCTTCTTTGCTCTTGGGTTGCACTGATGAAGGCTGTCTGCTGATGTCCTCTGGAGGCATGAGTGAGGTGTCGGAGAGGTGGCATTGGGTAGCCGTTGCTGAGCTGCCGCCTGGGAAACAGCAGGGAGGTGGTGGTGCACCATGCAGGCGGCCATGTAAATGGTCACTGCTCGGGCTTGTAAAAGATCCATACTGGGCTGTGGAAAAGAGGTGAGATAGAAGGTAGTGAATACAGTGTAATGGAGTTCTGAAGCTGTCTAATCAGAAAAGGGGCGTGGAGGAAGCCATCCTCAAATACTACTGGTCGATACCCTTTGTGTTCTACTGCATAATTAGGCAGTGAAACCTTCTGGGATAACAATAATCCCAATCGTGTGCCACTTGGACGGGGGACCTGCTGAGGCACATTCACGAACACGAACAGCAGGAACCCCCAGCGATGAGCTCGCATCTCTGCGCGATGCTGGGGATGAAGTCTTCTCTTGGGGAGAGGCCAAGATGAGCTCAAGCAGATAGCAAAACCTGATTGATGTTGTGGCAACTCTTCTCTCGCCCGTGACACTATTCCGAGAAGCTGTCTCGTGTGTTTTCTTCGGTCTCCGCGGTAACTGTCGTAGTATGCAAAGTCGCCTCGGTTGCTTTGGGCGTCAGCAGTGCCCAGCCAAGGTGTTCTCTTGGGATTGCATTCTCAGCTGCTTCACCTGTAGCAGTGAGGGCACGCTTGGTTTCATTCCGTTCAGAGTTCATGCCGAGGGAAGGCGCTTGTGGGACGTCAACAGTGAGATCTCGTACTGCGATGTCACCTGCAAACAAGAGTATGGCGTCCACCCGCTCTGCAGTTACAAACCTGCAACTATCCTCGGTGTTCAAACCAAGGCGAGCACTCACTGCGGTACGTGATCGGTGTTCTTGTTCGCCAACAGTCCTTACAGGACCAGTAAGTCCAAGCGGGGGAGGAGGGCAGGCAGGTGAAGGATGGGCTTGGAAAGTGAACAAGAACGATGACGAAGACAGATATCCAGAACATCAGCAGACTTGCCATTAATATAGTGATTGTGTAGTCGACTGCGAAACTCGTATACAATGAGTTGTCCTTGCTCCGAGGACAAGTGGTCTTCCCTTTCGAGAAAAGAACCGAACGCCGTAGCGATGAATTGGGAAACCGCACAATCCAAACCCAAATGCAACAAGAATGCTTCCAGCAAATGCCGAGTAAGGATACACAACATCGTCAGTCAGGCGTGCGCTCAGTAGTCACGATAAGGCTCATAGCTATGATTCTGCGAATAGCCGGTCATGGTTGTCGACTGTTGTGACCATCCTCCACCATCACCACCAGGTGCTCTCGTTCTTCGCTCTGCCGATTGTATTAGTCACTCGCTTCCTCCGTGTTGCATAGATGATGACAGCTTACCTTTCTCAAAATCTCCCCACCTCTTCATAGTGATCTTACTACTATCAAACTCGCCCTCATACTCGATACCCGCCTTCTTCGTCTTCTCGCCGGACGTTTTTCTCGTCTCACCCCAGCTAAAGTCGTCAAATTTCCAGTACGCGTAGGCCGGGAGAACAAAATTCCATATCGGCAGTGACAGCAGATAGACCAACATCCACAGAACGTATGACCAGCGATGGGCAGTAAGTACGATCAGCACAGCCGGTAGACCTAAGATGAGGGCGAGAAGAATGAGAGGGATGATGGGGACTGGTTTTTTGACAAATGATATTATGATGAGGTAGAACGTGAAAGCGATGGCGGCAGGCAGGACGAGTGTGCCGACAAGTTCGATGAAGACGACAAATTGCATGCTGAAGCAAAAGGTTCCGCAAAGATCTCGCACTAATACGAGCTCCATGAGGTTGTGCACGGTACTGTTGATCCATCTTCGTCGTTGTGAGAGAAGGACTTTGAATTGCTCGGGAACCGTGGTTTTGCAGACTGCCTGCGGTACGAAGACTTGTTTTCGTTTCGGAAAGGTCTTCAACATCAATGTCGAGAGATATCGATCTTCACCAAGCAGGTACAAATTCTTTTTATGCAGGGTGTCGACCACGTTTTCCGAGTAATGTTCCACAACGTCCGGGTTGGCAAGGATTGGTACCCAGTAGTTCTGGCCACCTTTTGGCGCCTTGATCCGGTACATGCAGAAACATCCAGGAAGGCAGGTGACACCACCAAAAACGGACTCAAAGGACTTCGAAAGGTGATGCGAGATGAAATATTCGAAGACTTGAATCATCGACACCCAGCTGGCTCGTTTGTTGGCAATCTTGGTTTCACCACACAGACCCATGATTTCGGGATCTTTTACCATAGCAGAAACCATATGGGTCAGGCTGTCTGGAAACACCTTCGTATCAGCATCAACCATGAGAACAACCTCGTAGAAGTCCGGCGACATTCCAGTTATCTTCCAGAGTCCGTTGAACATTTCAAACTCCAGCTCTGTCATCCGTTCGTCGAACATCACTTTCTGGAGGAAGGACATAAGGATGATCTGACTGTCTCGTTTGCCTCGGTTACCAGGCTTGCTCTTTTCGGATTCATCAGGAGTGCCGCACTTGACGACAACCATCATAGGGACACGTTGTTGCTTTTCTGGAGGAATTGCCGACACTTCGCCATAGTCATAGAAGCCAGCATACACTTTGGCCATATTATGACGCTTGGAACCGCTGGCAACAGCCACATAGGAAAAAGCCTTCACATCCTCGGGTAGAATTGCATGATCGCCCATCATGCTGAGCGCTATCTCGGGCGTCGACAGGTCCTCTCCTTTACCTTTGATCATACCGTCACAAACAACAAGAATAGCTTTATGGCTATTCGGGTAATCTGTTGTGGCAATTGAGTCAAGCGTTGTTCGCAAGCCTTCGGCACCCTCGGAATAGGCAGTGACCAGGCAGATGGCGTGCGCTAAAGGATATCCAAAAGGTCGCCACTCAGGAGGTGGTTGCGGTACCACAGCCTCGTGAATGAAGCCTTGCGGTCCTGGTCCTTCGAGGTCCGTCATGACACTCGAATAACGCTGATCTTGGCTGGAAAGCATCAGGCTCGATCTGCTCGCGGCAACACTGACCCTATTTGGCAGATCAAGTGTTCCTTGACTCTGACTGTGGCTATGCTGATATAAAGAGGAGGGCTGTATAAGTCGAGCTGCTGAACTTTGACTTGTCATTGTCGTAGGCGGGGGACGATTTGTCTTGTTGG
>JAABUK010007564.1_pt1 | contig 15625 bp, 18 predicted proteins | sample 5559141 | NCBI WGS metagenome assembly JAABUK01 (sample SAMN10711869, study PRJNA513367) | rock metagenome | isolation source: Antarctica rocks | place: Antarctica: Victoria Land, Pudding Butte nord | collected 2016-01-03
AAGGGTGGGGGTGTGAGTGTGAGAAGGGGCACGGTGGCGGGACATGCCGATGGGGACTTCCTCTGTGTAGTCGGCTGTGGGTTCGCGGCCGCGGGGGAGGGGGGAGCGAGGGTGGTCTGAGCCTGAGGCTTGACCGGGTCGCTTGCCGGTCCAGGCTTGACGTTTGGCGTCCATGGTGCTGGGGGTGAAGAGACCCATTTCTTTAGAGATTGGGGGAAGTGGTTGATGTGTATTTTGTGAGGTTATTGGGATGTTGGATGTGCTGTGATGGTGATTGTAAGGAGAAACTGTTGGGTTCGATGGGTCTTCGAGTGGTTGAGCAGTAGGGATTTTATAGGTTTCGAGAACGGCGCTGTGGTGTTGGACAAAGGATGTGTGTGTCTTGAAGGGACACAAGCAATGGCCATTATCGAGTCGACACTTGCTGTCCATTGTTGCGAACCGATCAGTTCTTTGTGACATTCCTTGATCAGACAATGCCATGCCCCCCCAATCCTTTCATGTCTTTCTTTCGAATTTTACCTTTCTCCCCGCAACACCTCACGAACTCCCAAGCTATCGTCTTCCACACCCCCCTGTTTCGCCCCGGCAAAGCTCGAACATTCTCAATTAGGGTCCGCACATGAAATCACCAAGCCAGACCATGGGAAACATCTTCTCGTCCGTCAAACAACACCGACGGATGACCTCCCTGAATCGCAAAGTACCCAAGAACACCGCATGTATCAATACTGACGCCGACCATCAATAGGCACTAGAACAATGTGCTCACTGTGGAGATTGGGTGACCAAAACCGACACTCAGAAGATTGGCGGTTACAGGCTGGTGTGTAAGTGCCGCGATGTAAAGCAGAAGAAGAAGACGGGCCAGACAGCTTGCGAAGGGAAGAGCTTAGCTAGTTAACAGGGACGTGATTATTAGCTTAGGCGGGCCTCTCTGCTTACACAATTCTTGAATTCTTGAGGGGCAGGTGGGGGGTACGCTCATTGCACTGATTGGCGTTCGAGGAAGGTGTCGGACCGAGTTCAAGCATACGCTACAGACAATGTAGAGCATTGAGATCTAGCAATCTTACCAAAATGGATAGCAATGCTTTCTTTTCTGTTGTAGGAGAAGAATATGGGAGTAGCAAGTATCCCGACCCTGTGCATTGTACAAGGAAACGTGCCACGAAACGTACTGACGGAGTTCACGAACCTTTGCATTAGCATCTATCAAATTTCTTTGCACACAATTTCCATTTTCGCTCCGTTCTTTCACCGTTGTGCCCTCCTTGTGAGTCTTGGGACGTTCTCGAGAGATATATCAGGACTAGAGCGTACACCTTGAACAGGGAATGCTGAAGCCGATATAGCTCAGTGTCCGGCTTGAGATTAGCAAATTTATGACTATCACAACCACCTAGCGCTACGCGATGGAAGCGAATGCGGTTAAAATAAGATGGAGTGATTGCCATATGACAATGATAGAAAAGCAGGTACTTGAGGGTGTCAATGCCCGACAACCATGTCCCGGGAGGGATGGATCTTCGCAGGTCTTTATATACTGAGCTGTTCCAAAAGTGAATGTAGCTGACTTCGTGTTCCTTTCATTTGACGGATTGTTTTGTGGCTCGCCCAGCGTTCATCCGGATTGGGTTCAGCGGTGGGCTATGCGGGCAAGCATGGGCAAACGTTGTAGGAAGTAATCTTCAAAATTTTTGGCCCATAAATTGTCTCCAAGGTAACACGTCCCGGTACTAACCGAGTTATGAGGCTTGCTGCATGCGCTTGGGTACATATTTCGCTGATGCGTGTATCGTTTTGCAGAGTCCACAAGGCCAGAGGTAGTTGTAATAGTAAGCTGTATAGAACCCGCACTTCCTCGGTAAGAGGTTTCTCATAATGGATGCCAACTCATGACTTCCGAATCTGGGTCGAGGCGCGCGGCGTAAAGGCAACCTCATGTCTTTGGTGAGTCTCAAAACCATTTCTCCTGGGCTGATTTGACACAACCAGGACGATTTGGAAGTGCACCGAGTGGGAGCGGCTTCTCGCCGCTTCATCGACTTTTAGAAATGGCCCGTAAAGTTCTCTGATATCTTTGCTGAAATAGCATCATCCAGCAACCATAGCTTCCTTCGGCATCTCTTCTTGGTTCATACCATCCTCTTCGTCCAGCTGTTCCCTTGCAGATTTGCCTCCCTGCTCTGTTGTGGCCTTTGCAAGGACTTTCTCTTCCTCCAGCTTCCTCTTGTCCTTCTTGCTCATGGTCAGGCTTCCCTTAGCCAAAGCCTCTTTCAGCAATGGCCGGACGTATGGCTGGCATACCCACCAGGGTCTCTTACACTCTTTGATTGTCGCCACAGAGCTTTCTTCCTTGTCAAGGTTGGCTGCTTGCTCTTTCTCATCTGGTAAGTCAGACTCCTCATATTTGGCCGGGTCAGCCTCGTAGTCTAGAATGCCCTCTTTGACGACAGCTTCAACCATTTGAAGAACGTTCTCGAATGCGGCTATGTCGCCTGGGCGAGAGCGACCCAGAGCGTCACGGACGTTGTGATACTTTGTGACGAGTGGTCGTAGGAGATGAAACAGATGGGGTTGCATAGCGAGAAGGTTGGGTGATGTAGGTTTGAGCTGCTTGCTGTCGCGCTTTCGTTTCTTGGCTGGAGGTTCACAATCATCTTCAGCAACCCCATTCGAAGTGACTGAGATTTCTTGAGCCAATGGATCGGACGGTAGGAAGAGCGGCTTTCGCGCCGGTGACGGCCTCTCGAGTACATATTCGTAGAGTATATCCATGTACCTCCTAAAGACAGCGTCCACACGGTAACCACCCCGACCATCTCTCCCCCTCCAGTATTCTCTTTCGTCGCTGCCAGCATCTGGCGGCTTCGCAAATATAGCCGGATCATATAAATTCCCTTCAGCGCTCATGACCCCATCAGCACCTGTTTCTTTGAGACACTGGTGTATATCGCCATGCCGCAGAATATTTCCGTTCGCGAATATGACAGTATCCGGCGGTAGATTCGCCCGTAGATATCGCAGCACCGACCAATCCGCCATGCCTGTCTTATGCCCCTTTTGATCTCTTTGCCGTCCATGCACCGTAACGACGCTAGCTCCAGCAGAGAGTATCATTTGAGCATACTCCAGGGTCTTCTCCTTAGACTCCAGTATCCGCATCTTGGCAGTCACCGGCACGTCAAGATTCAGATGGAGCTTATTGATCAATTTGTAGATGAGATCCCAGTCTTCTTGTAAGAACGCGCCATAATTCCCTCTTTTTGCAATTCCCTGTGGACAGCCCAGGTTCAGGTCGACAGCATCGCAGAATGGCTCAACATAGCGTGCAGCTTCGAGCAGCTCGTCCGGGGAATTCGCGCAGAACTGCACGAAGAGTGGTCGGTCGATCTTGGGATGGCCATCGAGATACAGGTCAGGCGGAGGGCCGTTGGTACTTCTCTTTGCAGGTGTGGCAAGGCCGGATCTTGTAGGCTGGAAATGATGATCACGAAACTTGACGGTCTCAATGAACATGCGAGCGTGTAACATGGGTGTGTAGGCCAGGAGGTCTTTCGAGGATTCTGGACTCATGAAAGATCTGGTGAGTATTCTCCATGCCTGTAGCTACAGATTAGCTTATGAAATTGGGATATGGACGAGAAGAAAAGCATACGAACTCTGACTGATCCACCATTGGTGCGAGGATCATTTTGGGGCTACCCAAACTCTCATAGAAAGCCCGGCCGGTCAGCTTACGAAGTTCATTTGGTATCGGCATATTGCTTGAGGCCGAGTCCTGCAGTGGGCTTGTTGCAATTGATTGATCATTGCTGACTGCCATGCTGGATACTCTTCGACTCCCGAGGGCTTTGGTAAAGCTGGATCGGGCTAGATGTGCAAGCCTCCAGGCTCGCCAACAAAGTCTCTCCAGCCTGGGCACAGTATCGTTGTCCAAGGACAGTAGTCTTAAACCGAGCAGAACTTGATATCGTGACGGTGGACGAGCGCGACCATGCCGTGAGCTCGGCTACTAGGCGCACTTTAGGGACAAGCGCCCGGGCGCGGTCCCTCGTCGATTGGTCAGGTTGAATTTTGCACGACGCGGGCTCTATTGCCATCGGATCCGGCGTGCGAGATGCTTTCATAGGGAAAAAGCTATAGCACTCGTTCCTACGGTTGTTGGATCTACAAAACACATGCTCCGCCACGCCCATCGATGTAAAATCTGGGCTGTCCTTCTTCATTTCACTGGATTTCAAACATCATCTGAAGATAGTCTTATCCCTTGCCATGATCTTGCAGGTCAGTTATCTCTCTATATGTTGGTGACCGGCGTTGGCAAGGACTCAAGGACGTATGTGAGTCCTATTATTTCTATCGTCTAATGCTTACCATCCATATCAAATGCCTGCCACGTTGACTCCGTTTACATTGTCTGCTACCTTAGCAATTTTACCATTCACATTACTTTGTACCTCTGCACCTACCCCAACTGTGGCCATCTCTTCTGCTTTCGTTGCGGCTTCTCTTGTCTTGTCCGCATCCACCGTCTCCTTTGCCAGCTTCGCTTTTCGCTCTTTCCTCTCACTGAAGCGGTCTCCAAACAACTCAAACCGTGGTCTCATGATGATTGTGTATTTCACAAGCTCTTCCATGCAATCGACAAGTCTATCCCGGTTGCCACTAGGTTTGAGCCTACTGGTCTCGTCACCCTCATCCGTAAACTGTGTATACGCCATTGGCAAACTAGATTGATTAGGAATGCAAAACATGCGCATCCAACGGCCAAGTATTCGCAATGCATTCACAGCGTTAAAGGATTGTGAGCCGCCGTTGACTTGGATGACTGATAGAGTTCGACCTTGGGTGGGCCGCACGCTACCTGTGGATAACGGTATCCAGTCTATCTGGTTCTTGAAAACGCCAGTCTGGAAGGTCAGAAGACTGAGAGGCTTGATGGTACGGTAGAGACTCACAAGGATACCGTGCTGCTCCGGTGTGCACCACACGTGACCATCACTCCAGCGACTGAGATCACGCAACTCCTGTACCTTATGGTGCTTCTCATCATTGTCATTTTTGATGGGTAGCTCCGCAGGGTTGTAAACGCGGACATCGCAGCCTAGACGATGGAGGATACGTGATGCCTCGAAGGCCATCAGCTTCGAGTACGACCTGTGTCCACAGGTGTGAGCGCGCTTCATAAATCGTTGTTTAGTCTCTCACGTTGAGTGTGCCTGTCAATTTGGGGTGACTAAATCGTACCTTTTCCGTAGACTACCGTAGAGTATCAGGATTCGCAACGGCTGGGACGTTGTGAGCAAATCTTGCCGTGCCATCTTCTCCGCAGTGTCGAGCTCCAGCTCTGATATCCAGTCTGAAGCTGTTGTCTGCTCATCTAAGAGAAAGGGCTTGTATGTAGTACGATCATCTAAAGGAGTCTCTATGTCTAGCTTGCCAAAAGCGGGCTTCAATGCTCCTGTCGCCATAGTAGCTGAAATGATTTTGGGAATGGCATAAAAGATTGGCTTAATCGAAGGGCTACGCCTGCTGGCCAATCGTCGGATGGGTGAGGGGCAAGAGCGGACCGAAGAGATAATCTCTTCTGTGAACACTGCCGTTCTGTGCATAAGTCCAGGTAGAGTAGCTTCCGAACGAGCCAAAGCTACTCGAAACAATATGTGTTGATGATGGGAAGAGGCAAGCAAGCATGATTGCTTAGAGACTTTACCTCTAGGCAATGAGATTTGGAAGAGGTAGCAACCAATCACAGCGAGCCAGAATGTCACTGCCAAGACGCCAAGAATCCACACGCACCTTCGGCTCATCTCGAACATCGCCATGGTTTGCATTACCGATGATCTTATCATTCATCGAACAAAGTCTCTGCGAATTTCCAAACTAGACCGTCCGTCCTCGCCACGCTCACTTCTGATACTCATCCATCAATTCAGTATATTCGTCCCCAGCATCCCTCCAGCCTTTGATACCATCAACAAGTGTCAGGCTCTTCATACTCGGGTCTTTCTGATCTTGGATGTAATCATCGAACCAAGCAGCGGCACGATTTCCTCGCCCTCGAGATGAGCCTGATGAAGAGGAGACGTCAGTGGTTTAGCTCTGTTTGAATGGAAATGCCACGGACGGCGTTGATGCCAAGATTTGAGGTCTGATATTGGCTGTCAAGGCACAATCAAAGAACCTACTGACCGCAATAACAAACCACCTCCTTGATCTTCGCTGCAGAAAGAACAGCATAAAGGGTAGGGATGGACGGGTACAAGCTCTGTGCTGGGAGGTTCAGAGAGCCATGAATGGTTCCTCCCTATAAAGCATTTAGCGTCAAGCGGAATGTATAATCACCAGAGACCTAGATCTCACCTCGTGATCGTTTCTCCGCAGGTCAATGAGAATGAAATCTTTCCCTGCTTTCTTGCCATCTCGAAAGTATTGCAGCAATTCCGCGCAGGATATCGAAGCGGGAGGAGCGTTTCTGGGAGCAGGATACGCTGCATGCCAGGGGGTTTCGATCTGTGTTTTAGGGGCCGAGGTTGTATTTTCAGTGGTGGCCATGACGATTAGATCTGGGGAAGTCTCCAATTCTGTGGCTGCGAGGGAACAGAGAATATCAGCGCCCTTTTGAAGGCTTCGGTATGTCACTGAGGGGCTATGATTGGTTGAAGCATGCCTACTACGGAAAGTTGTGTCACTGGAGGTGTATGATTGGTCGAAGCCCGCCGTTCTCAAATTGGGTATATTCCATTTCCTATGAGGCTTGGCGTACCTTGCCTGGTATGTCACTGGCCATTTCTGATTGGTCAAATCTGTTCGTCACGGCCTTGGCGCCACCAAACTAAATCTCATCTTCTCAGACTATATGAACTTGCTTGATATTCCTTTTCCTAGATATACATACAACATCAGAACAAGCTATCTATCATATCATGGCAATTCTCAAACACATCTCGAAAAAGGACTCTAATCCCCAAACAGCCGTCACGATGAATACTACAGAGAACCCAGCAAATGCCTCCGACATTGAGAAACAGGAGATAGAAAGAGCAATAGTACCAGACAAAGTCTCGGCATTCAAAGGCCTGGGATGGCTGGACCGATTCCTCGCACTATGGATATTATTGGCCATGGCCATAGGCATCATACTTGGCAACTTCGTCCCAAACACCGGTCCAGCGTTACAAAAGGGCAAATTCGTCGGTGTCTCTGTTCCCATCGGTTAGTGCATTAATATTCACATCGTATGTATGAGATATCATATTAACCAATCATAGCAATTGGATTACTGGTCATGATGTATCCCATCCTCTGCAAAATAAAGTACGAGAGTCTCCATCACGTTTTCCGGAGACGCGAGATCTGGATCCAGATTGCATTCAGCATTGTAATGAACTGGCTCATTGCTCCCTTCTTAATGGTAACCCTCCCACCAATCTCCCGCATACAACATAAGACCTAATCTGTCCCAGCTCGGTCTCTCATGGGCCTTCCTTCCCGACAAGCAGGGCCTACGAGAAGGCCTAATCCTAGTAGGTCTCGCCAGATGTATCGCAATGGTAACTCCCCCACAACCCTCATACCCCACTCCAAACTAATCCACCACAAACAGGTCCTCATCTGGACCGGCCTAGCAGGCGGCGACAGCGAATACTGCGCTATCCTCGTCGCCGTCAATTCAATGCTGCAAATGGTGCTCTACGCACCCCTAGCCATCCTCTTCATCAAAGTAATCAGCCACGCGGACGCAACGGTCGCTGTCTCCTACACAACCGTTGCGACGAGTGTGGCTGTTTTCTTGGGTATACCACTCGGAGCAGCCATCGTGACACGCTTTGCGCTTCGAAAGCTTACGAGTCCGTCGTGGTATGATACCGTCTTTTTGAAATGGGCGGCGCCGTGGTCGTTGATCGGGCTGCTGTTTACGATTCTTGTGCTGTTCGCCTCGCAGGGTCATCAGGTTGTTCATCAAATCGTTTCAGTGGTTCGAGTTGCAGCTCCGTTGATTGTGTATTTTGGCATCATATTTTTCTTTACGTTGCTTGTTACGCATAAATTGGGGTTTGGGTATAAGCTTTCTGCCACCCAGAGCTTTACGGCTGCTAGTAACAATTTTGAGCTTGCTATTGCTGTTGCGGTTGCTACGTTTGGGGCGAATAGTGATCAGGCTCTTGCGTCTACTGTTGGTCCGTTGATAGAGGTGCCGGTTTTGCTGGGTTTGGTGTATGTCGTTAAAGCGATTGGGAAGAGGCGTGGGTGGAAAGATTGAAAGCGAGTAGGGACTTTATTTTGGTTAACCAGTACTCATGCCTCCACGCTCCTAACTTGATGTCCGTTGAGAGATCCCTTTGTCGGCATCCTGACTGCTCTGACGCGCTGTCTAGATCACATATTTGATGGCGCTGTGCTTAGGTCTGAGAAAGACTTAATTTAGGCTTCTGTGGAACACCGTAAGATCGTTAAGTTTCCATACATCCTCCACGGTGAGCGATGAACGTAAGTATTCTAAGGTCATGATGAAAGCTATAAAGGACTCGGAGCATGGACCAGCAACACATTTACTACGAGCCTGGGGTTCTACCTCCCCACCACTAGATCTGCCGACTTTGCTCTCTGTCTAGCAGTCACCATAAGCTATGATGTGCCTCGAAAGCTGGTGGCAGGTGTAAGGAACAATAAATCCGGCAGCCGGTGTACGATCGATCGCGTGCTGTACCACAAGTTTCCATCAGTTAGGATCGTGTCTCGACGGGAAGGCGGGGGACGTGTTTTGTACAGTCCTCTTGGCTGTATATTTGACAATCAAGCAGAAGGTGCTGATTTTCTAGATTGAAGCCCCGAGTGGCGATAATTCGCAGGATCTGTAGTGAGTTCAGGGTACGCTTGTGGGAACACCCCGAGCGAATGCCCCAAACACCCTTTCCGTTCCGTATGGTGCGAGACAGGGTAGATCATTGCCTGAAAAGTACACGAGAAGCTTTCAAGGTCAGTATTGCTTTCCTTGAGAATTAGGTGTTGGGTTATTGGGCTTACCTTGCCACTAGATTGACATTGCTCAAGGTATAATTTTCGGTAATGATAATTAGTATCCTTGGACTTTGCTTTGATCTGAGTAGCGTTCACAACAGACGTTCAAGCCCAATCAAGAATGGCTAGTCAAAGTGAAATTCATGTAACTTCCGCTCGAGCTTCTCCAATGGGCAAATCACCTCGTGGTGGAATGCAGCTTGCAATTTAGGGTCACTGAGATCCGTTCCGCACCCGAAGTCACATTCTACGAGTCTCTCAACAATCCTGTGATATCTTTCACCCATATCGGTTTTCGTAGACTTTGCTAATCTTCTGGCTGCAAAAAACTCTGTATATCGGTTCTCGCGGCCATTGTCGAGGTCGAGAGGGCTTTGGAGGCTTTCCAGCTTTGAAGTGTAGGCAATTTCGAGAAGCACGACGCCAAGGCTGAACAGCAGCGGGTTGCGAGCCAGATTGTGAGGTGGGAAAGTGGAGGCGCGAGAAAGCTGACCGCAGGGCCCTTTGACTTTGACATTCAGATGTGGGGCAGTAAGATGAGGCGGCTCCTGTATCGGAGTCAAATCACTGCCAAAGAAGTACACATCTTCGCTCCGCCATGACATCTTGAGCCATGGCGTAGAATGGTACTGGAGGACGGCAATGGCAAGAGTTTTGGCGAGGTGTAAACGATCGTACAGTGATATTCCTCCAATAGCTTGTCGCTTCGACACACCTGATATGATTTCTCCCAATGAGATAGCCTGTCGTGTTTGACGGCAGCCTGCGTTCGAAGGTGGATAGACGTAATTTCTACAACTGTCCGTATTATCCAACATGCCCACACATTCGCTCGATTGGAACGGCTCTCGAAACCGCCGGCGAATGAAGTCACAGAAATCTTTGCGCATAGTATCGTTGGATAGAATGGCGGTAGCTATTGCAGCAGTGGATAATGTTTGCGGACAAGCTGGTGCCAGTGTGCCTGCCTGGAATCTCACGCTTTTCTTGGGCTTTTTCTGTAATGTGCATGAGGGAGGTTCAATTTGGCGCTTGAGAGAGTGGGAAAGGTTGTCTTGACCGCTGCCTGGATCCTCAGAGCGAACCATCTGCATGGCGTCGCCGCTCGTTGAGTCCACTACGAACCATATGAGATCGCCATGGTCAGCATTGCCGGCCAAAGTCAGATGTGTATAGGCCATGTTGAACTTGACATGCGCGCTATGATCTCCAGTGATAGTGGCCTGCTCCACCTCGACGCAGAAATGAGCCTGATGCTCTGTGTGTTTCGTACAGGCTTTGCCCAGAGCGTCGTAGACCTGGCGGGAAGCTTGCCCTATCACTTGATATCTCTCCACCTCTTTGTATGATTTGGCCGGTGCCGCTTCTTGCCTGCGTGCTTTCAAAGATATCGAAATTAACGTTTGGGAAGATAGAGTTCGAAAGTCATCATTGAATGAGCGAAGATCAGCGAGGGTTTGGTCGAGTCGTGGTTTTGAAACGCTGAAGCGAAGCTTCTTAGCTATACATCGCCTCCAGAGTTTACTTCCGACGGCATCTCTGTTGTCCTGTAGTATTCTTGTTGTCAGCAACCCGAAGAAAATTTTGAGGCATAATTGATACCTGATCTTGGTCAATGCTAGTTTCAAGGTCTCGACTCTCGCATTCAATGTCCCGCAGCCTTTCCTCAATCAACTCAATTGTCGTAATACAAGCGCCTTTAGAGTCTCCGAGGAGCCTGCAGAGCTCTTTTTCCAACTCGATGTCCGACCACGAAGGGTGATTTACGCCTGAGGGGCCATTGAGCATAGTGGCTGCAACGTCATGCTCAAGGATTTCCTCGAGTAAAATACGGCATTGGTTTCTGAAGATGGTCTTCTGAATACCCAGCGAGTGCCGAAATCGATCTGCCTCTTTGGCAAAGTTCCTGTAGCGTATGAAGGGGCGCAAGCAATCGTCGTAGTGTTCGGCAGCAGAGATCAAGAGCGGAAGAACCCCGAGCGTGAGGCCCACTACCGTTTCGACTCCAGACATCGTGGGGCCACTTCTCAAGGCTCAAGCACAACAGAAAGACTCTCGATCCCAGAATCCATCGGGCTCCCGATATCACAAGGAAACATACCAAAGAGAAATCTGTTTGCGTTATCCCACTTTATTTTGCGACTAGGAAGGTGTGATATTCTAGCTGCTGCGGCACAGCCCATTCGCCTGATCTAGTTTCATGGGAGAAGGCTACGAGGCTGTCATGCAGGGCCCAATGGGTGCAAGGCTACCGGTCGGGCTCATGCGCTCTTCACTGAGCGGCCAGCCATTCTCTGCCTCTTCCACGAGAGTCATTGACCAACGATACCCTCTCTATTACCCACATCTCTTGTCGCCATACGATGCAAGATCTCACGAGCAAGAATGGATTGGACGCTCGTAGTGATTATCTCTTGCAATGGCTTGACGGTGATACCGACGCCCCCAGCGACGACTCTCAGTTGATAGCAAATGGTGGAACCCCTGCTGGAGGCGAAGACGATCAAGGCTTTGCCGCTCGTCTCTATCGACTTTGTCTCCACGCGTTGCGAAGAGTCTATATTCAGGAACGGGGAAAACACACGTTTGGGTCACCATCAAACGGCTTGAGAGAATGTCTTGGAAGACTATACCTATGGGGCGAATCTTTTGGCAAAGGGGAGCTAGACAAAGCGCTGGAAGAGTCTGACGACCTAAAGGAAAGTGTATTGGAGCGTCTTGGGCACATTGGAAAGCTTCTGCTGCGTGGTAAGACCTACACTAGGTGTACTAATGTAGGACTTTGCTAATGATACTGAGCAGAACTACTAACTACAATCGCTCCTTCACGAGAACTGCCCCAGCCATCTAAGCAGACTATAGAGCTCGAGTCGCTTATCAAGCAGACTAATGACGTGACCTCTGGGCACAAAGAGGTAGAAACCCCGAGTGGCGATGATAGTGATGAGGATTACGACTCTGGAACCGAAGGTTTGTCGGACGGGGAAAGCCATGATCTATGCGAAGATATCGGCTTTTCCATTAAGTGCCTCGCAGAGTTAAGAGACAGTTTGGAGCAGAACCTTATCCGCGCCGAAAAGAATCGTAGTCAGAACACACGTCCGCCACCCGTGTCATTCTGCCTGTCGGATCCAGGAAAGATCTACGTATCACTGGTGCGGGAGAAGTTTGGACAAGCAGAAGATCAGTTGGTCGAGAGACTGGGTCAGGCTAATTGGCAACGACACGTAGGTGTACGCAAGCGTACAGAGAATAATATCGGCGTCATTGAAGAAGTCCCAGAACCGGCCTGTTCGGTTTTCCGTCCATACTCGACATTTCACGACTCCGGAATTGGTACAAGCGTACCTACTCGGACTTCTTACGCGCCATCGCATACTTCCTTCGTCTCTAGCAACACAGAAGGAGGGCAAGACTCACTCCGAGTACCTCCCATGCCCTCAGAAGTTGGTGTTGGCAAACCCTTCCAATGCGACTTTTGCGGAATGCTTCTCTCAAACATTAAGAATCGCGTTGATTGGAAGTCAGTATCATTTTCATCTTGTATTCTACCTTTATAATTGTGTAGGGGCTGATACCCGCTAGAATGCACGTCTTTGCAGACCTACAGCCTTATTTATGTACATTTGCCAATTGCGAGGATGAGCTGACCCAATTCCCAACCCGAGCTGCTTGGTCAGATCACGAATTTGCCGAGCATCGCATCATCCAACAATGGAGTTGTCCCGAATGTCCCAAGGTTTACACCTGCACTGCAGATTGGGAAAATCATCTTCAACGGGATCATCAATGTGCTTTCACAGGGTCCAAATTGCAAGTGGCTCTCGGTATGGCGCTGCATAGAAAGTCTAGAACAGCAGAGAACGAAGAGTGCCCCCTCTGCCGAACAATGCCTGGAAAGCCTCGTCGAGCCTTCATTAAACATGTTGGTCGACACATGGAGGACATCGCTTTGATGGCTCTTCCGCGAAGCCCCGAAAATGATTCGGATGAAGGGTCAATTAGCTCTGATGAGATATCAACCCCAGCAATCGCTGGGGATATGGCATCCGCGAAACCGGGGCGTCAAGAATCGGTCGGACAAGAGGAATTTTATGCCGTCGCAAAGAGAGTGCTCAACATATTACGGGGCTATACTGAAAGTACAAGTCCATTCTTGACGCCAGTGAATCTTAAGGAAGCACCTGACTATCATGAAGGTAACTTCAGATGAGTAGGCCATATGTATGCATAGCTGACCAAATTTCTCCATAGTCATCAAAACGCCTATGGACCTTGGTACTATAGTAGAAAAGCTCGACCGCTACCAGTATAAGTCTAGAAACGCTTTTATCAGCGACCTCAACCTTATTTGGGTCAACTGCATAAAGTACAATACCACTCAAGGGCACCCTCTCCGCAAAATGGCCCTCACAATGCGTCACAAAATAAAGGAGCTCGTACCATCTATACCAGACATCGTTGTCTTCCGAGAGAGTCCCAGATCCCGGGGACTACCGCGCATCGAGGTTGCTCTCTACGATCACGAAGACAGTGACTATGAGCCTATCGTGTCCTCACAAGGTCAGCCTGCACTCGGCCCAGGGAGCAAATTATGGGAAGATCGATCAGTGCAAGAGCGCAGGGCATTCCGTCAACCGCGCCCTGACTCTTTGGGCGGTCCGACAATGCTCTCTCTCAAGGACTCTGTTCTTAACGATAACACTGTACAAAATTATGCCAAAGGGTTTCTAACCAACAAGAGCACAAGCCACAAGGGGGAGAGCCAGCGCGGCGACGGTAACGAGCAACATCATCCGTCGTTAACACGTGAACGTCATCCTATCTACGGGAACTCGATCTTTTCGGAAAACCGCAGCGTTTACCGCACGGATGACACCGGGGACCGCTATAAAGATAGCGTGTTTGAGCGAGAACTTGCCAAGAGGCGTACGCTATCCACATATACATATCCGGGTGGGCGGGGCAAGGGCCAAAAGACCCGCAGCACTTTGGTAGATGCTCTGGAAGATCGCAAATCGAGCCGGGAGCCCTCGTAGGTAGCAATCCCTGCAACTTCAGGCTCAGCATACAAGCTCAACGACTCCACGTACGGAGACGAAATTGAACAAACTGGGAATCCGCACGAAAAGTTCAAATGTTCTCACACAGATTATTTCGAACAACCTCCTTTGTTCTCAAGGAGATCCGAGTCGGCGTAAGTACTTTCTTAGTTGCTACTATTTAATTTGAACCGGCAATTACTTACTGACGTGACAGTAAACACTTGGATATTCACACCCGCCCATACCTCTGCGTGGAGCCAGAATGCATCAATCCCCTTGGAGTCACTTATCCCGGCGGTCTCCTCCGCCATCTTTTGCATGGCGGATCTAAAGCGCCTTTTTTTTGTGAGCATTTAGATTGTGAGCGGAGCAGAGTGGGGTTTTCAAGAATGGATAATTTGACAGACCATATGATGAGGGTTCACGATGCGTCAGAAGACAAACTGCAGAGATTACAACCAAAGGTGCAAGTCCATGATGAACTTAAAGGGCAGAGCAAACATGCTGCAAACCCACCTCCGACGCCTTCTCGTCCCATGAGCTCGGCCTGCAGATCTCTGCCCCCTTCAAAAGAAGATCAAGTCCAAGAGGGAGATCGGACCCCCAAGCCCAGGAGGCCAAAGCCTAGTAAACGGGTATCTTTAACAGTAGGAAAGGGCCATAGAAAGGCGATGACGCAAATCCTAGGAGGAGCTTGTAAAGATTGCAAAAGGAAGAAAATTAAGGTACGTGGCTCCGAAGATGCTGTATGTCTACAAGCATTCCTGACGCTCAGCAGTGCCTTCACAAGCTACCCGAGGATATTCTTTGCAGATAACATGCCCTTTCAACGACGTCGACGCAAGGATGAGGTCGATATACAATTCCTCGGAAAGTACAAGGAGCCCCCTCCCATATCCAAACAGAAATCTGGTGATCTGGCGCTGAAGGAGGGGGCTAATGAAGAAGTCCTGGATCTTGATGAATAGTGGACTAGGTGCCCCAGGGTCTCGTTGCTCTCGGAGCTGTCGTCACTCATGCAGCACGCTCTATCCCTATGCTTCTATCGTTCGAGTGATGTTGTAAGCTATCAGATGATCCACCAATATCAGATTCATCAATCGATTTGCTACTGATTAGACGGTTCAGATTCAACAGCTTCCGTGCCACCTGAAAGTTGTCCGAAAACCACATCGTCCAACACCCTCCCTCCACTCAAGCTCACCTTACTATCCCAAATATCACTACGTCCTACCACAGCGGGTATACGCACAATCTCTCTTTCAGCCTCTACCACTCCCCCAAACTACCCCTTTCAATATCCCTCTACAAAACCATTTAAAGGCTCAATACCCTCCGCACTAGAAGTCTCAGCTTCGATCATCACCAAACCACCAACCAACCAGACTTTCCCACCTCCCACCTCTCACCTCCCCTCAATTCTACCTACCAACCCCCATCTCCATAGCTACCTCCAAAGTCCCATTCACCCCCATGATACACTCTCAATCTTTCCATCCTCTTACCCCCAACTACCACTCGCACTACACCACACCCTTCCATACCAACACCCT
>JAABUK010007567.1_pt1 | contig 15623 bp, 15 predicted proteins | sample 5559141 | NCBI WGS metagenome assembly JAABUK01 (sample SAMN10711869, study PRJNA513367) | rock metagenome | isolation source: Antarctica rocks | place: Antarctica: Victoria Land, Pudding Butte nord | collected 2016-01-03
TGCGATGCATCCAGACACCGAACGCCAAGCAGCCAGGTCGCGAATGCCACTGCATCCATTGCCGATCTCCCTCACCGTGTCGCCGGAGAATCCCAGGTCGCTACAGACTTCACAATAAGAGCGAATTCGAAGGTCGGGCCTACGCGGCCTGCGCCGTCCTCCACCCATATTCCGCAAGGCTGCGGAATTTCTCGCCAGCCTCCTGCCCCCGAGCATCCGCAGCCGTCCCGTCCAGGGCGCGGCGATAAACGCCAGCGGCGATCGCCGCCCACCGGAACAGCGAGAACGCCACGAAGAACTCCATATCCGGCACTTCGGCGCGACCCGTCCAACGGCAGTAGTTCCGCACGTACTCGGCCTCGCTCGGCAGTCCCGGCACATCCAGCCCCTGGATGCCCTGCAGCTCCGGCGGCAGCCGCCAGGCGAGGCAGCTATAGGCCAGGTCCGCCAGCGGATGGCCCAGCGTCGCCAACTCCCAGTCCAGCACCGCGATCACCCGCGGCTCGGTTGGGTGGATGATGAGGTTGCCGAGGCGATAGTCGCCGTGCGCGATCGTCGTCTCGTCCGGCACGGGCGCGTGCGCCGCGAGCCACGCCATGAGCCGGTCCATGGCGGGCTCGTCCCCCACGCGCGCACCCGCGTACTGTTTTGACCAGCGGTCAATCTGGCGGCCGATGTAGTTGCCAGGCCGTCCGAACCCTTCGAGGCCGGCGCCCCGCCAATCGACGCCGTGAAGCTGCGCCAGCACGCGTCCCATGTCGTCGTAGATCGCGGCCCGGTCGGCCGAACTGAGGCTGGGCAGGGCGCGGTCGGCGAAGACGCGCCCCTCCCGGTAGTCCATGACGAAGAACATCGTGCCGATGACGCTCTCATCCGTGCACAGCAGGTGCACCGCCGGCACCGGCACGCCGCTATTCCGCAACGCGCCCAAGATTCGGTACTCGCGGTCCACCGCGTGCGCCGACGGCAGCAGCGTGCCGGGTGGCTTCTTGCGCAGCACATACTGCCCGGTGGCCGTACCAAGGTGGAACGTCGGGTTGGACTGGCCGCCCTGGAACTGCCGGATTTCGCATGGTCCAGCGAAACCAGGCAGGTGCCCGGCCAGATAGCGCGCCAGGGCCGCCTCGTCGAAGCGATGATTCGGCAGCACAGGCACCAGCACCGGCGCGCCGTTCGCCACCGGGCGATCAGGCGTCATGCGTTTGGCCGCTCGGGCTTATACTTGGCCAGTTCCAGCTTGCCGAGCTGGTGGCGATGCACCTCGTCCGGCCCATCCACGATCCGCAACGTGCGCGCGTTCTTATACATGGACGCCAACGCGAAGTCGTCGGATACCCCCGCGGCGCCATGCGCCTGGATCGCCCAGTCGATCACCTGGCAGGCCATGGCGGGGACGGCGACCTTGATCTCCGCGATCTCACGCCGGGCCGCCTTGTTGCCCACCTCGTCCATGCGCCAGGCGGCGTGCAGCACCAGCAGGCGCGCCTGGTCGATCTTGATGCGCGATTCGGCGATGCGCTCGATCATGACGCCCTGATCGGCCAGCGGCTTGCCGAACGGCCGGCGGCTGAGCGCGCGCTTGCACGTCATCTCCAGGGCGCGTTCCGCCATGCCGATCGCCCGCATGCAGTGGTGGATGCGGCCGGGTCCGAGACGTCCCTGGGCGATCTCGAAGCCGCGGCCCTCGCCCAGCAACACGTTCACCACCGGCACCCGCACGTTCTCAAAAAGAATCTCGGCATGGCCGTGCGGCGCGTCGTCGTAGCCGAACACCGGAAGATGGCGCAGCACCTGCACGCCCGGCGTGTCGCGGGGCACCAGTACCATGCTCTGCTGGCGGTGGCGGTCGGGGCTATCGGGATCGGTCTTTCCCATGACGATCAGCAGTTGGCAGCGTGGGTCGTTGGCGCCCGACGACCACCACTTGCGGCCGTTGACGACGTAATCCTCCCCATCGCGCTCGATCCGGCACTGGATGTTGGTGGCGTCCGACGAGGCGACCTCCGGCTCCGTCATGCAGAAGGCCGAACGGATCTCGCCCTCCAGCAACGGCTCCAGCCACTCCTGCTTCTGCGCCTCGGTGCCGTAGCGGTCGAGCGTCTCCATGTTGCCGGTGTCGGGGGCGGAGCAGTTGAACACCTCCGACGCCCAGGCGACGCCGCCCATGATCTCGGCGAGCGGCGCGTATTCCAGGTTGGTCAGCCCGGCGCCGCGCGCGGAGTGCGGCAGGAACAGGTTCCACAAATCCGCCCGCCGAGCGCTGGCCTTCAGCTCCTCGACGATTGGCACGGGGTGCCAACGGTCGGCTCCCGCATGCTGGGCAATGTAGGTGGCCTCGTTCGGGTGGACTTGGGCCTCCATGAACGCCTGCAGCCGCCGCTGCAATTCCTTGACCTTCGCCGAATGCTCGAAATCCAAAGCGTCCTCCTCCTGACATCTCGGATGCGACCTTACCAACCGCCGCCCGTTCCGCCAGGGGCCCCAGCGTGATCCTCGCCAAAAGCCGGCCGACTAGCCCGGCCGGCCCGCGTGAGGCACTGTAGGCCGATGACCTCCCCCGAACCGTTCTGACGCCGTGTCCGACTCCGCCATGGGCGTGCCGCTCGATGGTGTCGCGCACGTCATCCAAGTCGCGCTGACGCCGGTGTTCCTGCTCTCGGGCGTGGGCACCCTGCTCAATGTGTTCAATACCCGCCTGGCCCGGGTCACCGATCATATGGAACATTCGGAGGAACTGCTGCTTGCCAACCCGGACGGACCGCAGGCGGCTGTCCTGCGTAGCCATTTGCACCGGTTGCGGCGGCGGACCGTCGCGCTGGACATCGCCGTGGCGTTGGGCGCCGTCGGGGGCGGGGCGACCGCGGCGGCCACTCTCACCTTGTTCGTGGGCGCGCTGCGTGATTCGACCGCGGCATGGGCGCTGTTCCTGATGTTCGGCGCGGCGGTGGCGTGCACCATCGGCGCGCTGACGGCCTTCCTGGCCGAAACGGTGCTGTCGTGGCACGGCCTGCGGGACGAGGGGCCGCTGCCCCGGCCCAAGATGGCGCCCCGCGCCTAGGCCACCATGACCTCCGGCCAACCCGAGGCCTGTCCTACGCTCATGCCGGGCGACGTTCGGCAGGTCGCCGTGGTCCTGCCGCCAAACGAGGGATTCAGCCCCGAGGCGGTCGGCGCCATCGGCCTCATGGTGCAAAGGTTAGGCGCCGTGAGGCCAGCAGCATTCCGGACGGTGGTCATCGGCGCGCCGCTCAAGCACCCGCCTTTCTCGATCCCTCACTTCCAAACCGTCCACCTCCCGGCATGGCTGCCCGCCAGCCGCACGGTGCGTTACACCTGGGGGGTGACGAGCTTGCTGCGGCAACTGCGCCCGAGCCTGATCGAAGTGCACAACCGGCCGACGATCGCCCTCGCCCTCGCCCGGCGGTTCCCAGGAATGCCGGTCGTGCTGGTCCTGCACAACGACCCGCAGGCCATGCGCGGCTCGGTCAGCGTCGCCGAGCGTGCAAGGCTCCGCACCCTCGCGCGCGTCGTGGCGGTGTCGTCCTACTTGAGCGAGCGTCTGACGGACGGGCTGGAGGCGGACTGGGTGCCGCCGCCGATGGTCCAGCCAAACTGCATCGACCTCGCCACGATCCCCCCGCCATTGCCGCAGAGCCGGCGCGACCGCCTGATCCTGTTCGCCGGCCGTCTTGTGCCCGAAAAGGGTGCGGACCGCTTCGTCGCCGCCTGCGCCCGCGTGCTGCCAGCGTTGCCGGGCTGGCGGGCGGAGATCATCGGAGCGAGGCACCTGCGGCCGGGCAGTGTCGGCGACGGCTATTCCAACTCGGTGCAGCGCGCTGCCGAGGCCGCGGGGGTGCGCGTGGCGGGGCACCGGCCGCACACGGAGGTTCTGGCCGCCATGGCGCGTGCCGCCCTCGTGGTGGTGCCCAGCCGCTGGCCCGAGCCGTTCGGCCTGACGGCGCTGGAGGCTATGGCGAGCGGCGCGGCGCTGATCTGCTCGCCGCATGGCAATCTGCCCGACTTGGTCCGCGATGCGGCCGTGCTCGCCGATCCCGACGACGTTGGAGCGCTCGCGGATGCCATCACAACGCTGGCGCATGACGAGCCCCGGCGGGCGGCGCTTGGCACCGCGGGCCTGAGACGGGCGCAGGCATTCGATATCAAGTCGGGGGCCGCAACGCTCGACCGCCTTCGACGCGAAATTCTCGCGTCGTAACCGCCACCCTCCGATACCAGTCATCCTTGGGAGGCCGAGGGGCTCCTCATGCCGCGGATAGGTCGGCGCCGAGCGGCAGCGCCTGCTCGGCGTCCTCGACCGATATGTCGGAGATATCGTCGCGCTTGAGCCAGCGCGCACCCGGTCCCCAGGGCGCGGAGACAAGTGGGTCGGTGTGGGACGACATGAGCATGAGGGTCGGCGTCCCCACGGCCGAGGCGAGGAACGTGGCGCCGGTGTCGTTGCCGACCGCGACCGCTGCCTGCCGGGCTACCGCCGCGAGCTCGAACAAGGTTGTCCGGCCACCGAGGTCCACCACGCCGGGTGCGGCGGCGCGCACCCCATCGATGGCACCCTGGTCGACGCCGGTGCCGACCACGACCGAGGCCAGGCCGCGTTCGGCCATCCGGCGTGCCAGGAGGCCGTAGCGCTGGGCCGGCCAGCGCTTATGCGGCAAGTGCGGCGAGCAGCCGGGGACCATGAGGGCGAAGCGCTCCGGCAAATGAAGATGTTCGACTGGGGCGGTGAGCCAGGAAAGGTCGGCCGGCCCGGGCGTTGGCACGCCGGCGGCAGCAAGCTGCGCCGCCATCTTCTGCCGGTTGGAGGGGCTGGCGGAGAAATCGGGGTTGGGATGCGAGCAGCCCGGCGCTGCGCCAATCCACTCGGGCCGCCGCCGCCGGGGGATCATGCGGAAGTAGCGCGCCGTGCGCGAGGAGCATTGCAAGTCGTATACCCGGTCGAAGCCCTCGGCCAGGAAGCGGGCGCGGACCGCCCACCAGGCTCCGAGCCGCCATGGCGGGGGCCGCTCGTCCAGCCAGACCCGGTCGAACCACGGGATTGCCCGCGCAAGCGCCGCGTAGGCCGGGGAGGTCATCAGCACGAGCTCGGCCGTCGCGTGATGGAGGCGCAGGGCGTGGCAGGCGTCCAGGCTCTGAATGAGATCGCCGAGCGCCCCATGCTTGATCACCAGGATACGACCATACGCCATCAGCCCGTTCGTGCGGGATGGGCGGGCGGAGGTCAACTGGTTGGATGCAGGTCGCGCCCGTGCAGCCGGAGGCCTACCGGCGGGCCTGAAGAAAGCCTGCAAAGGCGGCAAGTGTGCTTTCCGATACATAGTGCTCGATGCCCTCGGCGTCGGCCTCCGCGTCCTCGACCGGCACGCCCACGGCAACGAGCAGTTCGACCACGAGCCGATGGCGGGCGCGCACGCGCTCGGCGAGCGCCTGGCCTGCCTCGGTCAGGAACACGCCCCGGTACGGCAGCGCGGTGACCAACCCCTCGCGCTTGAGCCGGCCGATGGTTTTCACCGCCGTGGCGTGCGCGACGCCCATGCGGCGGGCGACGTCCACGGTCCGGGCCTCGCCGCCCGTCGCCATGAGATCGGCGATAAGCTCGGCGTAGTCCTCCAGCAGCGTCGCCGAGCGGGCCTGCCGCGCCCTGCCGAAACGGTCCGCCTGCGCGGGTTCCTGGGGCATGGTGGCCGGCGATCCAGTCTGACCGGGCGTGGGCTTTTCGGACATCATTGCGTTTCCTGTTCAGGCCAGTGGCCAGCCAGGCCGCGGGCCGGCAGACGCTGACGCAACAAGACATGGGCTCGCCCGCAAGACGGCATTGCGACGGCTTGAGAGATCAGAGACCCCGGGCTTTCCCGGAGCAGGACGTGCATCACCCACATAGCAGTGATGCTCCATCGCGACGGTCTGGTCAAACCCGAAAACTAAACCATATTGCATGACATATAGCGTAGGCTGTATTAGAGCGGCTTGAGGAGCCTGGAAGGCGTGATGAGCAAGATACAGGTCCGCGGAACCCTGACCGACCAGACGACTGCGGCGATCCGGGACACCTTGGCGGGTCGTCGGCGGGGCTTGCGCGCGATGCTGCCGCTCGCCGGGCCAGCGTTCATCTGCTCGGTCGCCTACATGGACCCCGGCAACTTCGCGACCAACATCCAGGCCGGGGCCAAGTACAACTACAGCCTGCTCTGGGTCGTGCTGCTGGCCAACATCGTGGCCATGCTGTTCCAGGGCCTCTCGGCCAAGCTCGGCATCGTCACCAACCGCAACCTCGCCGAGCTGTGCCGCGAGCATTTTCCGCGCCCGGTGGTGCTGGCGATGTGGGCGGTGAGCGAGGTCGCGGCGATGGCCACCGACCTGGCCGAGTTCTTGGGCGGCGCCATCGGGCTGTCGCTGCTGCTCGGCATGCCGCTGCTGTGGGGCATGATCGTCACCGCGGCCATCACCTATGGCATCCTGGCCTTCCAGCGCCAGGGCTATCGGCCTATCGAGCTGATCATCGGCGGCCTCATCGGCCTCATCGGCCTCAGCTACCTGGTCGAACTCATCATGGCGCCGCCGGATTGGGGGGCTGCGGTGCTCGGCACCGTGCTGCCGAGCCTGCCTGATGCCGGGGCCGTGACGGTCGCGGTCGGCATCGTCGGCGCGACCGTGATGCCGCACGCCATCTACCTGCATTCCAGCCTGACGCAGGACCGTGCGCCGGCGCGGGACGAGGCGGAGCGGCGGAAGCTGCTGCGCTACTCGAACATCGAGGTGGTCGTGGCGCTGACCATCGCGGGCCTGGTCAACATGGCCATGGTCATGATGGCCGCGGCCGCCTTCCACGGCGGGCACGAGGACGTGGCCGAGATCGAGACCGCATACCATACGCTGGTGCCGCTGTTCGGCGCCGCCGCCGCCGGGGTGTTCATGGTGTCGCTGATCGCGTCGGGCCTGTCGAGCTCGGCGGTGGGCACGATGGCGGGACAGGTCATCATGCAGGGCTTCGTGGGTTTTCGCATCCCGCTCTGGATTCGGCGGCTGGTCACGATGGTGCCGGCCTTTGCGGTGGTCGCATGGGGCGTGAACGCGACGCAGGCGCTGATCTTCAGCCAGGTCGTGCTTAGCCTCGTGCTGCCCGTCCCCATGGTCGCCCTGCTGCTGCTGATGCGCCGGCCGTCCGTAATGGGCCAGCACCTGAACGGCCGCATGACAGGGATCGTCGCCATCATCTCCACCACGCTTGTGCTGGCGCTCAATCTGCTGTTGCTTCTGCAAATGTTCGGCGTGCCAGTTCCAGGCCTGTCCACGAACTGACGCCCGCCGGTCAGTGCCAGGCGCCCCGTCCAGTGATCGTCCCCAACTCCGGGACGGCCATCGGACGGGGTCGTTGGTTCTGGCTCAGTGCGACACAAGCGAGCAGCGGCCCGGATGCAGCAGGAGATTGCGTGTCACGCCGCCAAGTACCCACTCGCGCAGCCGATTGTGCCCGTATGCGCCTGCCACCAGCAAACCAGCGTCGTTATCCCTAGCGATCGCGTCGAGCTGCGCGCCGTCGTCTCCGGTCGAAGGCGAGGCAACCGACCCTGCCCCGATATCGTGCTGCTTGAGCCAATCGACGACATCTTTGAGGCGGTCGCGCGCGGCAGGAAGCTCGTCCTCGGCGGCAACCTCGACTATGGTCACCCGGCCAGCGTGCTTCAGAAATGGCAGCGCATCCGCGACAGCACGGCGGGTTTCCCTTGTGTCCTTCCAGCCAACGACGACGCTTTCCAGCTTCAGCCTATCCACACTGGGCGGAACGATCAGCACGGGCCGTCCGGCACGCATGACCAAGTCGCCAATATTCACCCGTCTCGAGCTATCGAGCGGTGACCCTTTCTGGTCTGGGCCGGTGATCAGGAGATCGGTGGCGCGCGCCTCCTGCGCGACGTAGTCGGCAAGCGACAAATAGCTGACTGTCGAACGCCACTCCAGATTGGCGATTTTCCCGTGCAGGACCGCATTGAAGCGTGCCTCGGCCTTGTTGGTCTCTTTTTCAATCTCAGCGCGATCCTGCTCAATCACGTCGCCAGACATATAGCCATCGCCATAGGTGATCTGCATCGGTTGGCATGCCGCAATACCGATCACGCGCGCCTTGAAGCGCTCGGCCAGATCGGCGGCGACCCGCAGAAGGCCTTCATTGGAAACTCCAAGGTCGAGATGCGCCATCAAGGTGGAATACGTCATCAGCCATCCCCTGGAAGAAATGCCATCGTACATTCCGGGCAGTCACCCAATCCTGCCCAAGACTGAATTCTAACCGGCAAATCGTTCGGACGTTGGGACCGACTTCGGGGACCCGCTATGCGAATACGCACGCGCCGGATCAGGACGCTAGGCAGTTCCGTCCGCCGGACATTCTTTCGTGTCCACCGGGTGCAATTTATCAAGCCGGTGCCGGACATATTCGGTGATGTGGGTCAGGGCAACCCTGATCCGAGGCATCTGCCGATTGTCCCTATGCACCAACAACCAGATCCCGGCGCTCGGGATCGGCGACGGGACCTCCAACCGAGTCAGCCCAGCTTCCTGATCCGCGCGGAAACGAGCCAGGCACGCCAGGCCGCCGCCGTGGACCGCCGCCGAAACTGCGGTCTCATGGCTGCTGGTCTGCATCGCCACACGGGCGCGCGGCGCCAAGTCGGTGAGCCAACCCGTTTGGGTCGCGTCCTGGATATCTTCGAGCTGTGTGACGAGGTAGTGACCGGGACAACCCTCGTCGAGGTCCAGCCCGCCGTGGCGTGCCAGGTACTCCGGACTGGCGTAAAGCCCGAACGCGATGCTGCCGATACGGCGGACGATGAGGTCGTGCTGGTCGGACCGCTTCAGACGCACGGAGATGTCCGCCTCGCGCATCGACAGGCTGAGCTCGCGCGGGTTGGGGATCAGCTCGATCATGATGTCGGGATGCGGGTTGTGCAGCGTGGCGAAGCACGGCGCCAGGATGTGGGTCGCGACGGTCTCGGCGCAGGTGACCCGGACCAGTCCCGCCAGGCGCGTGTCACGGCCGCCGACGTTGCGCTGAAGCGACAGCGCCTCCGCTTCCAGGCGCTCCGCCTGCTCGCGCACGTCCTGCCCGGCGAGCGTCGGCACATAGCCGTCCGGCGTGCGGTTGAGCAGCCGTACGCCAAGGCTCGCCTCCAGCGACGTGAGCCGGCGGCCCACGGTGGATTGGGCGACGTGCAGGACCTTGGCCGCGGATGAAAGGCTGCCATGGCGGGCCAGGGCCAGGTAGAACCGGAGATCGTCCCAGTCGAGCATCAGCGGGCCACCGCGCGTTTTCGCATTCCAGGTCGCCGGCTTTGGTTCCCTGGTCGGCCAGCGGGAGCCTATACACCAACGATGCCGATACCCCGTCGATCGCTTGCTCCGGGAGCCATGTTCTTCGACCAATCGAGCGCGCGCGGTGCCCAGCGATCCGGCAATACCCGGTTAACGCCCACCCCGTCGGAAAAGTAAAGGACACCAAGATGACCAAGCGTCTGACTCCGGCGACTGGTCCGCCCCTGACGCCGGTCGCCATGGGCAAGTCTGACCCGGAAGCCGTACGGACCCTTCGCTGCCGAACCATCGCCAAGGGGCGGTTGCATCAACTGAACTACATCCGGAACTTGCCGCCACAGCAGGTGATGGAGGACGAGCCCGGCGGCCTGCTGGGCGAGGCAGTCGCGCCGAATGCATCGGAGGCGCTGCTTGCGGCCCTCGGGTCCTGCCTCGTTGTCGGCATTCATGCGGACGCCGTGGCGCAACGCATTCCGATCCGCAGCCTGGAGCTCGAACTCGAGGCCGACATCGACACTACCGCCGTTTGGGGAGCGGGCGATCGCAATCCCAAGTCGATGGCCGTGCCCTCGGCCCCGAGCAGGTGCATGCCAATGTCGGAGAAGGCCGTGGCGCCGACGAGGACGTTGGTGCGCAGGCCCGCCGTGCATTGCCGCCACTGGCGCTCCAGGCCGATGACCGTGCCCAGCACGAACGCGGTCGCAAACCCGACCAGCGTATGCGCGTAGGCGCCCGCCGCGAAACCCGTCCAGCACGCCGCCATGTCAGGTCAGGTAGGAGTGGACGATGCCGATCAGCTCCTCGGCCGCGCGCGACGCCTCGCTTTTGCTTTTGGCGTCCACTACCTGCTCGCGGATGTGGTCCTCAATGATCTCGGCGATGAAGCCGTCCATCGCACCCCGGCAGGCCGTTGCCTGTTGCAGCAGCCGCACGCTGGACGTCTCCTGGGCGATCGCACGCTGCAGTGCATCGACCTGGCCACGAATGCGACTGAGTCGCTTCACCAGCTTGATTTTTTCCGTACTCGGCTCGCTCATGGTCTTGATCTTATACTCCTGGGGGTATAGCAGCGGTCCGCGTCCAGATGCGAGCCCTATGGGTTTCGCATGAGTTGGCTATCATCCCGGTTTCGGCCGGATTTGTAACCATGCCAAGGGATTTCATGAACCCGCGATCTAGCAGCCAGTCCCAAGAAGGCGATAGTAGGCGCTTCACGCCTGCCATAGCTGTTCTTCTGGGCTGGACCCGTGCTCGGGTGTGCATGCTCCCGTCGAGGTCTCCGCGCTGATGCGCTGACACCTGGGCGGCCACGCCCTCCCGAGCTTGAGCCAACCGCTTGAGCAAAGGAGGCGTCATTGACCGCCCGTCTCGACCGCGTCTCGCTTCGCCGGTATGCGCTACCCGTGCACTTTCTTGGTGGCCTCGACCAAATGGCCGAGCCCCATAACAAGTTTACCTCTCGCTCTTCCACGCGGGCCCGTCTGCGGCTTGTCGCGACGTGGTACGTCGGCGTCCACGGGTACCCCGTGTGCCGTTGGGCGATCGAGCATGACCTCTCGTCCGGATCGGGTTGACTTCTCAGGACGCACAAACGCCCGGCGCCGCGCGATGAACTGTGGCGTTACGCTCTTGCACGGACCTCCTGACCTGGATTAGCCGCCATGCCCGACACCCACGACTCCAACATGCCTCTCCGGCCCACGGTCGCTCTCGACAGCGCCCATGTCGGCGACATCCGCGGTGCGCTGGGCACCATCCGCGAGGACGACGTGCATCCCCGCGTTGGGTGGGGCGCCAAATTGAAGACCCTGGCGGCGATCGTCGGGCCCGGCCTGATCGTCATGGTCGGCGACAATGACGCCGGCGCCTTCGCGACCTATACGCAGGCCGGGCAGAACTACGGCACCGCGCTGCTGTGGACCCTGATGCTGCTGGTCCCGGTGCTGTATGTGAACCAGGAGATGGTGCTGCGCCTGGGTGCCGTGACCGGCGTCGGGCACGCGCGGCTGATCCTGGAGCGGTTCGGCAAGTTCTGGGGTGCGTTCAGCGTCATCGACCTGTTCGTCCTGAACGGGCTCGCGATCGTCACCGAGTTCATCGGCGTGAGCTTCGGCCTCGACTACCTCGGCTTGCCCAAGCTCTGGGGCGTGCTCATCGCCGCAGCCGTGACCATGCTGGCGGCGGCGACCGGCAACTTCCGGCGCTTCGAGCGGTTCGCACTGCTGCTGTGCCTGGGCAGCCTTCTGCTGGTGCCCGTGGTGCTGATGGTGCATCCGCCGCTCGGTGAGATCGCGCGCGACTTGATCGTTCCCCACTTGCCGGAGGCTGAGAAGCTGTCCGACGTGCTGCTGCTGATCATCGCGATCGTCGGCACGACGGTGGCGCAATGGCAGCTGTTCTTCCAGCAGAGCTACGTGATCGACAAGCGGATCACGCCGCGGTTCATGGCCTATGAGAAGGCCGACCTTTGGATCGGCATCGTGTTCGTGGTCGTCGGCGCGGTGGCGATGATGGCGCTCTGCGCGGCGACCTTCGCCGGACAGCCGGAGGCCGGCAACTTCACCGACACGGGCGGGATCATGGTGGGACTCGCCAGGCATGTGGGCCAAATTCCAGCGACCTTGTTCGCCATCGCGCTGATCGACGCCAGCATCATCGGCGCCTCGGCGGTCTCGCTGGCCACCGCCTACGCGCTGGGCGACGTGCTCTCGCTCAAGCACTCGCTGCACCGGGGGGCCAAGGATGCCCGCGGGTTCTATCTGGTCTATTGCGGCCTGATCGCGGCGGCGGCGGCGCTGGTGGTGATCCCCGGCGCGCCGCTCGGCCTCATCACCGAGGCGGTGCAGACCCTGGCCGGAGTGCTGCTGCCGTCGGCGACGGTGTTCCTGCTGCTGCTGTGCAACGACCGCGCGGTACTTGGCCCGTGGGTGAACGGCCGCTGGACCAACCTGTTCACCGGGTCGGTGATCACGATCCTGGTCATGCTGTCCATCGTGCTCACGGCGTCGGTGCTCTATCCATCGATCACCGGCGAGCAGATTCTGTGGGGGCTGGGCGGCGGGACGGTGCTGGCCCTGGTCGCCGCCGGCCTGGCGCTGGCGCTTCGCAGGCCGCGGGCCGAGCCGGCTCTGGAACGGGCGCTGCGCCCGACCTGGCGCATGCGTCCATTGACCCAACTCGCGCCGGCGCGGCTGACGACCGCCACGCGCGTTTGGATGATCGTGTTGCGGGGCTACTTGCTGCTGGCTGTTGGCCTGGTGGTGGTGCGCGTCGTTCAGCTCGCGCTCGGCCAGTAGGCGCGCCATGTCCGACCACCCGCGCTATCGGCTTATCGCGTGCTTGACCGGCCTGCTTTGCGCGGGAGCCTTGCCGGCCTTTGCGCAAAGCCCCCCGTCCAGCCCCGGCGCGCAACAGCAAGGCCCTGGCGAGCGTGCCGAGCCTGCCGCTCCCGAAACCCGGCAGGCGACACCCGGAGGCGAGACGGCCATCAAACCCGGCGAGGAGGCCGCGACGGGCCTATGGGACCGTGCGAACCTGTTCGGTGACCTCGGCGGCGTGCGGTCCGCGCTGTCGAACCGCGGCATCACGTTCGGGTTGACCGAGAGCAGCGAGGTGTTCGGTAACGTCAGCGGTGGGATAAGGCGCGGGGTGGTCTATGAGGGGGTGACGCTGGTCGGCCTCGGCCTTGACATGGAGAAGCTCCTCGGATTGACAGGTGGCACCGTCAACGCCACGGCCTATCAGATTCACGGCCGCGGCCTGAGCCTCAACAACCTCGGCAACAACCTGAACACCGTCAGCAGCCTGGAGGCCGGACGGGGAACCTTGCTGTTCGAGCTGTGGTACGAGCAGGTGCTGCTCGACAAGAAGCTGGCCATTCGCGTAGGCCAGATCGCGGCGGACCAGGAGTTCATGATCAGCCAATATGCCGGGCTGTTCCTGAACCATACCTTCGGCTGGTCTACTTTCCCCAGCGCCGACCTGCCTTCCGGCGGGCCCTCTTATCCGCTGGCAACGCCCGGCGTCCGGGTGAGATGGGCGCCGCGGGACGACCTTGCGCTGCTGCTGGGCGTGTTCAACGGCAATCCCGCCGGGCCGGGTCGCGGCTTCCCGCAGGATCGCGATGCGTCAGGGACCGCGTTCCGCTTGAACGACGGCGTGTTCGCCATCGCAGAGGTGCAGTACTCGTCCAACACCGGCGAGGGCGCAACCGGGCTCCCCGGCACCTACAAGGCCGGCGCCTGGTTCAACTCGCAGAACTTCGCCGACCAGCGCCGCGATGCCTTGGGCGCCTCGTTGGGCGAACCGACCGGCCTCACGTTGGTCGGCCGGAACCGGCGCGGCAATTGGAGCCTGTATGCCGTGGCCGATCAGCTCGTGTTCCGGCGAGAGGGCACCAAGGACCAGGGGCTCGGCGCCTTCATGCGCATCATGGGTGCGCCTGGCGACCGCAACCTGGTGAACTTCTACGTGGACGCGGGCGTCACCTATAAAGGCGCGTTGCCGGGGCGGGAGAGCGACACCGTTGGTCTCGGTTTCGCCCTTGCCCGGATCAGCGACACCGCGGCGAAGCTCGACGCCGACACGGCACGGTTCACCAGCGGTCCGTATCCCATCCGGCGGCACGAGTCGGTGCTCGAGCTGACCTACCAGGCGCAGGTCGCGCCGTGGTGGCAGGTGCAGCCCACGGCGCAATACGTGTTCAACCCGAATGGAGGCGTGCCGAATCCGCAGCGTCCGCTAAAGCGGCTGGGCGACGCGGGCGTGCTTGGTGTCCGAACGACCATCACCTTCTGACCGAGGACAGGGACGATGCACGGCTTCACCGGGTTGAACGGGCGAGAAATGCCGACTCTGGCGACGAGCAGCGCCGACAGGTGCTGATGCCATCGATGCGTCTGCCGCGCCGGATTCTGGCCGGGCATCCGCGGGCGTTTGCCGCCCTGGTGGCGAGCGTTGCGGCCTGGACGGCCGTGAGCGACGCCTATCCGGGCTGGTCCGCTCGGACCCGGGCGATCGCCAGCTGGGATATCGGCGCCATCGTGTTTTTGGCCCTGGCCATGCACTTGTTCGCCACGCGCGTCCCGGAGCAGATGGCGGCCGACGCCGAGCAGCAGGAAGAGGGCCAGTGGACCATTTTCTGGGTCATGCTGCTGGGCACGATCTTCAGCTTCGCCGCGCTCTCGGGAGAGTTCTCCGGCCTCAAAGACCTGCCGAGCGTCAAGCGCGGCTTGCGTGTCGCCTTGGTGGGTTCGACATTGCTGCTGTCCTGGCTGCTGGCGCATGTGGTGTTCGTGTTTCGCTACGCCCATGAGTGGTATGATCGCGACGAGCAGGGGCGGCTGAAGGGTGGCTTGCAGTTCCCATCGGACGACCAGCCCGACTACCTCGATTTCCTCTATTTCGCCGTCGTGATCGGCATGACGTTCCAGGTGTCCGACGTGCAGGTCACGTCCCGGCGCCTACGTCGTCTCGCGCTGTTGCACGGGTTGCTCAGCTTCCTGTTCAACACCGTGATCGTGGCGCTCACCGTGAACATCGCGGCCGGGCTGCTATAGGCTGGTTGCAGGAGTAATACCTCTGTATTCAATGGTTTACAAGATGGTCCTGCTCGGCTTGGCCTTTGCGGCGGGGGCTGTCAGCCCGGCGCTGGCGGAGCCGGGCGTGGTGGAGGTCATGGTCACCGGTGTGCGTAACGGGCGCGGCCACGTGCTGGCGGCCCTCTGCATGCAGCACGAATTCCTCAAGGAGCATTGTGCCTTTAACGGCTCGGCCGAGGCCGGGCCAGGTGCCGTGCTGATCCGTATCACGGGAGTGCCGCCTGGCATGTATGCCGTCCAGGCTTGGCATGACGAGAACGACAATGGCAGCATCGACCGTGACCTGCTTGGCATTCCCTTGGAGGGGGTTGGCTTCTCGCGGGACGCCCCAATCCGCTTCGGGCCGCCTAGCTTCAAAGATGCACAGTTCCAGGTAGGACCGAACGGAGGGCAGACCGCTTTGAAACTCAAGTACTTCAAGGGTTAGCGACGATTCCCCGACCATCGATTTCGACGATCGATACGAGTGGAAACATGCGTTAGTCCTCGACTTTGCCCATTCCCATCGGTCTGAGCTGGTCGCAGACGTTCGTCACTGCGCGTAGCAGGCGGCCTCGATGATGCGCTGGATTGCAGGGCTGATCGGTTCCGTCATGTCGGCACTTCCGGCCGATGTGACGATACGCTCGAACCAAAGGTGCTGGCGCAATCGCGCGATCGCATCGGCAAAGGTCGGAGCGGGTTTTGGATACCAGGCAG
>JAABUK010007568.1_pt1 | contig 15620 bp, 26 predicted proteins | sample 5559141 | NCBI WGS metagenome assembly JAABUK01 (sample SAMN10711869, study PRJNA513367) | rock metagenome | isolation source: Antarctica rocks | place: Antarctica: Victoria Land, Pudding Butte nord | collected 2016-01-03
GTAAAGACCAGCATGCTGAATGAGCAGATGAGTGTACTGAGCAATAAATTGTGTAAATGCCTGAAACAAGGAACCAAAGCTGCTGTCAAAAATCGTCAGGTCATACATAATGCCCTGTTGGTACACAATGATACAGCTGCAATAAGCTGGGAAACGCCTCAGCTCATGCTGAGATAGATGCAGGATAGTTGCTGCAAAAAAGACGCCAAAAATCAAGAGCTTCTGCGCATGCATTGTCTGCGTTTGAGTTCGTTTGTAGAAGCAAAAGCAGCATAATCCTGTAGCACACTCTGCCTTTCATGTGCCCTCAGTTTCCTCAGAGCCTTGGTCTGAGTTCCCTGCACAGCCCGCCGCTTCACCTGCATGGTAGGTGCTGCGTGAGGGCCAAGCTGCAGCAGCTAGGCCACCACTGGTCACAACACACACGGCACGCAGGTGTGGCTATTACGTCTATCCCCTTTTGCCGCTGAGACCCATGGATCTGCCCCTGCGTCCAGCTTCAGGCTGTGCAGGGTCAGCATAGCTCTTCAGCACTGAGCAGCGTTGCGGCTCCTTCAGCTTTCTAAGTGCCTTGAATTCGATTTGACGAATGCGCTCCCGGGTGACCTGCAGGATGCAGTGACATCAAGAGAAGAAAGAAAAAGGCCAGCCCAAAAGTGTGTAGCCCAAACTGCAACTAGACTAACGAACACTGCTCAGGCTGCATTGCCAATACGTCCGTCACCACAAGTAAGATTATGTACTTGAGTATGTGAATCACAAAAATAAATCAGATATCAAACAAATTAGTAATAGCCAAATACATCCAAGGAATCCAAGACATTCACTTTATAAACAAACCACAAATGGCCCTAACCCAGTCAGACGCAATCTCTGAATCAACTCAGCAGGTGAAGAGGCCTCACCAGCAGGATGCGACCAACTTCTTCCAGCGTCTTTTCCCGCCCATCATCCAAGCCGTAGCGCAGCTTGAGCACCGCGCTCTCCCTGGCTGACAGAGTATACAGCAGGTTCTCCATGTCTTTGTTCAGCAGCTGCTGTGTTGCTGCCTCATCAGGAGAGATCTCCGTTTCATCCTCTATCATGTCTGCCACAGTCTGGTCCGTGCTGTCTTTGCCAGCAGGAGCCTCTAGTGCTGATGGGTTGCGGTGCATCTGCAGCACACAACAGCAAGTTGTTGAGGGTAGAGAGCTTGCTGGCAGCCTATGTTGCCGTGTGACTGCGCAGAGACAAACTGCAATTTAGGTGAAGCTGCAGTGAAGCTACACCTGCTAGAAGAGACAAAATAGCAGCACTCCAAATTGTCTGCAAAGAATTGACAAGATTTGCTCTGCAAAACCAGATGCAGCAGCGCTTGCACATCTGGTTCAAGAGAAGCACAGGCATGCAATGCTCACAGGTGTAACTTGTACAAGCCATACAAACCAAAGCAACAGTTCCAGAAGCCCCAGGACTTGCTCCTGCTGTTCATCATGCCAGTTACTATGCTCAATTTCTGCAATCTTGCTTGAATGACACACATGCAACTTTGCTGCCATCCAAGCCGCGGCCAAGCAGTGCCAACTGATTGTTACCTTGTGCAGGCCGTGAAGCTTGGCTTCAGAGATGCCAGCCTTGTTGGCCACTTCCTGCTTGGTGGGCTCCCGCCTCAGGTCATTCGCCAGCTCCTTCTCAGCCTTACGCACCTTCATCATGATCTCATGCAAGTGCACGGGAAGCCTGCATGACACACACCCAGGGTTTCAAAATGTGACGAGAAACTTGCACCATGGTCTCCTGTTGATGCGTTAGCAACCTGTACAGTATGGACTGCCAGCTTCCCTTCTGCTGAAAAAGGCATGCACTGAGCATTGTCTTGTGCACCTCTCATTTGAGAGACTGAGTCAAAGTCCTCAAGACAAAAGGCAGCATTCCCTCATGTGGGTGGCTAGCACTTACTCTGCATCTTGCAAGCAGCACAGTGCATGCAAGGCAAAGCGAACAACAAGCACAACAGCTTAAGCAGTGGTGGTGTCCTTTTGACCATGCATGCATTGTCATCAATGATCACACAAAGCACAAGCAGCCAAAATGTAAATGTCAGAGGACAAAGCTGCTGCATCTGACCTGACGACGCGGCCCTGCTCACAGATGGCTCTGTTGACAGCCTGCCTGATCCACCAGTGAGCATAGGTGGAGAACTTGAACCCACGAGTGTGGTCAAATCGCTCCACGCCCTTGATCAAGCCCACAATCCCCTCAGCCACCAGATCAGAGATGTCCATGCCTCGGCCTTGATACTTGCGAGCAACAGACATGACCAGCCGCTGATTGCACTGGATCATTTGCTTCTTGGCTGCCTTGCCCAGCAGCATGGTTTCTGTGAAGGTCTCAAGGCTGGATGTGCCGCACGCTGCTGCCCACTCCTCGTCTGAGATTTGCCTGCCTAAATCCTTGATGGCGTCCTCCCTGACTTTCTCACACCTCAACAGCTCCTTGACATGGATTGTCAGCTCACATTCCTGAGCTGCTGTCAACAGATGGGAGCTGACCTGCAGCAGGAGCACATGTGAGGGTCAGCCCAAGCAAACATGATGCCAGCATGACAGAGAAATTTGTTGCAATGCAGGTGCCGGATGATGGAAGCTTTGCTCTGGCCAAGTCAATGCTGAAAGTCTAAGGCATTGGAATGCTGGGCACAGAAGCTCCAGCAATCACAAACAAGCTGGCTGACAAGAGTTGTTGCAACAGCATGCACAGCTAGCTGGGCATGTAAGACAGCACACCTTAAAGAGACCACCCACAGCTGTGCCTAGGCCAGCCTCTGCGCGTGCAACATTTCCTAATCTAGCATCCACCACATGCCTGCCCTCGTTTGAAGCTTCCGCAACGGCTTCCATACCCCACGCTGCATTCCTGCCAGACCTGGTGGTTGCTCGCCTTTGTGCTCTGGATCTGAGGCCTTCAACTGGCGCTGACGATGGAGCTGTGGTGGCAAGTGAAGCCTTGGTGGCCTTGGACTTGACGCTGCGCTTGCTGCTGCCTGATGCTGTTGCAGCCGTGCTACCGTGCTTGAGTGGCTGTGGTGATGAGGGTAAGAGCTCTGCGGCGGAAGAGGAGGTGGATGCTGCTGAGTGACTAAGCTGGCGGTCTGACTGTGCTCTGCGGTGATCTGCCTTTGCCTTCCTCTTAGCCAGCCTCATGTCCACAGTTGCCTTTCTCATCTTTTCTTTGTCCTCAGCCTGTGGTAGTCTCCAAGCGTATTAGGCATATGTACAGGGTTGTGTGTAAAAGGACCTGCAGGACTTACCGTAAACTTCGTCTCAGCCTCCTCCATCTCGTTGAGAGCCTTCATCGAGTTGATCACATCGAGCTTGCGACGTTGCAACTCTGTGTTGTCAAGAGGGGCACTGATGTGTGCAGCTGGAAGAAGCAGTGCATCTGTATCAACAGCGTCTATGGTTTCGATAGGGGCTTCCACGAAGGCTCCTGCTGCGCCAACTGAATGTGCTCCTCCCGCATATGAAAAGTCAATAGGTTTAGAACGCTGAGCAAAATGCAATCTGCGACTGCTTCTGCCACAACTGGCTCGCTTTTGCCTGCCAACGGCACCGCAGAACCCGCCAGTGCTTCTTGGTAAACCAGACACTTGACGATTCCGGCCGAAAACTGAGGTCTGGCCAACCGTGGAGCAAGACTGAGGCAGATGAATGTTGAGAGTCGTGCTCACCAGGCTAGACCTCAGCACAGTCGAGGGGCCTAAAGACATCACGCGCGACTTTTGACCACTATGACAACAACTCCTTCGCTTAGGGACACTCGATCAACGTGCGGCGAGGGACGGAAGCATGGGGCCTGGCCTGAGTATGTGTGGTATCGGACGTCGGCTTTGAACGTGTGATAGGGTTTTGCAGGATTATCTGGAGTCAAAGGGTTTTAACTCCGGCACAACGTTGCAGTGCAGAGCTTGAAGCACATGACAGCGTTCTGGTAAGCCCTCTTGGCTTGCTGATGGCGTTTCGAGGCATCAGTCTAGACCAGGTCATTCTTGCTGTTCTTTGACATAACATCACTTTTTCTTGCATCGACACATCTTTTGAACCTCGCACCCACCCTGTATGAGCTCTGAGTTACGCAGAAGAGCGCTGCTCCAAAGTCAATTTTGATTTGGTGCTCGCACGGTCTCATTGTGAACGAACGGCAGAGGACTAAACGCTGCACCACTTTGGAATCCACGACTTACACGCTCTGGGTCACGTTGTGTGCAATCAACTTCAAAACTGTCTTTCACCTAGTCTATCTCCGGCTGTCAGAAGCTGCTCAGTGAGCCTCAAACAAAAGAAACATCAACACAACAGTCTTGCTTCTCATGTCTTGTTATCCTCACGAGCTTCTAGGAACAGAGGCTTGTTCGCTCCTGGCTGAGGGAGCACTTGGTCCTTCACTGTCAGCAGCTTGCTCACTGCCATCATCTGCTGAGGGTAACTGCTCGTAGCTGCCATCTGAGCCTTGTGTGCTTTTTTGACTGCGCGAGCCTACCAAGGCTGTTACCTTCTGACTGTACTTTTGAAGGGTAGATCCCGCATCAGCTACAGCATCCTGAAGTTGCAAAGCAACACATTTATTCAGTACTGGAGGATACTGGGTCGCTTCAGTCCAAGACAATGGACCATATTTTTGTCAGTGCTGAGCACTAAGCCCTCATTGCACACCTTTCATGCAGGCCAGCATGCGGCACTGTCAAGCCAATCAAGGGCTTGCAGCACAGCATTGTATGCATTTGCAAAACCACAGACAAGTAGCAGACACATGTAACGACCAAGACACATGATAGCAGCATTTTCTTTGCCTGGTCATGGGCGAGCGAGCATCATGACACATATTCAGCTTGATTGCAAGAAGAACAGTATGTTGTGACGAGCTACCTGTGGGCTATCATAGCTGGTGAGCCAGTTGATCAAGGTCAGCTGGGTGCCCAGTACTCCCACATATCTCAGTGCATAGTGCCAATCGACCAGCGCTACTCCTGCCAGGACTGCTCCTCCAACTCCGCCTGCTGCTATCACAGGATCCCTGCAACAAAGTAGATGCCCGAGTGAAAAGTTGGACTGTTGGGCAAGCTTGTGAGCCTTTTTATGTCAATGCAATGCATGCATGGGAGACATGCATGTACCTGCCATTGCAGCCTACAGCAAGACAGCAAATTTCTTGAATGCTGGGAATAGGCAAGTGTTGCGATGCATGCATGCATGGCGTATGTTCCTCATACAGCAGCATGGCAGAGATCATCTGCACACCACAGCAGGGAAAGACAACGGCTTGCTCATTGACACTGGCACACACTTTGCTGGACTCAGTTTGCAGCTGCTGCTAGAAAACACTACTCATGCACATGAAAGCTGGCCTGCATCCAGGTCACAGACAGGACAAGTCAGCTTACAACTGCCAGATGCATGAAGACAGACATACTGACCTCACAAGTGCACCAGACACAGGTAACTTTGATAGACTACGAACACAATCTACATTACCTAAAGAAAGACGTGGCAGATTCAACGAGGCTTTCGGCTTCATCTGACAAGGAGTCCAAGACGGTGGTCTGGTAGTTGATGCCGGTGCTCTGTGTATTTAAGCCCTGCTTCTCCCAAGCACTGAATCCGCCCTGCACACACAGTCCCACAAATCAGCCTTCGCCAACAAAACTAGTGCAACATGACATGCATGATGCTCTCAAGCCGCCACACAGCTGACAGCCGCATGCTTGTCTCACAACAGTTATCTCACCATGCAGCCTGAGTGCAACAAGAATCTGGCTGCACAGAACGAGTGCCATGCACATATTGTCCAGGCTTTAGTGATGCTGCATTGTCGTGCAGCAGCCCATGGTGTGCTTGCGCTGAATGTATCACATGTCAAGGGAGTGATCATGTGTACTCCATGAATTTTCAAGGTTTATGTCAAGGGTATGTTGACATGCAATGTGTACACGGGGAAGATAACACACCGCCACTACATACACCTTCCTGCGGGCGAGCTCTCGCACGCTGCGAGCAATGGCAATCGCATCTGCACCACCATTTTGATCCATGATGACCAGCCTTGTACCCCGACGTACCTGCGGAAGCAGTAAAGCCATTTCTGATACAGTGCCAGCACACATGCAACAGCCCTGTTGAGTAAAGCATGTAGAGTCCCCAGTCTTGTGTTCTGTATATCTTGCCCTGCAATTCTAGCTCATTCTGGTCAAGCCATGATGCAGCTCTCTTGACTCCTGGTGACAGCAACATGATGTGTGTCGACAGCTATTATGCTCAAAGTCTGTCTTTATGGGGTCCATCTCATTATAGCCAGTCACACCAATACATGCTGAATAGGACAGCTCAGTCCCCCATTGGCATGGACACTAGGCAGAAAATTCTCCCTTGCCTTGCATGCCTGGCCATCACAGTCATTCCAAGAGTGAGCGGCCCACGAGTGCCATGAACATGACAAGCCAGATATGCTGGAGCAGCTCTGTTGCAGCGCAGAAGCATTAGTAAGGCAAGATGTACAAGGCTGACCATATGTTGCATAAAGCACATTGGTATCTGTTCTGATTCTCAATGACCAGTTGTGCAAGTGTACCTGTTTGAGCCCAAGAATCTGGAGAGCAACAATCTGGAGACGCAGGCTTTGGCCCTGTCTGGCACTGCGAGCTGCTCCAGCAGTGATGGCTTGGATAGGGATAGCTGCCCCCTTTCCTCTGCTTCCTCGTTTCAGTAACGGCACACCCTCGACATTGCGGGTCTCCTCTTTTCTGCATTGTGTGTGCCAGGATAAGCATATTTCACAATGTGCAAAGTGATGCTGCTGTGTAGCGTGCGTGTGGGATGGCAGGGCATGACAGTAGATGACAATTTTGCACACAAGATCTTGTGCCTTCCTCCCAGCAACAGCAATGCCAGAATTGAGCAATTTCATGCTGCAATCAGCCTATACATGTTGCCCAGCGGCTCTGGCAGAGCAGCATGCGCAATGCTGGCTGGCTATGTCACATACCTGATATCTATCAGCAAGCTATTGCTTTTGTTCAGCAGCTCCAGTGCCTTGGCAGGCTGCAGCTGGCCTGAGTAGCCCGCCAGCCTAGCCCTCCAGAAAGCTAACAGGGGCAGCCCCACCGCCAGCCCTGCAGCAGCTGCCCCTGCTTTGGGATCACTGCTGGCATACGCCCATAGCTTTTCTGTGGTGGGCTGCACTGCGGCTGCTGCTGCCTGGAGTGCCTCTGCTGCTGGTGCTGGCAAGGAATCCATCAGGGATGAAGCTGCCCCACTGACCTGCAAAGCACGATAACAAGCGTTTGTACCTTGACTAATGCAACCATTGGTACCTTGACTAGTGCTGGTGCAAAGGAACTGTGGATATGCTGGTACAAAGGAACTTCAGTAACGCTGGTGCAAAGGCAGTCTAAGACTTGTTTGGAGCAAAGTGCTGGATGGAACCGTTCAGCTGTTGGGCTTGCAAGATGTCCATCAGAAAAGACCTGGTGTCAATCACTTGCACAGCATGCAATGCAGCTGAGTCCCTGAAAAACTGACGCCTGCTGGTGCTTCTCAACTTGTGAACAGCAAGCTACAATACAGCTGCTGCATTGCATGGCTTCTGTGACTGTTGTGATGACAAGCTCTGGCAAGCCTTGAGCAGCTGCATTGGACAGTAGATCCCATGCACACGCATCAGAGGGAACTGCCCGAGGACCAGCAACAAGGACAGATGCGACTGTGGAGAAAGAATCAAGCTATGCTTAATCACCACTACTGTTTGCTATGTTGTGCAGAATTGCTAGCATGGCCTATCTGAACGCACTAGCCTGCAAAGCAGCTCTAGTGCATCCAGCGCCAACCTGTCATGCCTCTGCCTCTGGTGCTGACAAGCACATTTTTGGACACAAACCTTTCGCTGAACGTTACAGTGCGCAAGTCATGATGCACAGCAACTACTTGTTGTGAACTCCTATGCATTGTGAACATGTGCAGGTTACATCAGTACATTGAGTGCTTGTGGTGAGCTGACTGCAGCAAGTGCACTCAGTACCTGAGAAGAGACTGCTGAGGCAGCAGACTCTACAGAGCTTTGTAGACCTGGTACAGCTTGGTTGATGCCGTCCAGCAGGCCGTCTGATGCATCTTGCACTGACTGAACTGCTGATGATGTAGCTTCATTGACTTGCTGAGATACGCTTTTCACAGCTTCAGCTGGAACCTGCATCATGCACAAGCCCTACATAAGTGTTGTGAAGGCTTTCTCAACTTTGTAGCCAAAACTGGAAATTCTGTATTGTGCTGTTGTGATGTATGCAACCAGCCAACACCATTGTCGTACAACAGACTCTGCCAGGGCCACATGTCTGTAACTTGGAACAAAGCATTCAGAATGTGGATAGGCATGCAGGAAGTCAGCCAAGATTGTAAATGTTTGCTTACAGTGTCTGGGGTTGCAAAGCTATCTGCAGTGCTCTTCAGCTGCTCTCCAGCAGATTGTGCAGTCTCTGCTAGCTTGCTTGGTGGAGCTGAGGGCTGAAAGCCTTGGGTTATAGGCTCAACTTTGTCTGAGGCGACATCTTGTGCCTGTGACTTTACCACCTCTGCAGCAGGCGCTGCTTGAGACTTGACAGCTTGCGCTGTGGGTGTGGCTTGCGACTTGACACCTTCAGCTGTTGGTCCCACCTGTCCAAGAAACCCTGCTAGCACACCAATTGTGAGCACTGTCACCAACGTGGTGTTCCAGGTGATGTTGTTCATGGATTACATTTGTTGACAATGTCGTCACGTGCTTGTTGGTGTCTGCTTGTACATAGCAACAAATCTGACCAGAACCTTTTCTAACCTTGATCAGCTGCCCCTGGAGATGGCAACTTTGATGTATCCAACTGCGTCTTGACAGAAGATGCAGCTCCTGGTGTGGTGGCAGGGCGATTTGACTTGGAGGGAGTTTCTAAAGCTTCCTGAAGCATTTGTTTAATGTCAACTGTCGAGTCCGTCAACGCCGCTGCATTGACGGTGAACTTGACCGAATGATGTCGAGGGGTGCCTGCAAACACCCCAAACGTCAGGTAACGAGCGGCCTGCAATAAGTGTGTCAGGTTGAACACGACTGCTTTGAAGGTTACCTTTGTGCGTCTTACGCGTTCGAGAATGGTCTCGTCCACTCAAAAAACATTTCCGACAGCCCTAAAGGCAACATTAAACTCTGTTGCGACACTATCAAAGGAGAAGAACAGATCAGATCTGCTAGGTAATGCAAGTAAGCTGTGTTGCACAACGCGGCACTAAGATTGAGCACACAAGTGTGATATAACAACACCAGGGATGCCTGTTCTTGACGTGGTATGGTACATACCGCATGACTCCGCGCGGCAGACTGCATGCCCCCTGAAGTGCACGGAGCAGTACCAAAAGCCGCGTGCGGCATTGTGCCAGGAGCTTGTCCACAGTCTATCAAACGGGAGTTTTATGCATAGTGGATCATCATCTCACTCTCAGGAGTATCGAGGTATGCGAGCAAACAAAATGATCACCGATAGGGTTGCACTCAAGGTGGAAATCAATGTCAGCACAGTGCAGGCGTTATGCATTATCAATGCCAATGCCAATGCAGGCGTTATGCATTGTTCCAGTTTCGTTGCATCGACCGCATCCACAGGTGCTATGGTTGAATTAGAGTAACTGGCAAGACTGGCTGTCATCAAAGGCCATGTGACTGGCTGGAACACTGCTTCAGACGACCACATATGTGTATGCATAGGCTTGCAGGTGGAGAGTCAGCGTTTTGGAAATGTAGACCAAAAAATCAAAGCTATCTTTTCAGTTAATAGACATATCACATAATGTCGTCAATGCATCTCTAAATCAGAAATTCATATCGTACAATCGCTATTGTACACACACTGTCATCAAGACGTTTAGGCAAGCAGACACTTAAATGCCTGTATGCACTCTCAAAGAATAATATACACAACATATGTAATTCAGGCATGCAACTATGCAAGTGTTGCCTGTAGTATCAATGATGCATCCATATGGGCTCGACATACAGTCAAGCTTGTCAGTACAGGTCGGATGACACTGCAGCCTTCACTTGCCAGGTGCTTGTAAAGGTTCTTGTGAACGTTCGTGTGAACGAGCAGTCTTGAGTTGCTGTTGGTCAATGTGTGCTTTTGGCTCGCCTGCATCATGAATACCAGCAGGGTTTGGCTTCTGCAGGCACTTGTCCTGTGTATGCTTTCGTGGTGACTCCAAAAAGCGAGGCTTGTCATGGTGCAGGCCCTCGTCGATTCGATTGAAAATGAAATTTGACATTTGGTTGTGTCAATTTACAGCCAGTCAGACTTGACTGTGGCTGCAGCCTCAGACAAATCACAGGTCGCAGATCAGGTCAGGGCTGAAGTGCACCCAGTGACATAAGCCTGCGGCAGAAACGGCAGCTGTCAAACACAGACACCACGCTTTTGGGTACTCTGTGTAGACAAACAATATCAGTGGTTGTCATACCTTCAGCGCAGGCTGGCAACCGCACTTCACAAGCAGGCGTCTAACCTGTAGTCGGCTAAAACGATTGCAGCGTGAACGCAGGGGGGTTGCCTAGTGTCTCGTGAACAAAATTGCTATGTGTGCTGCTCGTCAGGGATGCACCCGGTTCCCACGCCATAGTCCTCTCTGCAAAGCATGCTTACGTGTTGTACTGGGGCTGCATTTCCGGAATGGCCCTCTGGAATCACACAAGTATCAAAAAGTAGACCTTCGTTGCCTTAATGGTTGCAGTCATTAAACTCGTAGTTTCAGTAGCTTTGGTGTTTATGGACTTTGATTGTAACAGGAAGCATCAACTGTGGTGAGCACTGTACTTGCATGGTAATGCATATCAAAGGCAGGCTAGCACTGTATGTAGGCCAGACATACTCCATCTGGCATAGCATTTAAAAGGTAATGAAGTACGCAAGGCTTCAAGAAGTGGTCTAAATTGCACCAATAAATAATACTGAACCTAGACCTTGACAGTCTCAAGGCTCAAAAATCTGCTTTCCTATCTGATAGTGACGTTGGAATGCTGCTTCATACACATCCTTCTTGCTCGCATCTGGTTCAACGACCTGCAATCGTAAACACAAGCAGTTGACAATCAATGCAATCTTCAACGCACACAGGTAGGTGCGGAATCTCATCACGCATCAAAGCACAGCCAAGCAGGTATCTACCAAACCTGCGTTTGCGTTCCCAGCACAGCAAAACTGACTTTGAGGTCTCTGAGTCAGCGGGTGCAGTTGATTGCATGTCTATGCATTTAGGGTTAGCACCCCTTTTAGCGTACCCAGCATGATAGTCTCCATGATTGAACTTACCAAGTCAGCAAGAGGAGGTGAGTGGCTGTCAATGAACTCTGGTGTGGCAACCCCAGCATGCACAGCAGCAGCTTGAAGGGCCGCCCCTAGGGCTGCTGACTCAGGCTCAGTAGGGAATCTCAATGGTAGCTGGAAGCTGTCAGCAATGATACGCCTCCATAGCCGGTTCTTGGAGCCGCCACCAACCACTCTAATCTCTGTCGCTTTCACTCCGTAACTTTCCATCTTCTTCAGCCCTGCAGAATCCAAGGCGTTGAGGCTTGCAGTGGCAGGGCTGAATTCTTGCTTGCATTGAATTGATTACAAATCTTGCTGAGCTGCTTCTCCTGCATGACCCCATCTGAAATGACAACATCAACACAAACCCATGCAAGCCAGTTGCCAGCTTGATGAGCTTGTAGGCTATGTTGGCAGTGGCTTGAAAGCTATACCAGCACTGCTGTTTACCGTGTCACAATGCACTGTGACTATACAGGCCCACTGGTAAAAAACCTCTGAGTTGTGCTTATCAAGTGCGTTATGCTGCACATGCATCAGCTGCAGCCAAGAAGGCATGTTGTATTGCCACATGAACTTCTGCCTTCAGTATGGGATTCCACTGGGGAACGCAAGAGAGCGTCAGTTGAGACAAGAAAAGAAAAGACTACACCTTTCGACGCCGTTTTGATGAGAAGCCAAGTACAGCGCCAGTTGATACTATGTCCCAACATGTCAGCACAACAATCGCTGTTCTGCACAGCTGTAAACTCATAAGCATGCTGCCAGGCCCAAAGCAGCATTGTGCAAACTGTACTCAATGCGGCTTATACAGATTACCTTCCTGCTTTGTGAACCTCCTTGGCTGTCAAGTTGCACATGGGTGGTGATATCAGAGCAGCTCTGCCCACATACCATGCAGTGTTGCCCTTCAAGCAGGTTTGACTGCCCATTGCTGACCTGCTAGAAGGGAGAAGGTGGCTCCCTCCATGGCTGCTCTGTACAGCAGGCCAGGGCGCATGCTGCCCGGCCTGAGGCCTGTGAGCACCCCCGAGGAGTGGGGCCAGTTGGGGGTGCGCTCCCCTGTGATGTAGGGCAGGAAGTTGACACCACTGGAGCCTGCTGCCTCCTTCTCTGCCAGCTGTGTGATGGTCTCATGGTCTAGCCCAAAAGATTTGCGCACCTGCAGACAGGCATGCTAAATGAGTGACGGTCGTGCAAGAGAGAGAAAGGTAACTGCTGGGCCAGCTGTGTCACATGATGCTCAACGATGCCAGTCATGGAACCAGAAGTGCAGCACAGGAAGCGTGTTGGGCCGAGTTACAAGCAACAAGGTGCCGCAGATGCCAGCCTGAGCAAACAGCATAAGGAGAGGGACTGACGACATTTGTGGAGATTCATACAAAGCCTCATTCATATACACAAGCAAGACTGCACAACAGGTCTGACATCTTCACCCCTGAATGTGCTACGCTTTGCAATACAAAAGCGTGGCAGCCATGAGCTGATGACATCACAGAAGATATGGACAGCCCCAGCAATGGGGGGGTGGGGGGGGGGTGGGGGTGGGCAAAGGTGGGGGGGAATGGCATTGCACTAGCTTCTAGAAGGTGTCACCTCTTCAGTGACAGTGGTGCAGTTCATGGTGCACAGCAGTGGCAGCCATGAGCCAGTGGCATCACAGAAGGGGCTGACAGCCCCAGAGGGGTCCAGCACCGGCTTGGTGGACAGCCCAAACAGGGTGCCAGAAGTGCCCAGGGACATCACCCAAGTGCCCTCATGAACTGCCCCTGCCCCCAGGGCACTCATCTGGTTGTCCCCGCTGCCTGGGGCTACTTGCACATCTGGTGACAGGCCAAGCTCTTGAGCTACTTCTGACCTGATAGTACCTACCACCTGAACCACAATAACAACTGCTGCAGGTCTGATGTAGATCACCCACTTTGCTTCTGGTTGTGAAGATGACATTAGATTTAGGCGAAAGCTATCCAACCACAACTTGTGTGCATGCTGTCAATGTGCACGCATTGCAGCAACCACTTGAGATGCAGTGCGAAGCCCTGATACTGTTTGACACGAAAAATTGGGCAATCTAGCAGCAGATTCTTGCAGAACTGCTTGATTTAGGGAATTTTCTACACTGGCTTGGTCAGTGGGACACAGCTGAGGTTGGGCTAGGTGATAAGAAAAAAGAACCAGCAGGGCTGAATGACTGCCAGCAGGGCATCACAGCCACCTGTCCCAACTCAGCAGCACCCAGTGACCCCAGCCAGTTCAAAAGAGAGAAAAACAAAATTGCCAACAACAGCATGATCTGCACCACATCAGCAGTTGGCACTAGATACAGTGCTTGGATGCTGAACGCACCTCATTAGGTCCGATGAGCTGAGGAAACTTGTCTTCCAGACCGCTGTCAATGGACCCCAGCCGCTTTGAGTCATAGGTGCGGTTGGCAGTGTCAAACAGGCCAGTTCCACTTGCATCTCCTGCCTGCAGTGTAACAGCAGGAACTGATGTTGCGACGGCAGATACACAATTCTTGAACTGTCTGTTTGGGAAGTCACCTGCTCGGCTTTTGGTGTCTGACACACCAGTGAGACAGAATCCAGTCTTGACAAGAAGCTTCGTTGCATCCCTTACCATGCGCTTTGCAGGGCGTTTGACAAGCATCTGCTGTTGGATTCACTGTCAACTGATGTGCTGACCGGATTTGACCAGCCATTGCTGGCCAGATGTCGACAGCATTGCATACTAGGAGTATCAATGCCACACTCTGCAAATGTGGTATAATGTGCTTATGACTGTAGACCAATGCTCATTGTCCAGCAAAGGTCAACATGCAGATAGATGCCGAGCGCTATATGATACACTTACCTCCATGCAATACCTCCCAGTAAGAAAGTAATTGAAGTAGTCATGAGGCAACAACACTTTGGCCAACTTGCTGAAGTTTTCAGGCTCATTGTTTTTCAACCATAGAATCTTGGACGCTGTGAATCCAGGAACCAGAGTCCAGTCCCATTCCTTGGATAGCTGCTTGGCCTCTTCCACTGACTCGACGTCACACCAGAGCTTTGCATTTCTGATGACCTGTAGAGTGCAATGATTGTTGACACACCTTACAAAACTTGAATGGTGACAGGCCTGCTTGAACTGATCTGACAATCCTTTTGCGCTTTCACGCAGCAATCAACCCGTGTTATTGACCTACAGATAGGCAGGTATACTGTGCATGCCACTTCTTTCCTTGAACAGGCAGGAATTTGGATAAGGCAGCTGCTGCACACCTGTTCGTATAAAAAAACAGGCAGCACAATGCCTGAGTGGTGGGCAATGAAAACCGGCAACTATATACACACCTCTCCTGACTTGTCAACGGGCACGAAGCCGTGTTGCTGGCCACTGATGCTCAGTGCTTTGACTGATTTGCGGTCCACCGAGCTTAGCGCTTCGTTCAGGGCTGCTACGCCTCCCTGAGATATGACACTGCCGGTTTATGCGGCTTATTCGGGAGTACGAAGTGATCGAGAAAAGTTTTGTCGGCACAACTGACAGAAGTAGTCAGCCCTATTGACTACCTGAATCCATAGTGACGGATGTTGTTCAGCACGCCCAGGTACGTCGCTTTTCAGGATCTCATAATTGTAAGCACCCCTGGAAACGACCTTGTTCTCTTTGGCATTGTACACAATAGCCTTGCAACCCTGGGTTCCTACATCGAGCCCCAAAAATAGTGGACTCGACATGTTGCTTGTCAACGACGCAAGCGCCCCTTGCACTTACACGGTTATCGAGAAATTGCTGTATGTTTGAGCTCTAGATTCCAAGCGAATACGTATGCGTTTGGTCAGCCGACCGTTGTCGCTGAAGACCTGCTGTGATCTGCAGAGCCCAGGCATGACTCAACCCATGTGACTGCTTTGCTAGGCTGATCTTCCGCAGCATCGATCGCCTGTATTTGTATCCTGGGCGCTTCCGGCAGCTCCTCCAGAATCAAGTCTGCAGGCTGATCTGCCGAACGAGCTGCTGCGTGACCGTCTTTGCCGAAACTCAGCTTGCTTTTGGCATGCGTTCGTGTGGTCTGTTGACTTGGCCTGCGCGCACCTGCGTAAACCAACATTGCCTCGATGCCAGACCCACGGCCCCTTTCAGATGTTTTCTGTACACGCGTTTTGAGTCAATTCGGCACAGACACCCTCGAGGCAGAGCCTTGACTAGCGCTGCAGCTTATCAGGACACAGCCGACCGAATTCCCTCCATCAAACAACAAGCTGCAGAGCATCGAAAGCAT
>JAABUK010007569.1_pt1 | contig 15620 bp, 16 predicted proteins | sample 5559141 | NCBI WGS metagenome assembly JAABUK01 (sample SAMN10711869, study PRJNA513367) | rock metagenome | isolation source: Antarctica rocks | place: Antarctica: Victoria Land, Pudding Butte nord | collected 2016-01-03
GACGTGCTTGGCGTCCGACGTTGCCGCACCCCCGCTGCCGCAGCTCCCAAAGCTCCACTCGCTGTTCGGCACCGGCACGCGCGGGTCCTGCTCGTGGGCGCGCACCGTCAGCGTCGGCAGGAAGCCGCCCGGGAACGGGGCGCGGTTGTCGAGCTTGGCGGTCGGGTAGCTGTCGTAGCTGTCCGGCGGCGGCCCCAGCACCTGCTGGCTGCGGCTGAACGGCATCGTCGTCGTCGGCGTGCGCGTGATCATCTCGCTGCGCACGATGCCGGTGACCGGGCCGCCATCCGGCGCATGGGCGACGATCTCCGGCATCAGGATGCGCTGCAGCCCGGGCCGCACATCCATCTCCCAGCCCCACCAGACCATGGTATAGCCCTGCTGCATCAGCCAGCCATCGCCGGGCGAGCTGAGCGCGTTGCGCGGCTCGAGCCCGGGGGCGACGGCCTCGTTGAAGGCGCCGAGGGCGAGCTTGTTGCCGCGGTTGTTGACCTCAAACAGCAGCACGCCGTTGCCGCTTCCCTGGTCGGCCGGTTTGAGCAGCTCGACGTCGGTGCGGTAGTGCACCATCCCGCGTGCGTCGCGCGGCGCCAGCTCGAGGTCTTGGATGATGGCGTTGTGCGGGTCGGCCGGGTCGAGCTCGCCTTCGACGCGCGCCACCACGTGGTCGTAAGCGCCGGCCTGCCCGAACGCCTGGCCGCCGAAGGCCGGCTCGGTGCGGACGATCTCGAACTTGGTGATGCGCGCCTGCGCCGGGGCGAGCGGGATCAGCATCGTGGCCAGCAGCAGGCCATACGAACGCACCATCGGCATCTTCCCCCGTCGTTTGCGCGCACTATGCTGTCCGGAACTGGCCGCGGCTAGCCGTCGTTTCTGGCCGCGGCGGCATGAACGGAGGATGCGTGCGGATTCTCGGCATCGGCTCGAAGGTCGAGCTTGGCGACCTCTATCTGAGCCTGCTGCGTGAGGGCCACGAGGTCCGCGTGTTCGCCGGTGACCCCAGCTATGCCGGCTGCTTCGAGGGGCTGCTGCCCAAGATCGACGACTGGAAGGCCCAGCTCGACTGGGTCGGGCGCGACGGCGTCGTCCTGTTCGAGCGCGTCGGCGTCGGCGCGCAGCAGGACGCCCTGCGCGCGCAGGGGTATCGCGTGATCGGCGGCAGCGCGGTCGGCGACCGGCTCGAATACGACCGCGGCTTCGGCCAGCAGACGCTGCGCGACGCCGGGCTGCAAACCGCCGCCGGGTTCAACTTCGCCACCGCCGCCGAGGCCGCCGAGTGGCTCGAGGCCCATCCCGGGCGGACCGTGCTGAAATACCACAACAACGCCAAGGCCACCTTCGTCGGCGACCATCGGGACGGCCGCGACGTGCTGTTCCAGCTCCGCCGCGGCCCGCAAGGCGCGGTGCTGCTGATGCCGCGGCTGGAGGGCGTCGAAATCGGCGTCGGCGCCTATTTCGACGGCCAGCGCTTCCTCCGCCCCGCCTGCATCGACTTCGAACACAAGCGCTTCTTCAACGGCGAGCGCGGCGAGATGACCGGCGAGATGGGCACCCTCGTCGCCTACCCCGAGCAGAACCGCATCTTCGAGGCCACGCTCGCGCGCATCGAGAAGGTGTTCCGCACCGCCGGCCATGTCGGCTATGTCAACCTCAACATGATCGCCAACGAGGCCGGGCTCTGGCCGCTGGAATTCACCTGCCGCTTCGGCAATCCCGGCTTCGCCATCCTCGCCCCGCTGCAACTCGAGGGCTGGGGCGACCTGTTCGGTCGCATGCTGCGCGGCGCCGAGACGCAGTTCCCCGCCTCGCCCGACTGGTCGCTCGGTATCGTCCTCACGGTGCCGCCTTTCCCCGAGGAGCTGCCCGGCGCCGCCCCCGACGCCGACCCGCCGCTGTTCTTCCATCAGGACCCGGCCGATGACGAGCGCGGGCACTACCATCTCAGTGACGTCCGCATCGAGGATGGCCAGATGTTCGCCCGCCGCCGCACCGGCTACGCCATGGTGGTGACCGGCACCGGCCCCACCGTCGACGCCGCGCAGCGTGCCGCCACCGCGCGGGCGCAGAACGTGGCCGCGCCGAACCTGCGCTGGCGCACCGATATCGGCGACCGCTTCCGCAACGGCGAGGGGGAGCGGCTGCGGCGGTTGGGCTGGCTGTGAACCCGACCCTGCAGGACTGCCTCGAGGGCCGCATCTCGCCGCAGATCGCGATCGCCCACTTCCTCCTCATCGGCGCCGTGACGACCGACATCGAGCAGGCCCTGGCCGCCGCACCGCCGCACCCGCGCCTGGACGAGCTCCGCGCCCTCCTGGTCGGACGCGCAGACCGGCTCGACTCGCTCGCGGCCCAGATCGCCACCAGCGCGGCCGACCACAATGCCTCCGGCGACACGCCCGAAGCCGGCATCACCCGGATCGCCGGCTTCTTCGACCGCGCGGTGTCGGCGTCGCCGGAGGCCAGCGTCGCGCTCTACTCGCTCGGCGACCCGGCGATCCTGCGCCAGGCCACCGACGAGATCGTCGCCTGGCTCGAGGCGAACGGCCTGCTCGGCGAGGAGGCGGACGTGCTCGACCTCGGCTGCGGCTTCGGCCGGGTCGCCGCACTGCTGGCGCCGCGATGCCGCTCCGTGCTCGGGCTCGACGTCTCGGCCGGCATGATCGCCGAAGCCCGGAGCCGCTTCGGCGGGCTCGGCAACGTGACCTTCGAGCGTACCGGCGGCCAGGATCTCGCCGGCCTCGCCGACGCCGCTTTCGACCTGGTCCTGGCCATCGACAGCTTCCCCTACCTCGTCCAGACCGGGCCCGAGGTGGTGGCGCGCCACCTCGACGATTGTAGTCGCATCCTCCGGCCAGGCGGCGCCCTGGTGATCCTCAACCTGTCCTATAAAGGCGACGCGTACGACGCCGCCGTCGTCGTCGCTTGGGCCGAGCGGCACCTTCTGCGCCTGACCATCGCCGACCCGCACCCGTTCCGCCTCTGGGACGGTTCGGCCTACGTCATGCTGCGGTGATCGGCCGTTTCCTGCTGCTCGCCCTGCTGGTGGCCGCTCCCGCGCACGCGCAACGGAGCGGCACCTTGCGCCTGCTATCCCGCAGCCCGGCCGGCACGCTGGACCCGCAGATCAACTACACCGCCCAATACTGGCAGCTCTACTGCTTCCTCTACGACGGGCTGGTCGCGTTCCGCAAAGTGCCGGGGCCGCGCGGCACCGAGCTGGTGCCCGACCTCGCCGACGCCCTGCCGCAGCCCGGCGATGGCGGCCTCACCTACCGCTTCCACCTCCGCCCCGGCCTGCGCTTCTCGGACGGCAGCGCGCTCGGGCCCGACGACGTGGTGGCGAGCTTCCGCCGCCTGTTCCGCGTCCGCAGCCCAACGGCGGAGACGTTCTACGGCGCCATCGACGGCGCCGCCGCCTGCCTGGCCGCACCCGCCGGCTGCACCCTGCCGGGCATTGCCGCCGAGGGCGACACCATCACCATCCGCCTGACCCGGCCGGACCCCGAGTTCCTCACCAAGCTCGCCCTGCCGCACGCCAGCATCCTGCCCCGAACCGCGCCGGCCGAGGATGCCGGCACCGTGTCCTTGCCCGGCACCGGACCCTACATGGTCGCGGGGTACGACCCCGGCCAACGCCTGCAGATCGTCCGCAACCCCTACTTCAAGGTCTGGAGCCAGGACGCCCAGCCCGACGGCCGGGTCGACCGCATCGAGTACGAGTTCGGGCTCGAGGACGAGGCCGAGGTGACCGCGATCGAGAACGGCGCGGCCGACTGGATGTTCGACACGCCGCCGTCCGACCGCCTCGGCGAGCTCGGCGCGCGCTATCTCGACCAGGTCCACCTCAACCCCGCCTTCGCGCTCTGGTTCGTGCCGCTGAACCTGCATCTGGCGCCGTTCGACGATCTGCGCGTGCGCCAGGCCTTCAATCTCGCGGTCGACCGCGACGCCGTCGTCAAGCTGTTCGGCGGCCGCAAGCTGGCCGAGCCGAGCTGCCAGGCGCTGCCCGAGGGGCTGATGGGTTGGCAGCGCTACTGCCCCTACACCCGCGACCTGTCCCGCGCCCGCCGCCTGGTGCGGGAGAGCGGAACCGCGGGCCAGACCGTGACGCTGGTCACCGACGACAGCCCGGTCGCCCGCGTGATCGGCACCTACCTGCGCGACGTGCTGGCCGATCTCGGCTTCGACGCCAAGCTGCGCAGCCTGTCGGCCAGCGTGCAGTTCCCCTACATCCAGAACACCAACAACCGCGTGCAGGCGAGTCTGACCACCTGGTATGCCGACTATCCCTCGCCGGCCAACTTCCTGCTCGGCCTCTTCGGCTGCAGCGCCTTCCACGAGGGATCCGACTCCTCGCCCAACATCTCCGGCTTCTGCGACAAGGCGCTGGACGAACGCATCGCCCGCGCCCTCTCGCCCGCCGACCCGGCCGCGATCGCCGCCGCCGACCGCGCCATCACCGACCAGGCGCCCGCCGTCATCCTGTTCAGCCCGCGCTATATTGACGTCGTCTCCACCCGCGTCGGCGACTACGCCTATCATGAGGTGTTCCGCTGGCTGATCGCCCGCGCCTCGCTGCGTTGAGCCCGCTCCAGGTCCTCGCCGCCGCGGTCCTGCTGCTGATGGTGGCCGGCGCAGCGCTCGCGCCCGCCTACGCGCGCTTCGTCTCCGGCACCGACCCGTTCCGCAGCGACCCGGCTGGCACCGTCGCTGGTCAGCCGGTGCTGGCCGAAAACCCCGGCCTCGGCGTGACCCCGATCGGGCCGGGCTGGCGCGGCCCCTATCTGCTGGGCGCCGACGCGCTCGGCCGCGACGTGGCGGCCCGGCTGCTCTACGCCGGGCGCGCCTCGCTGCTGGTCGCCGGCAGCGCCACCCTGCTGTGCCTGCTGCTCGGCGGCGTGGCCGGGATCGCGGCCGGGTTCCTCGGCGGCGCGGCGGACCAGGTGCTGTCCGCCCTGCTCGACCTGCTCTGGGCCTTCCCGGTCTACCTGCTGGCGATTTCGCTCTCGATCGTGCTGGTCAACGAAGGCCTGCATCTCGGCCCGCTCGCCCTCGAGGCCGACAGCCCGGCGCTGCCGGTGCTGATCCTCGGCCTGGTGTTCGTGCCTTATGTCGGCCGCCCCGTGCGCGCCGAGGTGCGGAATTTGCGCGGCAGCACCGTCGTCGAGGCCGCCATCGCCACCGGCGGCTCGCGCCCGCACATCCTGCGCCGCCATATCCTGCCGCTGATCCGGCCGACCTTGCTCGGCTTGGCCCCGGTGGTCGCGGCCATGACGCTGCTGACCGAGGCCGCACTCTCGGTGCTCGGCATCGGCATCCAGCCGCCGGCCGCCAGTTGGGGCACGCTGATCGCCGATGGCCAGACGCTGATCTACAGCCGCCCCTGGGTCGCGATCGCGCCGGGCCTGGCCGTCGTCGTCACCGTGCTGGCGCTGAACGTGCTCGGAGAGCGGCGTGCGTAGGCCATTTCTGCACAGGGCCGCGCGCACGATCATCGTCGTGTTCGGGATCAGCGTGCTCGTGTTCCTGATCTTCTTCGCCACCCCCGGCACCGACCCGGCCGCCCGCCTGGCCGGTCGCGGCGCCTCGCCCGAGACGCTCGCCGCCGTGCGGCACGAGTACGGGCTCGATCGCCCGCTGCCGCTGCAATACGCCGCTCTCATGCGACGCCTGTTCGTCACCCGCGACCTGCCGAGCTTCGTCAATCGCGGCCAGCTGGTGGTGCCCGAGGTGCTGCGCGCCGCACCGGTCACGCTCGCGCTGGCGGCCGGCGCGGCGGTGCTGTGGCTGGCGGCCGGGCTGTGCATCGGCCTGGCGGGCGCGGCGTGGCGCGGGGCAGGGGCGGTGGTCAGCGCGCTCGGCCTGGTCGGCGTCTCGGTGCCCGTGTTCTGGCTCGGCGAGGTGGTCAACCTGCTCACCCAGAGCCGCCTCCGCGACCCATGGTTCGCCTGGGTGCCGCCGCTCGGCTTGCGCGCCGAGACATGGGCCGAGTGGTTGGCCGGCATGATCCTGCCCTGGAGCACGCTCGCCGTCCTCTACGCCGGGATCTACGGCCGCGTGCTGCGCACCAGCCTCGAGCATGCCTACGCCCAGGATTACATCCGCACCGCCCGCGCCAAGGGGCTGAGCGAGGCGCGGGTCCTGCTGCGCCATGCGCTGCGCAACGCGCTGGTGCCGGTGGTCGCCTTGTTCGGCCTCGATTTCGGCGCGCTGGTCGGCGGCGGCACCCTGCTGGTCGAGGTCGTGTTCGGCCTGCACGGTATCGGCAAGCTGACCTATGACGGGCTGCAGACGCTTGACCTGGCCATGGTGATGGCTTGCGTTCTCTACGCGGCGGTGTTCGTCGTGCTCGCCAACGCGGCCGCCGACGCGCTGCAGGCCGCGCTGGACCCGAGGGTATAGGCGCCTATAGTGCGGCGCAGCATCGGAGACTGCAATGCAGATCAAGCCTGTCGACACGTTCGACTACGTGGTGTTCGGCGCCACCGGCGACCTCACCATGCGCAAGCTGCTGCCCGCGCTCTACCACCGCTTCCGCGACCAGCAGTTTGACGATGCCTGCCGCATCATCGGCACCGCGCGCTCCGCGCTCAGCGACGACGAGTTCCGCGCCAAGGCGTCCGATGCGCTGAAGCATCATGTTGCCAAGGAGGATCGCGAGGCCTCGCTCATGCAGCGCTTCCTCGCCACCTTGCACTACGTCCGCGGCGACGCGACCGCCGAGGGCGGCCTCGACGCGCTGCGCACCATGCTCGAGGAGGCGCCGGATCGCGTGCGCGTCTTCTACATGGCGACTGCGCCGAACCTCTATGGGCCGACCTGCCACAATCTGCACGCCGCCGGGCTGGCCGGGGACGGCGCCCGCGTCGTGTTGGAAAAGCCGATCGGCCACGACCTCGAATCCGCCAAGAAGATCAACGACACCGTCGGCCAGTATTTCGACGAGGCGCACACGTTCCGCATCGACCACTATCTCGGCAAGGAGACGGTGCAGAACCTGCTGGCGCTGCGCTTCGCCAACGTCGTGTTCGAGCGCTTGTGGAACGCCGACGTCATCGACCACGTGCAGATCACCGTCGGCGAGACCGTCGGCGTCGAGCAACGCGGCGACTATTACGACACCTCTGGCGCGCTGCGCGACATGGTGCAGAACCACTTGCTGCAGCTGCTCTGCCTGCTCGCCATGGAGCCGCCCAGCAGCCTGGCCGCCGATGCCGTGCGCGACGAGAAGCTGAAGGTGTTGCGCGCGCTGCGCCCGATCGCGCCGCATGAGGTCGGCCATGTCACCGTGCGCGGCCAGTACGCCCAGGGCGCGGTGGACGGCAAGGCGGTGCAGGGCTACCTCGCCGACCTCGGCCCCGACCGCCACAGCCGCACCGAGACCTTCGTCGCCGTCAAGGCCGAGGTGCAGACCTGGCGTTGGGCCGGCGTGCCGTTCTACCTGCGCAGCGGCAAGCGCCTGCCGCAGAAGGTCAGCGAGATCGTGGTGCAGTTCCGCTCCGTCCCGTTCAGCATCTTCGGCCGGGACGCCGGCGAACTGACGTCGAACAAGCTTGTCATCCGCCTGCAGCCGCAGGAGGGCATGCGGCTCGAGATGATGACCAAGGACCCCGGACCCGGCGGCCTGCGCCTGCTGCCCACCGAACTCGACATCAGCTTCGAGCAGGCGTTCGGCACCCGCTACCCCGACGCCTACGAGCGCCTGCTGATGGATTGCGTGCGCGGCAACCCGACGCTGTTCATGCGGCGCGACGAGGTCGAAGCCGCCTGGGGCTGGGTCGAGCCGATCATCGACGCTTGGGACGAGGCACGCGAATCGCCGCGCCTCTACCCGGCCGGGTCATGGGGGCCGACGGCCGCGATCGCGTTGATCGAACGCGACGGCCGCACCTGGCACGAAGAGCTGACCTAAGCGGCCGCCCAGCGCGGGGCACGGTCCTTGTCGACCACCATCGCGCGCACGCCCTCGGCAAAATCCGGGTGACGCGTCGAAATCCGCGTCTGCAACAACTCCGCACGCTGGCATTGCTCCAGCGTGCGCCCGGCGCCGGCCCTGAGCAGATCGAACGTGGTGGCCAGCGCCGCCGGCGAGGCGGCATGGATCTCGGCCAGCGACGCCTGCGCCCACGCATCGCCGCACGCCTCCAGCCCAGCGACGACGCCCGCTAGGCTGTCCGCTGCGAAGATCTCTCGAACACGCCCCTCAAGCGCGGGCAATTCGCCGACTGGCGGCCGCTCGGCATGCGCTGCTAGAGCCGCAATGCCCTCGTCGGCAAGCGCATCGGCCAGGCCCGCCATCGCCGCGCGTGGCACAAAATGCGTGGCCAAACCTACCCAGACGGCATCCGCCCCGCCCAATTTGGCTCCGGTCAGCCCGAGATAGAGGCCGTAATGCCCACGCAGCCGCGGCAGCACGAAGCTGGCCCCGACGTCGGGGAACAGGCCGAGCTTGGCTTCCGGCATCGCGAACTTGGAATGCTCGGTCACCACGCGGGCAGAGCCGTGCACCGCAAGCCCGAATCCGCCCCCCATCCAGATGCCGTCGATCAGCGCGACATAGGGCTTAGGATAGCGGGCGATCGCCCGGTTGAGCGCGTATTCATGCACGAAGAACGCATCGACGATCTCCTCGCGACCCTCGAGCACGTCTTCCCGCAACGTCCGCACGTCGCCGCCCGCACAGAACGCCCGCTCCCCTTCACCCTCGATGACGACAAGATGGATCGCCGGATCGTCGCGCCACTCCTGCAACGCTGCGTCGACGGCATGGATCATGGTCACGTCGAGCGCGTTCAGCGCCCGCGGCCGATTGAGCGTGATTCGTCCGATGCGCCCTTGCCGGCGCGCAATGACCGACTGGTTCACCTCGCTGGTTCAGCGCCGACGCCGCATGATGCGGGATGCGATGTCGATCATCGTGCCCGCCCGGCTTGCCCGCGACCGACCGATGGCACGCCGCGTGCCCTGGCCGATGGCAAACCCGGTCATCTCGCCGACCACCGCCATCACCGTCAGCGCCCGCTTCGCCTCGGCCAGCGATTCCCGGCGAACCGCGAGCGCCTCCTGCTCGATATGGTCAGGCACGCTGTTCAACGCCCGAGCCCCGAGCAGCCCGGCCACCGCCGCATCCACCGCGAGCAGGATCAGCGCGGCCAACCAAGGCGCCACGACCATCTCGAGGCCATCCAGGATCAACACATGCAGCATAGCCAAGACGGCAATGCCGAACACGGCAGCGCCGAGACCTAAGCCGACCCGCAAGCCCTGGCGCCGGGCCAGCCGCCGCAGCCGCAAAGCCTCCGCAGCCGCAGCGACCTTCGCGAGTTCTACGGAGCGCATCGTCTATCGAGCGATACGGCCGAGGACATACCCAGCACCAGCTGCGATCAACATCGCAACGACCGGCGCTTCGCGGATCCGCTCGGACAAGGCCTCGGCCTGGTCGTCGTAGATCTCACGCGCATCGTGCGCATACTGCTTGGCGGTGTCCGCTGCCTGCGAAATCGACTGCTTGGCCGAGTCGGCCGCTTGAGAGATCGCAGGCGACACGCGCTCGTTCATCAACGTCTGAACTTGCTCCTTGAGTTGCGCGATCTGCGCGTTGGCATCGTTGGAAGCGTCTTTGAAGTTATCGGACATGATGCCGGGTATCCTTTGTTAAGTCGCAGGGTGCAACGCCGCTGGTCCCAAGCGGTTGCCCCCGCAATCCGCCGCATCAACCCCCCCCTTGCGCCGACCGACCGGCCGGCCTAGAATCCCTCCCTCGGAGCGCGGGCGTAGCTCAGGGGTAGAGCACAACCTTGCCAAGGTTGGGGTCGAGGGTTCGAATCCCTTCGCCCGCTCCAGTTTTTACAACGACTTAGGGGTCGTCAGCAATCAACTGATCGACCGGAGCAGCATAACACGCTGATAAACCCCGTTCTTCCAATGCGAGCCGATTCGGTTAAATCCTTCCGAGTCCTTAGCATGTGCCGCTTCGCTTACCCGGTCCGGTCTCGCTACATCGGGTAAGCAAGGGGTAAGCAGAAGCCGCAGCGCCGCTTCGAGTTCCAGCGCAGCCGAGCGTAGCGTCGATTCCAAATAGTATCGGCTGACATGTCCGGCGCTGGGCGGAGTGAACTGGCGTCGCTCCTATGCGGCCCCTAGACGCGCCTCTTTTGAGCGGCTCGTGTCTGCCGCCATCGCCGCGGCACCGCCCAGCACCGGACGAATTTAGGCGAATTTGTCATTGCATCGGCTTTACCGACAGCGCTTCGTCCCAGATCTTCGGCCAGCGAGGGGCCTTCGGCTCCGGCCGCTCTACTCCAGGCACCGCCCCCGCGACGCCGGTCCGTCAGCCTGATGCGGTCTGCTTGCCTTACAGGAACATTGTTTACGCTTACGGGGTAGACCAACCGATTCAAAACGGCTCAAATCCGGTTCCGTAAGGAGTGCCGGTTCGACCCCGGCCACCCGCACCACTGCGTGACACATTATGGTTTGCGAGTAGCTGCTCCGGTGCGTTAGCTCGACATGGCGCGCCCGAAAAACGTCGCGTAGGATTCGGCCAGTCGGCTGCGCTCCACAGCGCTCTGACCGAGGATGTCCCCGTGAATAAAGCCGAGCTGAAAACCAAGGCTGATCAGAAGTTCCGCGGCTGTTTCCGAATCCACGTCCGACCGTAGCCGTCCGCAATCCCGGTGCTGCAGCAGACGCGCGGCCAGGGCATGCTTGGCCATGTTGCGCACTGTCGAGTAGTTGAATCCTTCCTTGAATTTTGGATCGACCAGGACGCGCGCGAGTACGATCCTTAGGCCCGTCGCCCGGCGGACGAGCGTATCGATCGTGAAGGCCAGTGTTTCGCGAGCTTCCGATACCAAGTCTGCCGCAAGCGGACGCGCGTAAAAGTCGACCATCTCGGCCTCGCCTCCGCCTTCGTTCTGGATGACGGCGAGGAGCAGCCCTTCCTTCCCGCCGAAATACAGCTGGATCAAAGCCTCGGAGTAACCGGCCCGTTGGGCAACGGCCTTAGTTGTGGTCGCTTCGAAGCCACGTTCACCAAATATCTCGGTTGCCGCCACAATGAAGGCGGCTTCCGTGGCCTGACGATCGCGGCGCCTTCGAGCCGGCGGCGAGCTCTCCGCATCGCGCTTGGTGATGGCACACTCCTTCGTTGGGCTGGCAGATAGCGGACTCCGGTTACCATTGCTGCAAGGGATGGTGGCCCCCGTTCGCTTACTAAATGCACCCACGAAAGGAACTCTTTACTAGAACTATGTGTTCAATCAGTTATCAAAGATGGAGCCCCGCATGCCGAGTGTCCCCTATACCCAGCAACGCCGTGTCGCGCGATTCCGCGATCAGCGCTGGTTGCTGGACGCTGTGATCAAGCAAATTGGCGTAGAATTCGACCAGAGCCGCCTGCAGTACCTCAGCGCACCGCTTAGTCCCGACCATCGAGGCGCAGTCCTGGGTCTGCAGAGTCAGGTGAAACGCTGGGACGACATCGCCCCGGAGTTCGCAGGCGTGGCGCGCCGGTTCGAAGTCCAGGCGCGTGCGGCGGTCGCACAGGGACACGAGGTCAGCGCCGGGGATTCCTTTTTTGCGGCGTCGGTCATGTACGGCGGAGCGCAGTGGCCGATCTTTGCGGACACCGATCTGCTTCAGGCGCTCGAGCACAAGAAGACCGAGTGCTTCCTGGAGTACGCGAAGCGGGCCCACCATCACGTCGAGGCGATCGAGGTGCCCTACCAGGGCAAATCTCTGGCCGCCTATCTCTACCTGCCGCCCGGCTATAGCGGTGAACGACGTAAGCATCCGGTGAGAGCCGCGGACGTCCAGACTGGATGAGGGTTCAGGCGGCTTGGGCGAGGACGACGCGCGGGCGCCACTTCCACGGCAGGAGCTCGTCGATGCGCTGGGCGGGATGCTCGGCGATGCGGGCGAGGACGTCGGCGAGCCAAGCCTGAGGATCGACGTCGTTGAGCTTGGCGGTGACGATCAGGCTGTAGAAGAAGGCGGCCCGCCGCCCGCCGCGGTCGGAGCCGGCGAACAGCCAGGCCTTGCGACCCAGGGCCAAGCCGCGAAGGGCTCGTTCGGCGGCGTTGTTGGTGAGGCAGACGCGTCCGTCGTCGAGGAAGCGGGTGAACGCGGGCCAGCGCTTGAGCATGTAGTCCATCGCCTTGGCGACATCGGCGGAGCGCGGAAGCTTGGGGCGTTCCTGTCGCATCCAGGCCTCGAGATCAGCGACGATCTGGAGGCTGTGCTCCTGACGGGCGGCCAGGCGTTCGACGGCGGAGAGGCCGCCCACGGCGCGTTCGATCGTGAACAGCGCGTCCATGCGCCTGACGGCTTCCATCGCCATGGGCGAGACGACGGCGGTCTTGCCCTTCGACCGGACGCGGGCGGCCGCTTCGACGTCGGCCAGCTCGTAGAACTTGCGCCGGGCATGAGCCCAGCAGAGCCCGCTCAGCACGGGTGCGGGGTTGCGATCGCCCGCATAGAGATCACCATAGCCTGAGTAGGCGTCGGCCTGCAGGATCCCGGCCCAGCCGGCAAGATGCGCCCGGGGGTGCTCGCCTCGGCGATCGCGCGAGAAGTGGAACACCGCGGCCGGCGGCTCGGGGCCGCCGAACGGGCGGTCGTCGCGCACGTAGGTCCAGCACCGGCCCGTGTCGGTCTTGCCCTTCGCCAGCACCGGCACCGTCGTGTCGTCTCCGTGCAACCGCTCAGCAGAGAGCACATGAGCCTGGATACGGTCGAACAGGGGCTGCAGGACCATCGTGCAGGCACCGACTTGGTCGGCCAGGGTGGATAGGCTGATCGGCACGCCCTCGCGGGCGTAGCGCTCCGCCTGCCGGTTCAGCGGTTGATGCTGCCCGAACTTCTCGAACAGGATCATGGCCAGGAGGTTGGGGCGCGCCCAGCCGCGCGGGGTGACGTGGAAGGGCGCGGGCGCCTGGGAGATGCGCTCGCAGTCGCGGCAGCTGAAGCGCTCGCGCACGGTGGCGATCACCTTCCACTGACGCGGGACCACCTCCAGCGTCTCGGTCACGTCCTCGCCCAGCTTGCTGAGGCGCGATCCGCCGCAGCAGGCGCACGACGCCGGCGCGGGCACGACCACGCGCTCCCGGGGCAGGTGCTCGGGGAAAGGCTGACGCGAGGGCTGGCGGCGGGTGAAGGCCTCGACCGTAGTGGTCTTGGCGGCGGCCATCTCCGCGCGGAGCTCGTCGATGGTGGCGGACACCTCCAGCTCCTCGAGCTGCAGCTCGTACTGGTCCAGGAGCCGCTGGGTGTGCTCGGAGCGCTGTCCGAAGCGGTCCCGCCGTAGCTTGGCGATCTGGAGCTTGAGATGGACGATCAGGGCCGCGTCATCGGAGACCTTGGCCTCGGCAGCGGCGGCGCGGGCCTCGGACACGGCTAAAGCGGCACGGAGCGCCGCCGCCTCTTCCGGACCGAGCCCACCCGCCTCCTGCATAAGAAGAGTAGATCACGGATCAGACCCGTTGAGGCGCCCCCGCGTGCGACCCGAGTCAGAACGCCGCAGGCCTCAGCCGGCCTTCTCCGGCCGCCAGGTCAGCTGCGGATTACGCCAGTCGATGCCCTCGAGCATGTAGCCCAGTTGCGCTGAGGACAGGGCCACCGCGCCGCCCACAGTCGCCGGCCATATGAACCGTCCGCGGTCGAGGCGCTTGGCGTAGAGCGAGGTGCCCAGACCGTCGTGCCAGAGGATCTTGATCAGATCACCCCGACGGCCCCTGAAGACGTACAGGTCGCCTCGGTAGGGGTCGCGGCCCAGCGCCTCCTGCACCTGCAGCGCCAGCCCCGCCATGCCCTTGCGCATGTCCGTCGGTCCGGTTGAGATCCAGACCCGCACGCCCGGCGGGATCGGGATCATCGCTTCAAGGCCTTCAGCACCGCACTGACCACGGCGGCCGAGGCGCGCTCCCCAACCACCACCCGCCCGCCGCTCGCCAGCTCGACGACGATCACCGGAGCATCCTGGCCTCCGAAGCACGGCGCCGTCTCTGGGCCGCTCTCGACCAGGACAGCTGGCGCGAAGCCCGCCTCCTCGATCGGCAGCCGAGCGTCACGCCTCCAACCGAAGAGCTGCGAGGATGCAATCCCGTGACGCCGGGCCACCTCGCAGACCGACACCTTGGTGGAGAAGCTCTCCGCCACGATCGCCGCCTTCTGATCGGGCGTCCAACGCCGCCGCCGGCCCGTCTCAATGACGTCCAGCCGACCCATGAAGCCACTGTGAGTATCGCCAGCCATACTCACAGTGACGACGTGCGCCGCTCACCTCGACAAGGCGGGCCTCACCGGAGGGATACTGAACGACTGCCATGTTTGGTGATGATCCAGGGCATGGACGCGTTCAAGGAACTGACGATTTGCTCGTCCGGGGACCGTTTCCTGCGACGCGGCTTCGCATGTCTGGTCATCGACGGCCCAGGCCAGGGGACATCGCTGCCGCGGGGCATCCGGTACGATCCCGAGACCTACGGCGAAGTGGGAACAGCCGCAGTCGATCTCCTTTCCGCGCGACCTGAGATCGACGCCAAGCGAATCATGGCTTGGGGCCTGTCGTTCGGCTCGTTCTGGGCGACGCAGATGGCTGCGGCGGAGCCGCGCTTCGCGGCCTGCGCGGTGATGTACACCTGCTTCCAGCCTGACAACTGGCCGCTGCTCGAAATGGCGTCGCCCTCGTTCCGCCAGCGGATGATGTTCATGACCGGGATCGACGACGAGGATGTCTTCGAGGCCTTCATGCCGCGGATGGACGTGCGCCCGCTGAGCGCCAAGATCGGCATGCCCTACTTCGTCATGGCGGGCGAGGACGACTCGCTCAGCGACATTTCCTGCACGGTCGACCACATGAACGCCGTCCCCGGACCCAAGACCTTGGTCATGTATGCGGGCGAGGAGCACGGCATGGGCGGGGCGAGGTCCTCCCAGCTCGGGATGCCTTTCTTCACGGTGATCGCGGACTGGCTGGCCGACCGCGCCGCGGGCAAGCCGTTGTCCTCCACCTACAACGTCGTAGATCGAACGGGTCAGATGCACACCGAACCCTGGGGCGAACAGCGCACGTACCAATACGGCGCCCCGCTCGGCGTCGAGCAGTTGCTCGCCGACAAGCCGCCGGTTGGCTTGTCCTGAGCGGATAATCCGAACCTCATCTAGGAGCGACCAGTGGCTGTAACTCTGATCAATGTGTTTAAGGTTCCCGAGGAGCACGAGGACACGTTCTTGCGAAACTGGAACGAAACGACGGGCGTCTACGCCCGGACGGAAGGCTTCATCGACACGCGGATGCATCGCAACACCGGTGTAGGAAGCCCGACCTTTACCTTCATTAATGTCGCGACCTGGGCTTCGAACGAGGCCTTTATCCAGGCGCACAAGGACTATGTCCCTGGCGAAGAGAGCATTCCCGGCATCGAATTCGATCCTGCGATCTACGAGGAGATCATCGCGATCAAGAATTTGCTGTCCGGCCGGTCCGAAGTGCGGATTCCAATGCATTCCGCCCACCCATACCGATTTCAAACCGCCCACCGTTCTAATTTGAAATCGCCCACCGTTCCGATTTCAAACCGCCCACCATTCTGACGATGCCGCCCACCCGGCTGGGG
>JAABUK010007570.1_pt1 | contig 15618 bp, 16 predicted proteins | sample 5559141 | NCBI WGS metagenome assembly JAABUK01 (sample SAMN10711869, study PRJNA513367) | rock metagenome | isolation source: Antarctica rocks | place: Antarctica: Victoria Land, Pudding Butte nord | collected 2016-01-03
GCAAAAGTCGAAAAAAGAGCTCGGCGAATCAAGCGAACAGACCAAAAACGGCCGAAGACGGGGCTAAGGCCTTCGCAAACCTTGATCTGACGACGGTTTCGTCGCGAAATTCCGCAACCTGTTAGAGGGATTGTTGAGCAAGTTTATGCCGTTGAAATGACTGATGCCCCTCGAGTGTATGCTGGTTCGTGAATTGCTTAAACGTAGGCGAGGGTGGCTGTCTTGCCAGACTTTGACGCTTTATTCAACAACGCGTACGGCCAAATCGTTAGACTGCGATACCGATTCATTCGGCCGTTTTCCAATCGATCGCGTATTGTTAGTCCTTCAGATTACGAACTCGATGTCGAAGCGTTTTGCGTCCTGTCGCATGCTGCGCTTGAGCAACTGTTTGAAGAAGTAACAATCACTCTGCTTGACTATCAAGTGGGTGAATATGTGATGCATCGTCGGCTTTCGAGTGAGCTAATAATGCTATTGCTCTACCATGGAAGAAATGCGGTTTTTGAGAAGAAGTATAATGATGTCGAAATCCGAAGTTTTGACTTGATCCGCGACAGCCTGGAGGCTGCGAAGCGCGATTTCTCGTTAGCGGTCTCTAATAACAATGGCTTACATTTTCTGCACCTGATTCGCTTGCTGGCTCCAGCTGCAATTGATATACAGTTAAGCGCAGATGAGCGCTATGCGATAGATCAACTCAAGATTGCGCGAGGGGATTATGCACATCGCGGTATTGCGGCGCGTGTGATTCCATCGCCAGAAGAAGTTCTTAATTACGTATATCGTACGTTAGCTGTTGCGCGACGCGTCTGTGAATCAGCTGCGGTGTCGTCTGCAGTGCCTCGCGGCGAAATGAAGCGTGTCCGGATACCATAATCGCCTGTATACCGAAACCAAACTGTTAGCGCTCGTGATCATATATTGCTAGATATGAACGTCGACAAGATGACCGAGCGCGTCCGCGAGGCGCTCAACGAAGCCTTCACGCGGGCGCTCCGGGAGCGCAACTCGTCCGTCGAACCCGAGCACGTCCTTGGGGCGTTGCTCGACCGCGCCGACGGCGTCGTTCCCGCCCTCCTGACGAAGGCGAACGTCGACGTCCGGAAGCTGGACACGGCCGTCGGCGGCGCGATCGGCAAGCTGCCGAAGCTCTCAGGCTCGGGCGACGTCTCGCCGCAGCTCGGCGGGGCGACGTCTCGGCTGCTCGTTCGCGCCCAGGACGAGGCACAGAAGCTCACCGACGACTACGTCTCGGTCGAGCATTTGCTGCTCGCCATGCTGGAGGGCTCGGGAACCGTACAAACGCTCCTGCGCGACGCCGGCGTCACCCGGGACGGCGTGCTCGGCGCCCTCCGCGACGTTCGCGGTAATCAGCGCGTCACAACCCAGAATCCCGAGGGTACGTACCAATCCCTCGAGCGCTACGGCCAAGATCTCACCATCGCCGCGGGCGCGAGCAAGCTCGATCCGGTCATCGGCCGCGACGAGGAGATCCGCCGCGTCGTGCAAGTGCTCTCCCGCCGCACCAAGAACAACCCGGTCCTCATCGGCGAGCCCGGCGTCGGCAAAACGGCGATCGTCGAAGGGCTCGCGCAGCGCATCGTCCGCGGCGACGTCCCGGAGTCCCTGAAAGATAAGCGGATCGTCTCGCTCGACATAGGCTCGCTGATCGCGGGCGCCAAGTTTCGCGGCGAGTTCGAGGAGCGCCTCAAGGCTGTCCTCAAGGACGTCCAGTCCTCCGAGGGCCGCGTGCTGCTCTTCATCGACGAGATCCACAACGTCGTCGGCGCCGGCAAGTCCGAGGGCTCGATGGACGCGGGCAACCTCCTCAAGCCGCTCCTCGCCCGAGGCGAGCTCCACCTCATCGGCGCGACGACGCTCGACGAGTATCGCAAGTACATCGAGAAGGACGCCGCGCTCGAGCGCCGCTTCCAGCCGGTCTTCGTCGATCAGCCGAGCGTCGAGGACACGATCTCGATCCTGCGCGGCCTGCGCGAGCGTTACGAAGTGCATCACGGCGTGCGCATCAAGGACGCCTCGCTCGTCGCGGCGGCCGTGCTCTCGAACCGCTACATCGCGGACCGCTTCTTACCGGATAAGGCGATCGACCTCATCGACGAGGCCGCGGCCAAGCTGCGCACCGAAATCGACTCGATGCCGCAGGCGCTCGACGAGGCGTCGCGCCGCATCATGCAGCTCGAGATCGAACGCGAGGCGTTGCGCAAGGAATCGGACGACGCCTCGAAGCGCCGGCTCGAGAAGATCGAGCACGAAATCGCGGAGCTGCGCTCCTCGACCGACGGCATTGCCGCGCGCTGGCAAACTGAGAAGGCCGCGGTCCGCGCCATGCGCGACGTCCGCGTGCAGATCGACGCGACGCGCAACGAGATCGAGCGCGCCGAGCGCGCCTACGACCTCAACCTCGCCGCGCAACTACGGTACAGCAAGCTCGCCGAGCTCGAGCGGAAGCTCGCGGCGGCCGAGGCCGCGCTTCCGGGCGACGACGGCACGCGGCTCCTCAAAGAAGAAGTCGATGAAGACGACATCGCGGGCGTCGTCGCTCGCTGGACGGGCATCCCCGTCGCGAAGCTGCTCGAGGGCGAGATGAAGAAGTTGCTCAAGCTCGACGAGGAGCTGCAGAAGCGGGTCATCGGCCAGGACGAGGCGGTCCTCGCGGTCGCCGAAGCCGTCATCCGCTCGCGCAGCGGCCTCGCGGACCCGAACCGGCCGATCGGCTCGTTCATCTTCCTCGGGCCCACGGGCGTCGGGAAGACCGAGCTCGCGCGGGCGCTCGCCGAGTATCTCTTCGACGACGAGCGCGCGATGGTGCGGATCGACATGTCGGAGTATGGCGAGAAGCATTCGGTCTCGCGCCTCATCGGCGCGCCACCGGGCTACGTCGGCTACGACGAGGGCGGCCAGCTCACGGAAGCCGTGCGCCGCAAGCCCTTCAGCGTCGTGCTCTTCGACGAGATCGAAAAGGCCGCGCCCGACGTCTTTAACGTTTTCTTACAAATCCTCGACGACGGCCGCCTCACCGACGGTCAGGGCCGCACCGTGGACTTCAAGAACACGATTTTGATCATGACCTCGAACATCGGGAGCAATCGCATCCTCGATTATCGCGGCGACGAGCCGGCGGGCTACGCGGTGATGCGCGCGACGGTGCTCGACGAGCTGCGCCGCAGCTTCCGGCCGGAGTTCCTCAACCGCGTCGACGAGACGGTCGTCTTCAAGGCGCTCGGCGAAGAGCAGCTCGATCGCATCGTCGCGATCCAGATCGACCGCCTGCGCGGCCGGCTCGCCGATCGCCGGATCGTCCTCGACGTCTCGGCGGGCGCGCTGCGGCACCTGGTGCAGGTCGGCTACGATCCGACGTATGGCGCGCGCCCGATCAAGCGCGCCGTGCAACGCGAGCTCGAGACGCCGCTCGGCCGGCGCATCCTCGCTGGCGAGATCCGCGACGGCGCGACCGTCCTCGTGGAGTACGACGAGAACGCCGGCAGCCTGACGTTCCAGTCGGGTCTGCCGGCTTTTCCCGAGTTATCACTCCCGAACACATAAGGCCGAACGACGAGTGGGGTCGACGTTCCAACTGGCACGATCGACCTCGCTTACGAACCGACGTTCTCGCCCGATTCGTCGTCTCAAGGCGCCGGTTCGCCGTACGCGAATCGAAGACGCGTGGAAGCGTTTGCCGTGCGGGCCGACAAGCGGCGGCGGCTACTCGACGCGGCACTTGCCGAGCTGATCGAGCTATGCTCGGCGAAGGCGTCGATACGCGAAGTCTTCGTCTTCGGATCCTATGCGACGGGCGCCGTCGGCCCTCATAGCGATCTCGACCTGCTCGTCGTGCGCGAGACTGATCTTCCGCGACTTCAGCGCGGAGACGATCTGCTGATCGAACGCGACAGCCCGATCCCGGTCGATCTTCTCGTCGTGACGCCGGTCGAGTTCGAGGAGCAGCTCGCACGAACGAGCTTCGGGAAAACCATCGTTCGATCGATGCGGCGTGTGTATGCAAGCTGATCGGGACGCGCTCGCTCGATCGTGGATGAACGGCGCGTATCAGGATCTCGAGATCGCGATCGACGGCGTCGCGCGCTGGCCGAATGCCGCATGCTTTCACGCGCAACAGTCGGCCGAGAAGGCCCTCAAGGCCGCACTGGTCGCGCTCGCGGGCGACGTAGCTCGAACCCATGCGCTGATCGCGCTTGCGGCCGAGCTCGACGGAACGGGGCGCCCACTCGATGCGCAAACGCTCGAGGCGTGCAAGATCCTCGATAAATTTTACGCCCCGACGCGGTACCCCGACGCGCTCGGCGGCATCGATCCAACCGAGGTGTTCACCGAGCGCGAAGCGCGCGATGCCGTCGAGCGCGCGCGTTACGTTGTACAGTTCGTTGAGAATCTGCTCCCCAAGTCGTCGGACGCGAACGCACCTTAAACGTTCGTTGGCGAGATGACTGTCAGCTCGAATCGGCGCTTTTCGTTCGCCGCGTGCGCGACGGCGTCGTTCGCGCGATCGAGGCTGAAGGACGTTACGGCGAACTGCCCGAGATCGAGCAATCCCGAGCGCGCAAGCGCGATGAGCTGCGGCACGGCTTCGCGGGGATACATCCAGCGGCCACGCAGCGTGATGCTCTTTCGCATGAGCCAGCGATACGAGATGCTGAGCTCGTCGCCGCCGAGGAACCCGACGCCACCCATCAGCGCGACGCGGCCGAACTCGCGGACCGTCGCGATCGCGGCCTGCACGGGGCGCGGGCCGGCGGCCGGCGGCAGGAGGTCGAGCACGCAGTCGATCGGGCCGGGAGCTGCGCGCGTCATGCGATCCGTATCCTCGGTCTCGTCTCCCGTGAGCGAGACGGGGCGCACGCGCGAGCCGAAACGTCGCACGAGCTCCGCGAGAACGGTGGCGTCGCGGCCCGGCGCGACGACGCAGCTGGCGCCCATGGCGAGCGCGACCGCGACGGCACAGCTACCGAAGGTACCGGTCGCGCCGCTCACGACGATCGTCTCGCCGGCCTGCAGTCCGATCGCGAGCAGCCCGCCATATGGTACGAGCAGCAGACTGAGCGCACTCCAGCGGCCGGCATCCGTGGCGTCGATCGCGCCGAGCGCGACGGCGTTTTCCGTCGGCACGAGCATCCGCTCCGCGAACGGTCCGTCGTGGAACGTGCGCTGCAGTCGGAGGCCGCCGTCGCCGCGCGCGCTCCAGCCCTGCAGCGTGATGTCGGGCGTCCGCGCGTCGTCGCGCGCGCGGACCGTCGGGTCGCAGAGCACCCAGTCGCCGGTGGCGAGACGCGTCGCGTCGCCTCCGACGGCGCGCACGCGCCCGATCGCCCCGCAACCGGGGACGATCGGCGTCTCGAGCGCGTGGTGCCGCTCGCCGCTGAAGACGTCGCGGGCGTACGGTGCAACGGGCGCCGCGACGACGTCGACGAGCACCTCGCCCGAGCGTGCGATGGGATCGGGAAGATCCTCGATCCCGAGCTGCGTGCCGAACGCCGTCAGAACCGCTGCCTTCATGTTTCGCGCCTCCAAGTGCGCAGCTCGAAGTATCGCGTTGCCCGACGGGTGGCGCCAGCGCGAGCGCGATCCTAGGATCGTCCGAACCCACCGATCAAGCGATGACGCATGGCGGAATCGGCCGAACCCACGAAAATGAGGAGGCGCAGCGGACTCGGCGACTTTCTCCGCGCACGGCGCCGACGGCTCGATCCGGCATCCTTCGGGCTCGCGCAGATTCGGCGACGAACCCCCGGCCTCCGGCGGGAGGAGGTGGCGGAGCGAGCGGGGATCGGCGTCGACTGGTACGTTCGGCTCGAGCAGGGCCGCGACGTCTCTCCGTCGCCCGAGACGATCGACGCGCTCGCGCGAGCGCTCTCGCTCGATGCCGGGGAGCACGAGCATTTGCGCGTGCTCGCGCGCGGGACACCGCCGGCGCCGTTCGTTCGCGAATCGGTTCCCGACGCGATCCGGCGCATCGTCGAGTCGCTCGAGAAGCCGGCGTATCTCTCGGGACGGCGCTGGGACGTGCTCGCGTGGAACGCCGCTGCGGTCCGGCTCTTCACCGATTTCGGGGCGGTTCCGGAACGGGATCGCAATCTGCTCATCTACGTCCTGACCGAGCCCGGGGTGCGCCGCCTCTTCGGCGACACGTGGGCCGGCGAAGCGCGACGTATGGTCGCACAGTTTCGCGCGGCGCACGACGTCTCGCCGGATGACCCGGCGTTCGTCGAGCTCGCCGATCGGCTGCGGAGCGAGTGCGCCGAATTCGCGACGTGGTGGGACGCGCATGACGTCCGGCGCGTCGACTCCGGCACGAAGCGGCTTTCGCATCCGACGCTCGGCGAGATCAGCGCCGATTACGCGACGTTTTTCGTGAGCAGCGACGCGTCGCTCAAGCTCGCGATTTACGACGTCGTGACGTGACGAGCCGTCACACTGGCGTGGCGATGATGCAGACCCTCGCGTTCGTCGAGTCTCGTGTCGATGGAGCGCTTCGATGATGGCCGCCCGGCAAGCCGGCACGGATCGCATCGACCTCACCGGCGCCGGCCGCATCGATGCGCGCATGGTGTGGGCGATCGCGGTCGACGGCGCGTCGCTCGCGGTGGCGGACGAGGTCTACGAGCGGATGCGCGCGAGCGAGCGCGTCCTCGCGGCCCAGCTTGCCACGGGGCGCCCGATCTACGGCGTCACGACGGGGTATGGCCCCGAGGCGCGGCATCACGTGGCGGGCGAGCACTCGGGCGAGCTGCAGCGCAATCTGCTGTACCACCTCGCGACCGGTGTCGGCGCGCCGCTTCGCGAGCGCGCCGTTCGCGCGATGATGGTCGCGCGCATTGCGAGCCTCGCGCGCGGCTACTCGGCGCTCGGCCGGCCGGCGTTCGACGCGTTGCTCGCGTGCCTCAACGCGAACGTGCTGCCCGTCGTCCCGGAGATGGGCACCGTCGGCGCGAGCGGCGATCTCACGCCGCTCGCGCACCTCGGGCTGCTGCTGATCGGTGAGGGCACGGCGACGGCGGACGGCGCGACGATGCCCGCGCTCGAGGCGCTCGCGAGCGCGGGACTGGCGCCGATCGAGCTCGGCGCGAAGGACGGCATTGCGCTCGTCAACGGGACCGCGGCGATGACCGGCATCGCCGCGCTGAGCGGCGTGCGCGCCGGCCGGCTCTGGCGCTTCGCGCTGCGGCTCGGGGCGCTCTACGCGGAGTGCATGAACGCGCGCGGCCAGGCGTTCGATCCGCGCTTCGGCGACGCCCGGCCGCACGCCGGCCAGCGCCGCGCGCACGCGATGCTCGCGGAGCTGCTGCACGACGGTGCGCGGCTACGCCCCGAGCTCGACGCTGCCGCCGAAGGCGAGCTGCTGCAGGATCCGTACTCGATGCGCTGCCTGCCGCAAATTTTCGGCGCGGCGTATGACGTGCTCGCATTCCACGACGGTATCGTCGACGCGGAGCTCGACGCAGCGACGGACAACCCGCTTGTGATCGCGAGCGACGGCGACGTGCTGCACGGCGGCAACTTCTTCGGTCAACCGGTCGGCTACGCGAGCGACGCGCTCGGGCTCGCCGTCATCAATCTCGCAGTGCACGCCGAGCGCGTCGTCGCGTTGACGTGCGACCCGTCGCGCAATCGCGGCCTGCCGGCTTTCCTCCACGCCGGCCCGAGCGGCCGCAACAGCGGCTTCATGGGCGCGCAGGTGACGGCGAGCGCGCTCGTCGCCGAGCTGCGCACGCTCGCGACGCCCGCGTCGATTCAGTCGATCCCGACGAATGCCGACAATCAGGACGTCGTGCCGATGGGCACCATCGCAGCCCGCCGGTGCGACCGGCTGCTCGAGCTCGCCTCGCTCGTGCTCGCGATCGAGGCGATGGTGCTCGCCGACGCGTTCGACCTGCGGGTCGAAGCCGCGGGCGGCGCGAGCTCATTCTCGAGTGCGAGCCGGAGCCTCGTGGCCTGGCTTCGGAGGCACGTCGAGCGCCTGCGCGGCGATCGCCCGCTTTCGGCCGATATCTCGTCGCTCGCGGCCGTCCTCGACGGGGCGCCCTGGGACGTCGTCCCGAGTCGCTAAAGCGAACGCGCGTCGCCTCGAAGCCGTGCGTTCTGCTCTCGCAGTCGAGCATCCCAAGAGTCCCGAGTCGCCCTAAAGCCCGGACAGCATCTCGCCGATACCCAGAGAGTGAACGCGCAGGCCTGATGGTCGGCGCGTTCCTCGTTTCCGGCTGCTAGGCGCTCCAGCCGCCATCGACGTCGAGGCACGCGCCGTTGACGTAGCTCGCGGTGGGGCTCGCGAGATAGGCCACCGCCGCTGCGACGTCGTCGCCGCGGCCGAAGCGGCCGACGCTAACGAACCGCTCGCGGGCGTCGAAGGCGGGTCCGCTGGTCGGGAACGGCTCCGCCACGATGAGTGCCGGCTGCACGGCGTTTACTGTGACGCCGGCCGGCCCGAGCTCGCGCGACCACGCCCGCGTGAGGCCCGCCAGTGCGAACTTCATGCCGCAGTAGACGCTCATGTTCGCCGCGGGTGCCGCGCGGCCGAAGACCGACCCGATGTTGATGATGCGGCCCGACCCGGTGGCCGCCATGCGCCGCGCCGCCTCGCGCGCCAGCTGGAACGGCGCGCGCACGTTGACCGTAAACGTCCGATCGAAGTCGTCGTCGGTCGTTTCGGCGAGCGACCCGAAGGCGAACGTGCCGGCGTTGTTGACGAGCACGTCGAGCCCTCCGGCGAAGCGGCCGCCGAACGTGCCGTCGAGCTGCGCGATCAGCCCGGCAGCGCCGTCGCGCTCACCGAGGTCGGCGCCGATCGCCTCCGCCGCGCCGCCCGCCGCGACGATGGCGCGCATCACCGCGTCCGCGCCGCCGCGGTCGCTCCCATAGTGGGCGATCACGCTCGCGCCCTCGCGTGCGAGCCGCCGGGCGATCGCCGAACCGATCTCGCCCGAGGCACCGGTCACGAGCGCGAGCTTGCCCGCGAGCGCGGTCATGCGATGCCGTCGAGCTCGGCGAGCGTTTCGGGCGAGAGCGCGATTTCCGCGGCGGCGAGATTCTCGCGCAGGTGCTCGATCGACGAGGTGCCCGGGATCGGCAGCACGTTCGGCGAGCGGTGAAGCAGCCACGCGAGCGCGATCTGCATGGGCGTCGCGCCGAGCCGCGTCGCGACGCTGGAAAGCGTCGCCGATTGCAGCGGCGAGAAACCGCCGAGCGGAAAGAACGGAACGTAGGCGATGCCGTCGGTCGCGAGGGCATCGACGAGCGCGTCGTCGGAGCGGTGTGCGAGGTTGTACTCGTTCTGCACGCACGCGATCTCGACGATTTCGCGACCCTGCGCGATCTGCGCCGGCGTCACGTTGCTGAGGCCGAGCTCGCGGATGAGGCCTCGCCGCTGCAATTCGGCGAGCGCGGCGAGCGGCTCTTCGATCGAGCCTTCGCTCGGCCCGTGGCCGGCGCCGCTGCCCATCATGCGCAGGTTCACGACGTCGAGCGCATCGAGCCCGAGATTGCGCAGGTTGTCGTGCACCGCGGACGTCAGCTCGGCGGGCGACATCGCCGGCAGCCAGGAGCCGTCGTCGCCGCGTCGCGCGCCGACCTTCGTCGCGATTGTCAGGTCGTCCGGATAGGGCGCAAGCGCCTCGCGAATGAGCCTATTCGTAACGTGCGGCCCGTAGAAGTCGCTCGTGTCGATGTGATCGACGCCGCTCGCGATCGCCGCGCGCAGCACGGTGAGCGCCGCGTCCGGGTCCTTCGGCGGCCCGAAGACGCCCTTCCCGGCGAGTTGCATCGCGCCGTAGCCGAGCCGCTTCACGGAGCGATCGCCAAGCCGGAATGAGGAGGCGTCGAAATGCGTCATCGGCTTATAAAACGCTGGCCAGGCCGCGTCTGCTTCAAAACTGCCGGTGCGTCCCCACGTTCGTCGTTACGAGGGCTGGTTTGCGTAGGTGATGACGTCGACGCCCGCTTCGGTCGCGAAGTTCTCGAGATCGGCGACGACGGCTTTGCCGGTCTGCGAGGCGAGGGACGCCTGGAGCGCGGCAAGCGACGGGTAGAGCAGCGTCGCGACGAGATAATACGGCGAGCTCGCGGGTAGGGGAGTGCTCAGCGTATAGCTCGTGAGGCTGGGCAGCGTCTGCGCGAGCGGCGCGTGGTGCGTCGCGTAATAATCGTCAAACTTTTTAGGATCTTTGGGGTGCTTGTAGAGCGCGAGCAGCGTGGCGCCCGGAAGCGACGCCATGTTCGCGGGCGGCGGTGACTGGGCGCCCGCGGCGGTCGCGAGCAGGGCTGCGCCGGCGGCGGCGGTACCGGCCAGGAGGTTCTTGCGGGTTGTCGACATGGCTCGGGATTAGACGCCTTTCCTCGGAACGCCCTCAGCCGTCGCGGCGCGGATGACTGGGAACGGGCTCGCCCGGGCATGCTGGCGGCATGAGCGAACATCAGACGCAACCCGGTCAGCAGGGTTCACCCAGCACGGCGAAGCCGTTTTTCACCGACGTCTCCGAACTGCGCCGCCGGGCGAGCGAGAACATCGAGAAGGGCGCCGTCACGCGACAGTACGAGGGCGACGTCGAGCAGGCGATCGAGCTGCTGCAAACGGTGGTCGCAACCGAGATCTGCTGCGTCATGCGTTACACCATGCACGCGATCGCAGCGCAAGGCATCGATGCGAGCGGTGCCATCGAGCAGTTTAAAGAGCACGCGGCGAGCGAGAAGAAGCACGAGCTCATGGCGGCCAACCGCATCGACCAGCTCGGCGGCGTCCCAAACTACAACCCCGAAGGCCTCGCGATGCGTTCGGCCACGCAATATACCGGCAAGACCGAGCTCGTCGAAATGATCAAGGAAGATCTTATCGCCGAGCGGATCGTGATCGCGCATTACAACGAGCTCATTCGTTATTTCGGCGAGAAGGACATTACGACGCGCCGGATGCTCGAGTCGATCCTCGAGGACGAAGAAGATCACGCCACCGACATGCACGACCTGCTCGTGGCGCATCAGGGCCAGCCGTTCCTGAGCGCCTGATGGGATTCTCGCCGCTGCGCGGCGCGCTCGCCGGCGCCGCCGGGACGTGCGCGCTGAACTTCGCCGCCTATCTCGACATGGCCGCGACGCGCCGCCCGGCGAGCGAGGTGCCTCGGCTTGCCGCGCACGCGATCGCATCAAAGCTTGGTCTCGAGCCGAAGCCCATCGACGACGAGCCGAGCCTCTCGCGCTGGGAGGGCTTCGGTGAGGCGCTCGGCTACGTCCACGGCGTCTCGCAGGGGATCGGCTACGCAGCGCTGCGCGGCACGGTGCTCGACGGACCGCCGTGGTGGGTTGGGGCGATGTCGCTCTGCCTCGAAACGTTCGTCGTCGGCGAGGGCGCGTGCATCGCGCTCGGCGCAACGGAGCCCACGACGTGGGGCGTGGCGGGCTACGTCCGCGGACTCGGCTTGCGTCTCGCGTTCGGGCTGGTCACGGCGCTCGCGTACGAGGCGCTCGCGCCGCTCGAAGAAGCCACGTATTCCATGTCGGAGCTCGACGAGGCGGTCGTGCTCGACGAGACGATCGTCATCGCCGAATCGAGAGTCGCCTTCACGGGCGAATAGGCGTTCGAGATGGCCGGAAGCAGTCCGCGGCGGCCACCTCGGTAACGTCGCGGCGCTCGAGATGCGCGCGAACGGCCGGCGCCTCGCGTGGAGGCCGCGGTCTCACGTCGGGGAACGCGCAGCAGCAGGTCGATGACGCGCTCGTCGCGCACGAACGGAGCGTGACGCCGCTGCGAGCGCTGATTTGCAGCGGCAACGTGTACCGCGAGTATACGATTCCGTATCGCGGTGGCCCGCGGTTCCCGCGGCTCGAGCGCAGGCCGGGGTCCGACATGCTCTCGGAGATCGCGAAGCCGCTTTGACTGGGCCGCCTCGCGGCGACCAGATCAGGGTCGTTCAGGCACTGCGAGGTATCGCGGCGCTCCTCGTCGTGTCCGTGCACTTCGGAAACCCGAACGGATTCGAATCTCGCTATCTCGGTGTCGCATCTCCGTTGTTCGGGCCGCTCGGTCGGATCGCAACGGTCGGCGTCGATCTCTTCTTTCTCATCAGCGGCTTCATCATGGTCGTGTCGACCCTGCGTCCCGACGGAAAATCGCTCGCGCCGGCGGAATTTCTTCGACGGAGATGCCTTCGAATTTATCCGCCGATGTGGGTCATCGAGCTCGCCGTCCTCGTCGTCTACCTCAAGGCGCCCGAGCTCGTAAACTCACACGGCACGGGGCCGACCGACCTGCTCGCCTCGTTTCTGCTGTTGCCGCAACTCGGTAGTCCCTTGTTGCTGGTGACGTGGACGCTCGTTTTCGAAATGTACTTCTACGTCGTCTTCACGATCGGTCTCTTTGACCGGGCGCGCTTCATCGTGCCGATCCTCGTCGCATGGGGAATAGCGATCATCATCTTGAGTCGAGCGCACGTCGATCCGAAGAATGCGTACGCCGTCTTTCTCTCGCAGCCGCTCGCGTTCGACTTTTTGATCGGCGCCGGGATCGGCGGCTTGATGCATCTCCCGGCGTCGATGCGTTGGGCGATCGTCGCGTGCTCGCTCGGCGCCGTCGCTTTCGCGTGGTCTGCCGTCCCGATTATAGCAGGCACCGCCGGATTCCCAGATGGGTGGTATCGAATTGCATTCGACGTGCCGATCGCCGCCATGATGTTCGGGCTCATCACGATCGAGCGCGCCCAAAGCCCCTATGTCCCGCGCGCGCTCGAACGTGTCGGTAACGCTTCGTACGCGATGTATCTGCTGCATGTCCCATTGCTGTCGCTGGTCGGTCTCGCGATCCGACGGCTGCATCCTTCGGGTCCGCTCGCAGATCTCGGCATCGTGCTCGCGATGTATGCGCTCGTCATTTTTACCGGCATCATCTACTTCGAACGTATCGAACGGCCACTGACGGTGTGGTTACGTCATGGCGTCCGGAGGCGCGGAGCGCAACTCGGCTAGGAACTGCCTCGCTTCAAGTCGAGGGACGTGGTCGCACATGACCGTCGTAACTCGGATGTGCGGATCAGCGTCGCCTTCGGAGTGGCGCCGATCGTCGAAGCTTTGCAGCCGAAGAGAGTGCGAAGCGCCTGAACGGCCGCAGGAAGTCGCATCATACGGCGCGTGTCGGCCGTCTCTGACCGCCGGAGTAGTGGTCCACGATCGCTCGCGGCGGGATCGCTTCGTCAGCTCGTCGTCCGTAGAAGTACACGCTCGATGCTCCGTCCGCGGAGTGCCCAGGATCGGCGAATCTGTCGACGACGAACGCGACGGGCGTCATGGCGAGGCGTGTCGCACTCGAGATGCCTCGGATCGGAACAACGCTCCTGAGGGCCTGAGCGACTGACCACGCGAGTTCGGTACCGACGCCGGCTACCTGGCCCGACTCGACAAGTGAGAAGCGTCGAAACAGCCAGCGGTGACCACTCTCAGAGAACCGGGTAAAGTCGAACGGTCCCTCGTGCACGTGCTGGAGGAACGGCGTGTCGGCGTAGACGAGGCCGTTCGGCTTGAGGACGCGATGTATCTCGGCTACGACTCGCCCAGGATCGAGAACGTGCTCGAGCACCGCCTGAATAACCACTCCATCGACGCTTCCATCGGCCAAGGGAATGAGGTGCGCGTCGGCGACGAACTGCGTGAAGCGAGACGGATACACGTCAAACGAGATGACGTCGAGCTTCGGATCGTCGTACAGCTTCTCGAGGCCACTTCCGACGGTGCCGCCGCCGATGACGAGAACAACAGGTCGGTCGCCTACGGCTGCCGACGCGACTTCCTTGGACAATCTCGCTGAAACGCGCGAGGCGACTGCGTTACGCACCGCGAGCCGGCCGAGGACGCGTCGCGCGAGACCCAGTTGAGCTTCGGACGCGGCTTCGATGGTGGACACGTCGACGATCGAGTCGTCCGAATCGATCAGGACCGGTACTCCGGCGACTGCTGAGAAGACCTGGCGCGAGAGCTCGCAATTCGAGTTCGAGCAGCGTTTGGCTCCATCAGTCAAGTCTTGTTTGCAACGAGGACAGCGGAGGCGATGAAGAACGACGGCGTACGGAAGCAACGGCATATTCGAAGTTCGCCTCTTGATCTCATCAGACGGAGCGAGTACCGGAAAGCTGCCCAAATGACGGCCGAGTAAGATACGACACGCCATTGAGTCCGCCTACGCCAACGGCGCGGCGCGCGTTCGCCGATTCTTCTTCGAGCCCGATAAAATGCACCTTAACGGAGGTTGACGATATGTCGTAGTTCCTTAGGGTTCGAATAAACACCCCCGTTCCCGCTCCACGGGAGCGGACGATATGCTGCGCAGGTATGTCGTCTGCTTATCTCTGCTCGTCGTCATGGCGTCTTCGAGCGGCGGATCGGCGCAGTTCCCGAGGGTGACGCCCGAGCGGCCTCTTCCGGGACGACTCAGGACCGACCAGGGCGCTCTACGGCAAGACAACCTCTCGTGAGTGTCATTCAATCGGCGCTTGAGACGACGAAAGGAACACTTCAACGTCTACGTGTTCTTTCTCGAGTGCTCCAAAGTCGGGCGCTTCCCAAACGAGCGGTTACTCATCCGTCGGAAGGCTGCAAGCTCCACGTCACGACGATCGGCACACTTCGCTTCGACCGCGACGAAGAGCTTTACGACAACGTATTCTTCCACGTCGGACGACGCGACTGAGCTCGCTACGGACGGCACCGTGCTCGAGAATCTCGATGAAGTCCGCGCGCAGCAGGGCGTCGTGCGTGGCGTTTTGCACGAAGATGGGATGCCCGATGCGCAGCAGACAAGCGTAGCGGTGCTCCGCAATCGCGGGACGCTCAAGATCTCCAGCCCAATTCACGTCGGGTAATCACGACCATCGCGCCGCTGATCAGCCGGGTCTCGGGCCGCCGGATCGGGCACACTGCGAGCCATGAGCAGTGATAACGCCTGGCCGAACGTCGACGTCGCCGAGTGGGCGCCGACGAAGCGGAGCTTGCACCTCTACCTGCAGATGCTCGGCAAGCTCAAGGTGATGATGTCGCCGTCGCAGCCGAACTGGATGTTCACGGCGCTCCTCCTCTCCGCGCGTGGGCTGACGACGGGTCCGCTCCCTGTTGGACGCGACGCTCTCGAGGCGTCGCTCGACGTCTTCGACTCCGAACTCGTCGTCGAGCGGAGCACCGGAGAACGCAAGACGGTGTCGTTGGTCCCCGCGCGCACCGTCGCTGACGTCTACGCCGATCTCCACGACGCGCTCGCCGCGCTCGGCGTCCACCGCGCGATCTCGACGACGCCTCAGGAGCTAGCGGATACGACTCCGCTGCACGAGGATCGCCGGCCCGCGTCGTACGACCCGGCGCCCGTCTTGCGCTGGTTCACCGCCGCGACGGCGACGGCCGGAGTCTTCGACCGGTGGCGCGCGCACTTCTTCGGCCGGACCGGGATCCAGGTCTGGTGGGGGGCGCTCGACGTCTCGCTCATGCTCTTTAACAGGTTGCGGAAAAAGCAATGCCGCTGGTGTCGATCTGGCGGGCTTTTTTCGCTATAATTGGAGCAGGTTTCCTCGATATCTTGAGGTAGCGGCTGATGCGGTCCGAAGATGTACAAAACAC
>JAABUK010007571.1_pt1 | contig 15618 bp, 19 predicted proteins | sample 5559141 | NCBI WGS metagenome assembly JAABUK01 (sample SAMN10711869, study PRJNA513367) | rock metagenome | isolation source: Antarctica rocks | place: Antarctica: Victoria Land, Pudding Butte nord | collected 2016-01-03
ACCTCCGGACCGAAATCGCGATGAAACAAGCGTATCGCCGAACCATGTCCGCCGCTCAGCTTGCGGAATGAACCTCAGCACGCTGAATACGATGGGCTAGAGAGGCGGCGACTGGACCGGTGCCGCAGCAGGATCGCAGTCACAGCCGGCCAATCGTCGATGCCAGGCCACCGAGGACGATGGCGGTGATCGTGGCCAGGATCGCCAGGCTGGCTGGGCGGTAGAAGCGTTCCGGCATCCGGCCGAAGAGGGATGACCCGGTTGCCGCCCCGATGGCGCCCGCCGGCGCCATGGCCAGCGTGGCGATTGCGCTGGCGCTGTTGAACAGGCCCTGGGCGAATGCAATTGCCGCGGCGAGCGTCGCGCTGACCGCGATGAACGCCATCAACGTCGCCCTGGCGTCCCGCGCCGGAAGCGGGCTGCCAAGGAGCGAGATGATGGCAGGCGGTCCGCTGAGCGCGGTGCCGCCGTTCAGGCAGCCAGAGACAAAACCCGAAACGGCCAGCCATTGCGGCTTGAGCAGGCCGGGCAGCTCGGGCCGCCGCGACAGGATTGCGACGGCGACGAGGACCACCAGGCCGATGCCCCAGCGCATCGGGCCGGCAGGCGCCGAGGCGAGCACGGCAACCCCGAGCGGTGTCCCGAGGAGGGTGCCAAGCACAAGCCACCGCAGCGCCACCCAGCTGATATGCCCACGCTGCCCGGGCACCGTCGCCAGGCCGAGCAGGATTTCGAGCGGAAGCACGGCCGTGACCGCTTCGGCGGGGACATAGACGATGGTGAGCACCGGGATGGCCGCCAAGGAGAAGCCGAACCCCGAGTAGCCCCGCACGAAGCCGCCAAAGAGCCCGGCCAAGACAGCGATGGCGAAGCCGCCGAACGGCGGGAGGTACTGTAGCGCCATCATTCCTCGGGGTTGGCCTGGCGTCCCAGCCCTTGCGCCTGTCTAGGTCTGGTCCAGCTCGAACTCGCCTCCCAATCGCCGCAGCACCGCGTCGTGGCCATCCCTGGCGACGAACGACAGGGCGGAGGGCAGGCCGTCAGGCCGCACATGCCCGGGGACGGAGACCGCACAGAGGTCGAGAGGGTTCACGAAGTAGGTGTATGTGCCCATGACCGTGTTCTTCGCGACCGGGTCGGCGCACATCTCGGCAATCGTGTAGAGGCGCGGGATGGTCGGAACCACCAGCGCGGCGCAGGTGCCCAGTGCGGCCCTTGTTTCGCGCTTCAGGGCCTGGAGACGGTGCAGGACCGCATAAAGGTCACGCGCGCTGTAGGCTCGTCCAGCGTTAATCGCCGTCCGCACGGCGTCCACGACGGCGCCGGGCGATGCATCGATGAAATCGCCGTAGTCGAGCAGCCGCTCTGCCACGAGTGCCGACTTGAACACCATGTCGCCTGCTTCCCTGAACGGCGCGAAGTCGATCTCCTCCAGCGCATGGCCCAGCGTGGACAGCCGCCCGACGTTGCGCGCGTAGGCTGCCGCGGCATTGGCGTCACCGAAGAAATCGAGGTCGGCAGCACGCAGGACGGCCAGCTTGCCCACCGCCCCGTGCGGGGCATCAAGCTGGATCGCGCTGGCATCTTCGCGCGAGTAGGGGTCGGCGGGGTCGTAACCCGCAATGGTGTCAAGGACGGCGAAGGCTTGCGCCACGGTCTTGGCCAGGACCGGGATGCAGTCGAAGCTGCGGTTGCAGTACACCATGTCCCGGCTGCTCACGAGGCCCAGGGACGGCTTCAATCCCACGATCCCGTTGGCCGCCGCCGGGACGCGCCCCGACCCCCCGGTGTCGCTGCCCAGCGAGAAATCGCACAGCCCGCGCGCCACTGCGACGCCAGACCCCGATGACGACCCCCCGGGGATGTACTCCGGGTTGATGGCGTTCCGGCAGATGGTGCCAGAGGTGCGCGTCCCGTTCAGCCCGGTGGCGAACTGGTCCATCGTGGTCTTGCCGATCAAAATCGCGCCTGCCTTCTCTGCCGCAAGAACGGTCGGTGCGCTTTCAGTGGGGACCAGCCCATAGCCAGGGACGTTGCTGCCAGTCCGCAACCCGGCCACGTCGATGTTGTCCTTTGCGGTGAAGAAGGTCCCGGCGAGCGGGAGCGCGTCCCCATCCCGTAGCCGCCGTTCCGTCCCCTGGACCGCTGCAAGCACTGCGTCCCGCGGCACCATCGACACGAAGATGCCATCCCCTGCCGCGTCCAGCGCGTGTTGATAAGCCTCGGCCGCCCGTTCAGGTAAGGTAGCGGGGTTCTGCAGGATGGCGGCGGTCGCGGCAAAAAGGCGGTGTCCGGTCCGGCTGGTCACAGAGGTTCCTCTCGCGTGCGCCAGCGTGGGGCAAGGCGGCGGCTATGGACAGGGAGGGGCGGCTTCTCTGCCCCGCCGTCAACCGTACGGGAGAACATTCAGGCGTGAAGCAATTTATTGCGCATCGGACGCATTGCCGGCCGCCAGCCCGGTTCGTTCCCGGCTTGTGCAACTAATTGCTATCCCGGGATTGGACAACGGCCCGATCAACGGCACCGTGCCTGGCAAGCCATCATCGTCCCACCGGAGCGCCGCACCATGCGCAAAGCTATCGTAAACGGCACCGTCATCGCATGGGATGGTTCGCGCCACTCCGTGATCCCAACCGGGACCGTCGTGTTCAACAACGATGCTATCGAGTTCGTCGGCATTGCCTATGATGAGCCTGTCGACGAGACAATTGACGCGACGGGGCGGCTGGTCATCCCGGGCCTCGTCAACAGCCACCTCCATGTAACGGACACCCCATTCACGAAGGGTTACCTGGAGGAGACCCAAGCGCCGGCCGGGACCGCGGTCGCGCCCAACTACCACTCGTTGTACACAGTCCTGCCCGAGGTGCGCCATGCCTCGGACGCCGATGCGCAGGTTGCGGCTGCGCAATGCGTCTTCGCCGAACTGGCCCGGACCGGATCGACCACGGTCGTCGAACTCGGGTACGACTTCGAGATCGGCGGCGGCGGCGACATCAGGATTGCCGAGCGAGTCGCCGAGGTGGCGGGCGCGTCCGGCCTGCGGTGCTACTCGGGGCCGCGATACCGGTCCTACTACTACAAGGGGGATGGCCACGGCGGCACGTCCTACGGGGAGTACGGCGCCAAGGCCCAGGCCCGGTTCGAGCGGTGCGTCGACTTTTGCGTGACCTGGAACGGCCGCTACGACGACCGACTGCGCACCATGCTCGCCCCTGGGCAGATCGACACCTGCAGCCCCGGGATGCTGCGCGAAACCCGGCGCCTGGCCGACCTGCACAAGCTGCCGATCCAGATCCATGCCGGGCAATCGAAGGACGAGTTCGAGCGCGTCCGGTCCACGATGAACCGGACCACGGTCGAGTACATGATGGACGTGGGGCTGTTGGGGCCGGACTTCCTGATCGGCCACGGCCAGATCATGAGCGCCGACGGGGACCACGCCTCGATGGGCGCTCACGAGATCAAGGCATTGCGCGACAGCGGCACGACGGTCGCCCACCTGCCGTGGTGCAAGGCCCGCCGGGGCGGCGTTATCAACTCCATCGAGAAATACAAGGACTTTGGCATCCGGCAAAGCCTTGGGACCGACACCTACCCGTTCGACATGTTCAACGAGATGCGGTTCGCGTCCGTGGTGTGCAAGATCGTCGAGCGGAACGCGACCGCCGGGCTGTCGGCCGACGTGTTCCGCATGGCGACCGTCGGCGGCGCCGATGCGCTGGGGCGGCCTGACATCGGCCGGCTCGCCTCCGGCTGCAAGGCGGACATCGTCGTTATCAGGATCGACACGCCCAAGGCAGCCCCTCTCTACGATCCGTTCAAATTCATCGTCCACGCGGCCAACGCGGAAGACGTGGAGACGGTGATCGTGGACGGAAGGACGGTCGTGGAGGCAGGCCAAGTCAAGACCATCGACGTCGCTGCAGCAGTCAGGGAACTCAACCTTGCCGGACGGCGCGTTTGGGACCGGTTGGATCTTTAAACAATGCGGGTAACACAGTGATTAGCCCTTCTGCTCTGTCGAAGGCGTACCGTGTACGGTCTGCTCGCCATAAAGCGGCACTATGGGGCGTTGGTGCACTTCGACGATCTAAGGGGTGGTAGGATGCTCTTCCTTCTCTGGTTCGAGCACCCCGATGCCGCACAAACACAACGCCGATCGCCGTCACCACATCCCGAAGATATCGTTCAAGGTGCAGAACTGGCCGGCTTATGAGGTGGGCCTGCGTCGGCGTGGCAGCCTGACTTTGTGGATCGAGAACGCAGCGTTGGGAGACTAGCAGAGCACGGGGCCGGGCGGGCAGGCTCGCAATACGGACGCGGCCATTCAGACCAGCCTGATGCTGCGCATGGCGTTCAAACTGGCGTTGCGCCAGACCGAGGGTCTCATGATGTCGGTGCTGACGTTGATGGGCTTGACGCTCTCGGCGCCGGATCACAGCACGGTCAGCCGTCGGGCGGTGGCGTTGCCGGTGATCCAGCCAGCACACGTGCCACTTGGCCCGCTGCATGTATTGATCGACAGCACCGGCGTGCAAGTCTACGGGGCGGGTCAATGGCTGGAGGCGAAGCATGGTGCGAAGTCGCGCCGGACATGGCGCAAGCTGCATCTGGCGGTCGATGCGGCCAGCGGCGTGATCGTGGCACAGACGCTGACGGATCAGGATGCGGATGATCCGTCCCAGGTAGGGCCGCTGCTCGATCAGATCGGCGATCCCATTGTCCAGGTGACGGCTGATGGCGCGTATGATGGCGCGCCCACCTACCAAACGGCCGCCGTGCACGGCGATGAGATCGAGGTGGTGATCCCCGCGCTCGACAGCCGTCCCGAGCGGCGAACCGGGTGTGCCGACACAGCGTGATCGTCATCTGGCGATGATCGCGGAACAGGGCCGCCAGGGCCTGGCAGGCCACGACAGGTTACGGCCAACGATCCCTAGTGGAAACGACAATGGGTCGCTACAAGGCGCTGATCGGATCGCGTCTGCGAGCCCGCGGCTTCGCGGCCCAGCAGACCGAGGCTGCCGTCGGCGTGGCGGCGCTGAACCGGATGTTGGCGGCCGGGCGCCCAGATTGCGTCCGTCGCCAGCCGATCATTGCATAGCAGTCGGGGGTTTGAGGCCATCTCGACCTCCAGCCGCCAAGTGCACCAACGCCAAGCCATTGGCCTAATTAAGCCCGCTTACCGTAGAGCTCGGCTTGTTAAAGTCGAGCGGCTATTGCTTAAACAAGCTCGGCCAATCAAGGTTGTTCCATGGCAGGCAGCGACAGCCCGAACCCGCGGCTTGGCCGCTTCGTGGCGGCATCAGCAGCTGGTGAGACGGTCCGTGCCTTCGTGCCGCCGCCGCTGCCTCCGGCCCCGCCCATCGACGTCTTGGCCCTGCTTGAGCGTCTCAGCCTGGCCGAGCGTGCCCTGGGGCGCCTTGATGGGATCACGCTCCTCCTGCCGCGCCCGGAGCTGTTCCTCTACATGTATGTGCGCAAGGAGGCCGTGTTCTCCTCCCAGATCGAGGGCACGCAGTCCACGCTCTCCGACCTGCTCCGGTTCGAAACCGAGGCCCAGGCCGGCCAGCCGATCGACGACATCCGCGACGTGTCAAACTACGTGGACGCGATGATGCACGGCCTGGGCAGGCTGGACGAGCTGCCGCTGTCGCTCCGGCTCATCCGCGAGATGCACGCCAGGCTGCTGCAAAGCGGGCGTGGCGGCACCAAAAGTCCCGGCGAGTTCCGCCAGTCGCAGAACTGGATCGGCGGCACGCGGCCCGGCAACGCCCTGTTCGTCCCGCCGCCGGTGCCGGAGCTGCACGCCTGCCTAGACGATCTGGAGCGCTTCATGCACGAGGAGAGCTCCCGGCTGCCGGCGCTGATCAAGGCCGGGCTGCTGCACGTCCAGTTCGAGACGATCCATCCCTTCCTCGACGGCAACGGGCGGATTGGCCGCTTGCTCGTCACGCTCTACCTCTGCGTGCATGGCGTGCTCCGGCAGCCGCTGCTCTACCTTAGCCTGTTCCTGAAAACCCATCGGGCGGACTACTACAGGCTGTTGCAGGAGGTGCGCGAGCACGGGGCCTGGGAGGCGTGGCTGGAGTTCTTTCTCGATGGGGTGGCGGAGACGGCCAACCAGGCGTTCGACGCGGCAACCCGGATCGTCGAGCTGTTCCGGCAGGACCGGGAGCGGATCACGGTCGAGAGTGATCGCGCCGGCTCGGCTCTGCGGTTGCATGACCTGCTGCAGCAGAACCCGTTCCAGACCGCGAACCGCCTCGTCGAGCAGACCGGCCTGACGGCGCCGACGGTGAATGCGGCGCTGGCCGACCTCGTGCGCCTCGGCATCGTCGAGGAGGTCACGGGGCGCCGGCGTGGCCGTGTGTTCGGCTACCGTGGCTACCTCGACATCCTGGGTGAGGGCACCGAGCCGCTGCCGGACGCACCTTGAGGGCTTCCTTGCTCAGGAGATCCTCATCACTGTCAGTGGTCGCAGACGACTGGGCGTGCCGAGGCGCCTCCGGAGGTTTGTCACGCCTTTGGAGGCGTTTGAAGCGGGAAGCTCATGACCCTACAGGAGGCTGGCGGGCCAGCAGATGGGAGAGCTGCCATGCTCAGAGGTAAAACACGACCTACCGGTGCCAGCGGAGGCCGGCGTCCTGCATCCTCGTCCAGAACGCCGCCTTCGCCCAGTGCTGCCGGGCGACCGCCAAGTGATACTCGTCCTGTGTCGGGAAGCCCTGCCAGTCCTGCACGCGCGCGGCAGCGGCTTCGGCCATCATAAGGTCCTGCACCGCGCCGGCATAGGATGCTGACCGTGCGCGGGCCAGCACCGCATCCGCCATTAGCCGGTGCAGCAGGACGGCGGCGAGTGGATGGGCAGGGGCCAGGTGCTCGGCCGCAGGCCGCAAGCTGAATCCGGCGTCGCCGCTGAACTCAGCCAGCCGGTGGCATACCAACTTGGCGGAGGCGTCTGGTGCAATGTCAGCCAGCAGCGCCAAGGCCGCGTGCACGTCCCGATGCCGTTCTGCCGCGGCCACTGCTGCCGCGGTCACGCGGGGCCGAGCCTCCTGCAACAGGCGACTCAAGTAGCCTTCGAGGGTGGCGGCAGACAGGGTGCGCAGGAACATGCCCCAGCGCACCTGCTGCGCCTCGTCGCCGCGGCCAAGCCTGTCGAGCACCTCGATCCTGAAGTCGGCCAGACCGTAATGCCGTTGCTCCCCGCCCAGGGCGTGCTCCAGTCGTTGCAGCGCCTCGTCCAAGCGGCCAGCGCCAACCAGGCGATTGGCAATGTCCATGACGGCACGCTCCTCGGTCCCGGCCAAGTGCTGGACCTTGATGAAGCTGTCCACGTCCCCTCGGGCGTCTGCAACCTCTGCGAGACCCTGCAGGCAGGCGTGGTAACGGTCTGGGCTGCTGGTGTTCCCAGCCTTATCGAGGCCCTGCCGGAACAGCCCTTCCAACTCCGCGAGCCCATCGGGGCCAAGCGCCTCCCTGCAGGATGGGATGAGCCGGCGGCGAACGCCGCAGTTGCCCTCCAGCACCAGCGCTGCGATCTCGCCGGGCAGCCTGCGCCGGTCGTTGTCCGGCAAGGCCGCGCAGGTATGGCCAAAATCAGTGATGGCGTCCTCGATCGCGCTGCCGATCACCCCGTCCCGGTCGCGCACCTGTGCGGTGATGGAGGCGTGTAGACGCATGAGGCGCCGCAGCAGATTGGCGGCGGCGCGCGGGGCGCGGGACACCAGATCGCGGCTGATCGCTGCACGGATGCGGTCGATGCTGCACGCCAGGTCTTGACCGCTGCCGTCGTCGTAGTGCGGCCGGTTGGCCTCGACCGCGTCGAGCTCCCCTGCAAGAGCCTCCACAAGCTCCTGGTCGGAGCCGCTGGTTGCCAGCGCCAGCCGGAGTGCCTGGGCCAGCCCGGCGTCGTGCAGGGCGTGGTCCACCACGAGTGCAGCCAGGCGGTCCGCGCCGAGCCGGGCGACGTCCTCCAACGGAGGCCCGTCGTCGTCCCAGCCGCTCATGTCCTGGAGGTGTGCCGCTTCGGCTTCGGCTGGTGCAGGCGCCGCCGCATGTTGGCTCGCAACGCGCCGCGGACATCCTTGTCGGCCTGCGCCAGGTCGAACCAGTCGGGGTCGAAGTGGCCGCCGCACCAATGCTTTGTGTCGGCGTGCTCCGGATCGTCCGGGTCGGCCATCACCGCCAGGAAGTTCTCGTAGCCGCCCAGGCCTCCCACGTCTTCCGGTGGCCTGGCCCGGGCGCCGCCGGTGCAGTTCGCGGCGCGGGGGGCCGGGTCCAGGGCCAGGTGCTCCTCGATCTCGACCCTGTGCTGCCAGTTATCGCCGAAGTCGTAGGCGTAGGTGAACGTTGTGCCTGGCGCGTAGCCGAAATCGAGCAGGCGCACCTCGTGCTGGTCGAACAGCCGTGGGCTGTCCAGAAAGCCGCCGTCGTCGGTCTCTGGGTCGCCGTAGCGCAGGCCGCCGATGCGGAACTCATGCAGGTGGTAGTTCCACCAGTCGAATGCGGCTTGGATTGCGAGATGAAGCTGGCCGAGGTGCCAGGTGCCGGGCACGACCAGGCGGCGCCATACCTCTGGCGCGATCCCGCCTAGCGTGACGCGGAGCTGCAGGGCGTTCAGGTCCTGGAATGGCATGGATGCGACTACGCCGGTCCCGATCTGCATCGTCAAGACAGGCGTGCTGCGGTCTGGGCCAGCGTGCTGCAAAGAATGTCCGTGGATTGGTGAAGGTCCGGTGTCGTACCGGAGTGGCCTCAGGTCACGCTGACCGCCTCGACACCGATGCGCTGCCGTGCGCCGATGCTAGTGCGTAGCGCGACAATCTGGACGGACAATACGTCTTCATGCCGTCGGGCAGTTCCATCACGGTGCCTGGTCTGCCGGTGCCGAAAGGCGCCCAGGAATGCCGGCAAACGGGCTTACGGCTGCAAGGGCCAGCGCGAGGTGGCACCCTCGGCACGGGCGGCGACCAGCAGCTTGGCCATGACTTGGTTGGGACCAGCCTGTGCAGCCGTGCGCTCGATTTCCAGCCACCTGAACCGGACCGTGTCAGTGGCCCGGTCCCAGTGCGCTGCAGGCTGCGACGACGTCGCCCCGTCCTGGCTGGAGGCAGCCGATGCTGCGTCGCTGTCGCCTGAGCGAGAGGTGCCTTCCGGCATGACTGGCTTGTGACCATGCACCTGCTGCGGCCGGCTTCGCCGGCCATCCATCCCGGCGTCCAGCTTGTCATCTGCGACCGGCATGGGTTCCGCAGTGGCATGAGATGCACTGGCTTTCCGTCCGGCCTTCGCCACGGCAGCCTCTTGCAGCGGAGCCGCCTCGGCCGCGCCAGCCCGCTGCCTAGGCTTCGGGCCTGGCCGCTTGCGCAGGGGCGCCGCAACTGGGCCGGTGATGCTGCCATCGGCATCGGCATCGGCGCCACCGCCCGCCGCATCGTCGCTGTCCATTGTGGCCAGTGGTTCGGCTGAGGTAGCCGCCTTCGGTTTGCGTCCCCGGCGCACTGGGGCAGGGGCGTCGCTCAGGGCGGCAAGGACCTCCTCGGGGGAGATGGCGAACGCGTTGCTGCTGGCGGCCTTCGGCTTGCGGGCCATCTGCGGTCCTTCTGGTTCAGGACCGTCCTGATACGGCATCACCGGGCCGGTGAGAACCAGCCCGCTGAGGTAGGAACTGTTCTCCTTTCGCCGGGGATGACCGTATCACGGCTCCTCGGCATGTCTCGGGGCTGGGTCAAGCCCGAGTTCCTGGCGAACGTGCGCGAACTTGGCCGGATCGGCGAACCGCCGGTCGGCCATCATCGCCTGCAGCGCAGCCAGTCCAGCGTCGGTGAAGAACAGCCGCAGCCACCGGGTCGTCGCGTCAAGGCGCAGCAGCCCACGTTCGAGCAGGCCTGCCGCAGCCTGCGGCACCTTGGGCTGGCCTGCCTGCGGGCCACCCCGCCACGTCTTGAGGTGGAAGCCCTCGGCGACGCTGGGCAGCGTCGAGAAGAACATGTCGAGCTCACGGCGTATGTAGTCCCGCTCGACGGGCGTGAACGGGGCAGGTGGGGCGGGCGGCTTGGCTTCAGACATACAGGACGCCATAGCACGCCGGGTCGGTTGCCGCCGCAACGCTGCCGGGCGGAACCCTGTGATGACCTGCGCCAACCACGAGATGCTCGCGCCGGCCGAGGCAGGCCCGCGGTTAATCCACTGCGATCCACCTCGCCGCATCGGGCAGACTGTTGCAGCCGGGCGACATCCCGGGCCAAGCCGCCGATCCTGCCGTTCCCGGCGCGACACAGGGCGGTTTGCTGGCGTTCTGCCGCCTGCGCAGGGCCGAGACCAACCTTGAGGTGTTCCGATGACCAAGGCTCTGACAACCAAGGCCGCGAAGACCAAAGCTGCGGCGAGCACGGCCAAAAAGGACGGGGCGCCGCCGCACGGCACCCTGGTCGAGAAGCCGAAGGCCGGGCGGAAGCCGAACGCCTTGCAGCCGCCGCTGCAGCCATCGCTGGAGCTGGCCGCCGTCGTGGGGGAGGGGACGATGGCGCGCGGCGAGGTGGTGAGCAAGGTGTGGGAGTACATCAAGGCGCACCAGCTGCAGAACCCGGACGACGGACGCGAGATCATCGCCGACGACAAGCTGCGCCGGGTGTTCGGCAAGGACCGGGTGACCATGTTCGAGATGAACAAGCACCTGGCCCAGCACTTGAAGTAGGGCGATCCGGCACCGGCAGCCCCGGCCTGACGGCGCGGGGTCGTGGCTCGACGGGCGACCGGGTTGGGCCGTTGTCCTGCGTCACGCGCCGTTTCGGCTGCTTCTTGGCCTTGCGTTGGCACGACCGCCCACCTGGCCAAATTTCATCCAGGGCGAGCAGCAAACCGAAGATGGTCCCTGTTTGCTCTCAGGCGATAACTGATCGGCTATCCTGCATCTGCCATGACACCCCCGCCGGACCCGGCCCCCGCCCAGCGCCGCATCATCGATGTGGACCTGGACGCCTTCTACGCGTCCGTGGAACAGCGCGACGACCCGAGCCTGCGCGGCGTGCCGCTGGCCGTCGACGGCTCGCGCGAGCGTGGCGTCGTGGCCGCGGCTAGCTACGAGGCCCGGCGCTTCGGCGTGCATTCCGCCATGCCCGCCGTCACCGCCCGGCGGCGCTGCCCGGAGTTGGTGTTCGTCCGCCCCCGCTTCGACGCCTACAAGGCGGTGTCGGCCCAGGTCCACGCTATCTTCGCCCGCTACACGCCACTGATCCAGCCGCTGTCGCTGGACGAGGCCTACCTGGACGTAACAGCACCGCTATTGGACCGCGGCTCGGCCTCTACGGCATCGGCCCAAAGACGGCGACGCGCATGAACGCGCTCGGCATCCACACCGGCCTGGACCTGCGCGGACGGTCGCGCGCTTTTTTGGTCGAGCACTTCGGCAAGGCGGTTGACTACCTGTACGGGGTGTCCCGTGGCGTGGTTACCCGGCCTGTGGAGGTGGACCGGGTGCGGAAGTCGGTGGGTGCCGAGACCACCTTCGCGCGCGACCGGCTGTGCTGGGAGGAGGTCGCGCCGGCTCTGGCGCCGGTGTTCGCGCAAGTCTGGCAGGCCTGCACGCGGGGCGGGCGCATGGGACGCACCGTGAAGGTGAAAGTAAAGTATGCCGATTTCCAGCAGGTCACGCGCAGTAGGTCCGGCGCTGCCTCCGCAACCCAGGCAGCGCTGGAACAGGTCAGCATTGGCCTGCTGCGGCCGCTGTTCCCGCCGCGGCTTGCGGTGCGGCTGCTCGGGGTCACGCTGCCGAACCTCAACGCCGGGCCGGGCCAGGATGCCGCGCAACTGGCCTTGGCCGTATGACAAGCAGATGACCTGCTGCTGGACGTGTTAGGCCGAGCAGCACGGTAGCGGATGTCAGCGCACGGTTAAATTGTTCAGCAAATTCCATGTCCAATCAGAGTCTTACGTGACTCGTTAGGAGACCGTCGCAAGATTGGGGGTGCGGCGGCGGTCGGGTATTTTCGCGTCCGTTCTCTGACCGAGGGTGGATGCGTGGCTTGGATGTTGAGGTTGATGGAGATCGGGGTTGAGGGCGAGGGGCCGTGTACGGACATCCTGGAGATCAACCGACCCGATGATCTCGTCGACATCACTAACTTGGGTCTGACCCTGTCCGAAGCGAAGCGGTTGCTGGCGGGCGTTTAGCGGGCGATCGTCGCTACGCAGGCGAGGAGCCATGCGGTTCGGCGGCCGGAGTGCCCGCACTGTGACGGCATTTGCCGTGTGAAGGATTCCCGGGACCATGCGATGTCGACGCTTCTCGGCGAGGCTACGCTACGCTACGGCTTTCCCGCTTTCGTTGTGCCGCGTGTGGTGGGATCGAGGCTGGCATTGGCTGGCCATCGCGATGCCGGTCGACACCGGAGCTGGACCGGCTTGGGGCGCATCTCTGCGCCTTGATGACCTACAGGACGGCTGCTGACGTTTTGGGGCAGATGTTCCCGGTCGACGCGGGAGCGCATCATGAGACCTTGCGCCGCCCTACCCTGAAGGTCGGCGAGGCTCTGGGTGAGGGCGCTGCGACCCAGCCGGAAACAGCAGCGTCGGCGATCGTGGTGACCTTGGATTCGACGTTCACCCACAGCTGCGCGGAGGGCGAGCGGCATTTGGAGGTGCGGGTCGGCAATGTCGAAACGGCGTTCGGTGGCCGCCAGGTTTTCGGCGCTGTCGCCAAAGCCGATACCGACATCCAAGCGCTGATCCGCCGCACTTTCGACGCTGCCGGGAGAACCGAGGACACGGCATTGACCGCCTTTACCGATGGTTGTCCCGGGCTCCAGCGTATTTTGGCCGACGCCGGCGTCACCACGCCGCCGAGGCTCGACTGGTTTCACGTCGCCTTGCGGCTGCAGCACCTGAAGCAGATCGCCGACGGCCTGTCGGCGGATGACCCGGCGCGGGTGGCGGCGAAGGCGGTCATCGTCGAGGAGGTCGAGCGGCTGCACTGGCGCATTTGGAATGGCAAGGCCAACGATCCATGCCCGCCAATGGCGATCTTCGCCTGATCCCCAGATCTTGCGACGGTCCCTTCTGACACAAGCGAACACGATGAAGGTTGCGACCTCCCTCAGATCGGCCTAATCCAAACCTCACGAAACCGTGAGGATTGGTGATGTCAACGGGTGTGGGCTACGACGTCTGCTGCTTCACAGACAGTGACGTGCGATATGCCCAGGCCTGGGCGCGCACCATGAGCGCCGCAAGTTGGTGGCTGGTGATCGATCCCAGCCTCTCCGGCGTCGGCTGGAACACAATCACGGTGATAGAACCTGCTGGCAGGCAGCTTCTGATCCTGCGCTCGGTCCCCGGTCGGGTGATGGCGGTCCGGCCGGCGGTCGGGCTCACAACGACCCATCGTAGCGTCCGAGCTGCGCTTTCGGCATTTCGGCGTCCACGACCGGCTGACTTGAGGCAAATGGTCAGCTGAACCTCCTGGCCAGCGGACGCATCGCATGCCCGATAGGGCTGGTCGGCGTGGTTCAAAAAGTATCATTTCCAGGTAACGCCGGAAATCAATGGAGCGCTGATGGTAAAAGGATTTCTCGTTTTGGGTGCTGCCCTGATTTGAACCACGCCCAGGCTGGCTGCCATCCAGCCTGGCGACCGGCGTGGTTCAGACCTGGGTTACACGCGAAACGTGGAATCCCTTGATTGGCGCGATTCTAGACACTTTCGGTGCCACACATAAATCGCTCGTCTTGAACTACGCCCAATCAACTCGCCGGGACGCTCCGGCGACGCGACCACGAGGGTGCCGCCGAAAGCTGGCGGCAGGTCAGAGACGGGGGATTTCATCTCGCTAGACAATCCAGGGTTGGTCTCGATGTCGCCGCCTGTGCCCTGGTAGATTTCGTCCGTCCCGGTGCGGCCAGCGGCTCAGACATCTTCGGCCGAGAGTGTGGCCATCATCTCGGCCGAACGCCGATGAACCTCCGCGTCGCGCTCCAGGTTCTTCGGAAACCGGGTTCTCCTCGAAAGCACCATGGCCTGGGTGGCTTGTGCTTCGTGCCAGCGGCGAGCTGCCAGGATCGCAGCGTTCCAGCCCCGCTCGTAATCCAAGTCGCCGTTTTCCTTCGCCATGGTGTCACCCCCGTTCAAGCCGGACCGGAGCACAGCGCTCCTGGCCAAGGCAATGCAATCAGAGGGCAGCGTCGGCCGTCGTGTAGACGACGCAATGCCTGAACGGATCAGGCATATAGATCAGCATCGTTCAGGTAGGTTTAGGGGCCGCATAGCGGGCGGGCACGGAAATGCTGGTTGGATCGGGGCACTGCTGTTCTCGCCCACCAGCCTGCACGACGCCATGCACCGGCTCGGCTTTGTGCAGGCCGATCCGATCCGGGTAGACTAACGTCGCTCTCGTCGCGGGGCAGATGCAGCTGACAGCCGGTCATGCCGGGCGCTGCCCGGACAGCGCCAGCTTTCGCCGTGTGCTGGATGCCGAGCTGGCCCGGTTGGAGCGGTTCCTCATGATGCGGGCCTCGGGGTGCCTCGAGCCTGAGGACGCAACAGCATCCAGGCGATGAGGAAGTCCGGGTACGGCGCTGGCGCCACAGCCGACCCGAAGTGGACTGGTGGACCGGCAGGATATGGTCTAAGTCTGCCCGCCTTTGAACGGGAGAGATAAGCGATGGCAATGGGCACTGTGAAGTGGTTCAACGCGGACAAGGGTTTCGGCTTCATCCAGCCGCAGGACGGCGACAAGGACGTGTTCGTGCACATCACGGCCGTGCAGGCAGCCGGGCTACAGGGCCTGAACGACGGGCAGAAGGTCAGCTACGACATCGTCAGTGAGCGCGGCAAGCAGGCGGCCGCCAACCTGAAGCTCGCCTGACCCTGGCATAGACCCTGCACCCAGGAGCCGTGCAGGGTCTTTGCCTGCTGTGCCCCGACCGGGGCGGCTTGCTCCGCCAGGACGCCGCCGGTCCTTGCGTTGTGGTTGAGTCGCGCCACACCTCCCTCGCGTGTTTGGAAGATGCACACTGATGGTCAAGCGTCGCAAACAGGAAGACATCGCCGGAGTGCTCGAGTTCGACGGCCGGACCAGCGAGGACCCGGAGGTCATGGCGTGGCTGGCCGAGCACAAGGCGCGGAAGGGAGGCAAGATCCGGGTGAGCCAGGGCGGCACGGGTGTGCGCGTCATGTTCAGCGAAGCAGCAGACATGGCGTCGTGGAAAGCGCGGGCTGAACAGGCAGCTCGGGGCAAGAAGGCCTCTGTTACGTGAGCAATGCTGCGACGATGTGACTGCAGGTGGACTAGGTATGGCCTGGTCCTGCTTCTTGGGTCAGGCGCTCCGCGGCTGGCCTTCAAGGGATAACGCACCCGAGCTGCCTCACACGATCCGAAGCGGTCCACCGCAGCCGAGGTTCGACCGCCCGAGATTGGCCGGGGTGAGCTGTCCCTAGCAGCCTGTCGGACTTAGCGCGACGCGGATGCACGCTGTAGGATTGGTAGCTCGATTCGCCTGCCTCCCCGCCCGGACACCTTGCGCATGAGCAACTTCCGCCTGATTGACCGTGACACTGGCTTTTTGATGCCGCCCTCAGTGGACGAGTGGCTGCCGGAGCGGCACCTGGCCCGGT
>JAABUK010007572.1_pt1 | contig 15618 bp, 15 predicted proteins | sample 5559141 | NCBI WGS metagenome assembly JAABUK01 (sample SAMN10711869, study PRJNA513367) | rock metagenome | isolation source: Antarctica rocks | place: Antarctica: Victoria Land, Pudding Butte nord | collected 2016-01-03
ATGATTTTAAGCAAGTGTCAGGCTGTGGCGAAGGCTGAACATATGATACCTATAAGGTACTCTATAATGTTTGCAAGCCAATCAGTGAAACTGCTGGCAAGCAAAGCAGGACATCATCCACGGCAGTGTTAGGCCTTATTGTTTTGAGAGCATTGCTAAATTCCAGTCATGAGTTGCCTTGCAGCTGCAGCTGAATGTTAACGTGGTACTATCGTGTCTTCTTGGATGCTACGTCAATAGCTGTTAGGCGCTCGAGCAGCGGAGGATGAGAGTAATGATACGCTGAGTACCAAGGATCAACATTTGGGGCTGACTTGTTGTTTGAGTCTAGCTTCTTGAGCGCTTCTCTCAGCTGAGGTGCATGGCCCAGTGTGACTGCAAAGTTGTCTGCCTGAAACTCATACCTTCTGCTGAGCTGGTTGATGAGCAGCCCAAGAACCTGCAAGAGTACCAGTTGCAAGTTCCTCACAAGCTGCATGAAGCAATGAAGGTGCTTGACAGAACACTGTTGTCCCTGTTTTGCCTGCACATCACCATGATTGTGCCACGTACTGGAATGAGAAAAGGCGCCCTATACTCCTGAACAGGAGGGGCGTCTATTGCCATCACAGCTGGTGTGCATTGAGCCAACAGAAGTCAAGATTGTGCTGCTGTCAAAATGAAAACTCTTGACGCTGTGTTGTGTACACGAACGCAGATGCAAGGATACGCGTCCTGTACAAACTCAGGGCAGTTGCTGAGAATGCTGTTTGCAACGATTGAGTGCGCACCTCATCTATTGGGCCTTGTAGAAGCTGAAACAGCACAATGGACATGAAGACAGGCTGCTCCTTGATGAACCCAAAAGATTCAAACAGCCCTGGGGCAGTTCTTGTGAAGGTGAAGAGGCTCATCTGAGCAAGAATCACTACTTGCGACAGTACAAAGTTCTTAGGAGTGTGACCTAGCTTCCAGTGCCCTGCACAGCAGGGATAGACTGTGAGTGACAAAGTGTTGATGAGCAAGCATATAACCTCCAAAGACCACATGCAACATGTCATCCCTGCGTGCGCTGTATAATTGCTGCCAGCCTAGCAGAACTCAGCAGTGCCAGGGTCAGAACAGTACAGCATAGTATGGCGAAGAAGAGGAACAGGATGACATGCAGCGGCATGACCATGACTAAGGCCAGACCAACACAGCACAACACAGCCCAGCCCAGCACAGCACAACGCAGCCCACCCCACCCCACCCCAGCACAGCAGAGCACAACAAGTCTTTGTAAGCCAAGTTTGAGACAACGAAGACTCACCCAGCTCATGAGCTAGCACTGCTGTGACTTCTTCTTCCTGGCACTGCTCCACCAGGGTGTCATACAGCACAATGCGCTTGTTTTTGAAAAAGCCGTACATGTAGGCGTTGCTGTGGGCGCTGCGCACTGAGCCATCAATGAGGAACAGCTTGGTCAGTGGGAACTTCAGGGAACCTGCCAGACTCTCAATCTTGTTCCTACAGGAGTGAAAGTCCAGTCAAGAGGCACAGGCAGAAAACATGCATGGTATAGCAGCTTTCTGTTGTATCCAGCATCTCGCCTGGAAGGCACTGTCAAGCTGCTTGTACCTTACTGTGCTTCAGTGAGGGTGCCAGTGCATGCAGAAAGGCACAATCAGCTATGCACTCTTCAGCTGCTCAGATGATTGAGCAGCTGCCAACAAATGTGCCATGCAGCTATTGTGGTCAGCTTCTAAGAACAGCATCGGTGTCTCACTGATATTGCAAAGCACCCAGCCAATGAAGGGTGCCACTCTGAGCAGGGCCTAAACCCTGTTCTGACCAACACAAACATGCATGCACAGGACACTGTGCAGCTGGAATTTGGGCAGTCATCTGGGAGCAACAATATCTCGTGAATTGTGCCATCATATGCCTAAGGTTGTAATGAGCGTGGTTAGGATATCACAAGGCATGTCTGGTAGCAAGCATACCTGAGAGATCCCTCAGGCAAGGGAGTGAATTTGTTGAACAGTGGAGCAATGGCAACTGGGTAGATGGTCATCATGAAGATGGACACGACCAGGATGAAGAACCACAGGTAGATGGCCACCAGAGGTCCTGTGTTCTTCAGAATGAGGGTGATCGCTGCTATGAGTGGCGGAAGAAGCACAATCCCAAGACCTATCTGCGGTTTGCATGAACTGCTATTGATGCATGAAGCTTTTGGGCGTCTGCCTGAAAAGCTTCAAACGTAACAAGCTTGCCTGTTGAATGCATGTACCAGCTTGCAAAACAGCGTAGCCCAGTTGGTATGTATGAAGCTCATATTGTCTATAGCTGAGCAAAGCGGGGCTAGAAATTTGTTGTCGCCAGAAGCAGGTACACATGCTGACCACGTCTGAGCTGTATCTCAGTTTGGATTTCAGGCAACATGTTGCAATGCTGGTGTGTTGAACATACCGCAATGACTTGGTCTTTGATGAAGAGCCCAAGGCTCTGCTTGTTGAAGCCATGTCGCTGTTCTACCACGAAAGTGCTATACAGGCCAAAAGGCAGACCTAGAAGCAGATCCTTGCCGCTGTCCAGCAGGTTGTAAATGACGGTAATCAGGACTTCATGAGACTTGTTGTACCCAAAGTGTACTGCCAGGGCCGTTGATGCAGACCATAATTTTGGCATGTACCAGTTCACCAAAAGCAAGACAGACACTGCAGTGGTGAAGAGGTTGCTAATGAATGAGAACCACCTGCAGCAGGCAGCAGCAGCTGAGTACTGTGCCGGCTGTGAAACTTGACCTATGCTGCTGACTTTGCAGCTGCTGCTGAAGTGGCAGCAAGCCTGCAGAAGAGAAATACCATTTGTCTACATTATAGGCTTGCGCCTTCTTGTATTGCTCATCCGTCAAGTGATCCGCTAGCTGTGGCGGAGGCTTCTTTCGTTGCAGTGCCTGCAACACCGATATAAAAGAAGCTTGCAGCAGCTGCCTTGCAAATCAGCTGGCCGCTTACATACACTGGTCAGGCATCAGAAGGCTGACTATGTCACCTTGAGCTGTCGGATGTCCAGATATGTATGCAGCGCATACACAGACAGACTGAACTGTATAACAAGCTGCAAGTACGGAATGTTCATCACTCTGACCCAGATAAGTCAAAGCGCCGAACGCTCCCGATCAACGATACGGACTTGTCTCTGAAACACCCAGCAGGGCTTTGCCAAGTGATCGCAATGGCAGATCTTGTAACGCACGACAACTCTTTGTGCTCATGAATGGCCCATTCAGAATGGGGGCACATTGCTTAGACAGGGCGATTTGACTCGAGAGTCAGGGCCAGTTCAACCGCACGTCCAATTGACATTAGCCGTGCAGATTATGATGCAGCAACGTCTGTGCAGAGATCACAATTCCGCTAAACCCGACTACCGGTAGTAAGGCAGTCAGATTCTGGACAAAGGAACCTAGCTAGCGTTAAGTGTTGCTTGAACACGTGCATGCACATATATTTTACGTGAGTTGCACATTATGCTATTAGCGTTGTGATGCTGCTTGAAGCATTGATCAATATTGATGCTTGCACACAACGATGATAGTACCGTATTGCGACAAGCACAGGCTGTGACAGTCAGCCATGCAAGGGGCAGGGCGAGTAGACCAGTCCCACATTCTGTAGGGCGATTCATTTAGTGCAGTTGACTTATGCGCTGACAACCTTGAGAGCTGACAATCGTGCTGTGACGTACTCGAGCTGTTCCGTCTTGACAAGCGCGCCGCTGTAAGAAAGTGCATTGCACTGGCTGATCGACAGTTTCGTCTGATGTGGAGTCGCAGTCGATCTGTCTCAGTTTGAAGCAGAAACAACTCCGAGCTTCCGACCCCTGCAAACTCGTCGTAGGCACCCAGCGCATCACCTGCGATGTAAGCATCTGCATTCCTTTGTACATTCGGGCCTGAGTCAGCGCGCGGTGTTCACTAAGATTGTTACGCTGCACAGGAAGACAGACCGGGGTAACCCGGTTCTACGGCTGCCCACTCCTCCGAGCGATGCAGTTCAAGGCACGAGTCGGTCAGGTAAGCGGTCAGCTGCAACAGCAACCTCATCACAGTAGGTCTACACTACTGGATGTATGCTGCAAGCAGACAACTAGATTTTCCTTACCAGGTTGTACCTGTGGGGCCAGTGACATCTTGGCTATAAAAGCCTATCTTGCTGCCTTTGCTCTGACATTGTGTTGTGGGCTCTTGGTTGATTCTGACATACTGGCTGGCTGTAGGTTTGCCACAACCACCTTCAGCCTCAGCACTTAGACTTCCGCCCACTGGCGCAGCCTTGTCACCACCCATTGCTTCATCGTCACTACCATTGCCACCTTCTGCTGCAACACTGCAGCTGCCGCCTTCTGCTGCAACACTGCAGCCGCCGCCTTCTGCTGGAGTTTTAGCTCTTCCCCCTGGAAATGGCCTACACGCGCAGAATGCAGAATTGACGTAAGCGTATTCTCCCCTTCTACACTTGTTTTGGTTCATCTGCCTGCACCGTGATTGCAGCAACAGCAGCACCATCAGCTGGCATCCATTCTCACCTTCACAACCTTGTGGGCGTCACAACCAGGATCAGTAATGCATTGCTCAAGCGCATGTACTCTGCTTGCTGCAGCAATCTGAAGAAGCTGTTGGCCAACAAGGAGTTTCAGTTGGAGCTCTTGACAGCGAACTTGCGCACTTTCACTGATAAGAGTAAAGAGCTGGAGGCACAGCTCCAGCGACAGCAGCAGACTCATGCAGCAGAGCTTGAAGTCAGGAGCCAACAGCATCAAAAAGCGCTGTCTGCACAGCAAGACACAATGACCGATAGAAAGAAGGCTGAAGAGGCTATTACAGCTTGGGAAAACCATGCAAACAGAATTCAGGAGCAGCTGAACGTTGCGCAAGCACAGGCGCAAGCGCAAGCACAGGCCCAAGCGCAAGCACAGGCGCAGCCACATGGCCTTGCTCCAGGCTCAGATGCGTCAACCAAGGTCGAGCTTGACTCCACAAAAGCAGACTTGGAGGCATGTAGATCAGAGCTGGCTGCAGCGCAGCAGAAGATTGCGGCATTCGACAAGGTCAAAGCAGAGGACAGCACAGCAGGGCAGCAAGTAGCAGAGGCTGAAAGGAAAGTCCTCAGCTTGGAAGCTGACAGCAGACGCAGAGATGCTGAGCTTGCCAGCACAAAGCAGGAGCTACAAGATGCACAGACAGACTTCATGCAAAACTCTGAACGCCTGCAAAGTGAGCTGCAAGCAACACAAGGCAGGTGTCAGCAGCTGGATGGTAAATGCAAACAGCAAGAACAAGGATTTGCTAACAAGGTCCAAGAGATGCTCAAACAGACTGACGAGCATGCTGCTCAGTACTTCAAGGATAGGGACTGGAGGGACAAGAAGATTGATAATCTGAAAGAGCAGCTGCAGGACTCTGGCAAGCATGGCTATAAGCGCCCCAGGGACCACAGCAACGGGCGGGACAGCAAAAGAAGAACTTGATGAGCACTTCTGTCTGTAGCTGCATCTGCATGTCGTAAGGGTCTTGAGGTAGCAAGCACCACCCAATGACATCTTCTGCAGGCCTGGGCTCGGTGTCCCCGTAGCCCTATCATGTGCTGTAGTAAGGTATCAGACAGAATAAGTTAGATAACGTGTGCTGTTCAGCTCTGCTTGTGTTACCTCTGTCTGCAGACAAAAAAGAAAACTTTCTGCTTTTCGGCAATCATTACGGCAGCCTCCTAAGGAGGAGCTGGAGCTTTGTTCTCCAGGATTTTTTTGTGTTGGTGTACACACGACACCTTGCTTCCTGGTGTGAATCCTTACGTGTATGCAGGCACGTGACTGGAGGTGAGGCACAGGTATTGTTTGTGTCGATGGCTACTTTGCATGCACCTGGCCACGCATCGTTTTGCAGAAGCTTATCCAGGTCAAAAAGGTGTGTGTGTCAAGTGATTGGGGTTTCTAGTCTAGATTGTGTTCCACACCGTTTCGAGCCAATGTTTACTCCCCTTACGAGCACCTGATGAGCTCTTCATCACTGCTTGACATAGTATCAAAGTCAGCTGTTGATTTGAACAAGCACAGCCTGTAAGAAGCACAACTAAAACCAGCATGTGTCAATTCTTAGCAGCCTGTAAGCCAAAGCTTTCAATTCCAGAAGCTTTCAGTTCCAGCAAAAATCAGTGTACTGCAGGGTGTCGAATTATTTCATCTGTTGTCTGAGTGTTCATTCATGTGCACAAACAAAAGAGATCTTATGCATGCCAGCTTCATTGCATCTGGTCATCGTCTGCAGTCGCATCAGCCAGCTTGGACTTTTTGGCACTCCTGGTATACGCCCTTACCACCCACTCATTCTCAGCATGTGGCTGATCAATCGTCCCAAGCTTGATCTGATACAATTTCAGCTCGAATCTGGGACCACACTCTGTCAGTGTGATAGATTTCACGCCCTTTGGCTGCTCATACACATGATGCCTAAAGCTGATGAAATCGTTTTTGTTGGCAAATGTCATGACGCGTTTGCTGTCATCCTTTGCGGTTGGAAACAGGTATTTCAAGATGTTCTGTACTCGCTCTCCAAGCTTGGTGCTGAAGTTGTTGAGTACTAGATGAGGGTAGGCCTCTGAGACAGTCCCCACCTTCTTCTTCTCGCCTATGTCATGCCGCAACACCTGCAGGAATCCAGACGCTTCTTCTTCATAGCAGCTATTGGCAGACAACATGCAAGATGCAGCCACAACTACCAGATACTATAGGCGACCCGCTAAATAGCACTGTGTTCAAATTTTGCCAGTTGGAGTTCACCGCTGCTACATCATTGGTACTTATGGCAGAGTTGAGCTGTATGCTGCCAAGCCATAATACCTGCAGCTTGGCGTTCTTGGCAGAGCTGCACATGACAGGCTGCAAAATCATCCAGGGGCTGACAGCATTGACCCCCAACAAAGGCATCTGCTGTACAAAACTTTACTAAGCATATTGGAAGGCTGAAGAGTTCCTAGAATGAACAGGGCTTGCAGAAAAAGACACAGTCAGCACCATAATCTCACACAGCTTGATTGCTATGGTAAGGCAGAAGTCTCATGCTTGTGTACACTGGATAGGTCACATGCTCATGTCATACATGGAGGCAAGACAGGGCAGTACCGTATTGAAGATGCCGAAGTATGCACTGGGTCCATATGGCAGATGACACACCACCAGACCGTCAGGTTCACCGCGATGCTCATGGATCATAATGACATCTGTGTAGTCATTGTTCCTTGCTGACTCCACCAGCTCAGACACAACCTGCAGAGACACTGCTGCTTCATCAGGGTACTTTGCTCAGGTCCAACTGCTGAACCAGATGGCACACTGATACGGTTGCTTTGCAGATTTGCACATGTAAAGCCCATGACATGTGGCGTGCTTGTGGGTTAGATCATTGAACGGGTATAGAGCCCTAGAAAGGGCGTATGCAATGACCATGGTCTGGCCTTACACAGCGATAACAGGGACTAGCAGCAGTCAGCAACTGTGGTCTCTAGCTGCTCACAAAGCAAGGGTGCCAAAGAATCTTCATGCTGCCTTGCTAGACGTTGCAAATTGCTACCCACCAGCATTCACAGAATAGTACTGGTGACACAGCAAACATGACGCTTGCAGTCGTATGCATGTGTTCCTTACCATTCCACCCCGATTGATACGCTGTGCATTGGGAAAGACCAGTTTCATTTCCTTAGCAAACGCCACCAGTCTCGTGCTGGGGTCTCTTGATGTGGTGATCAGGATCTTGGGGTCACGCTCGCCAGCATGAGCGTACTCATCATCAATGTGGGTCCTTGGCACTGCTGTGTTGTCATCCTCTAGCTCCACATCATGCCTCAACTTTGCCTCTTCCCTTCTGAGTTCTGTTGGGAGTGGCTTACCCTCTGCACAATGATCGATACTATATTACCATTGTTGCATCACATAACCGACATTGTCAACTTCTTGGCAGACCATATTGAGCAGAGGGGCTTACGCAAATTTCTGTACAGCGCAAGGTCAAGCTGGAACAGATGCTGTGGACTCCACACCGTGGTAGCAACAAATCCAATGCAAGGTGATGAGCATTCACTGCAAAGTTTAGTGACTTGTGCTGCTGCTTGGACGTCTACAGTGTGTGATGTGGCAGGTGTCACCTTCTAGTGCCTGCCGGACTTTGCGTTTGTGTTCATAGGCGGTCCTTTCTTTGCCCTCCAAGCCTTTCCTGTACAAGTACTCCTTCCTCAAGCGAGCGTTCCTGCGGATCATCCGCTAGTAGGACCACCTTGCAGCACTGTGCAAACGCAAACGTGCGAAGTTGTTCAGCACTAGCACGATGAGTGTGAAGTTTGAGTATCGATTATGACTGTCTGTAGCGTGTGCACAAGCAGCATTAACTTCGTAGGGAGACCGGGCACAAGCAAACGACGCTGCGTCGTGAGAGACAAGAATGCTTTAGCCGGCCAACGAGGCTGATCGTGACTCCGAGTCGGCAGCTGAATTACCCTAATCAGCGTAACGCCTGCACAGTCACGGAAAGACGAACGAGCTCACAGGCTGTTTTTGGAGCTCGTAAAAGTAAGCAGCGGGCGTTGATGCGATCAATGTGCAATCTTGCTTGAAGGGCCGTCTGGTCTGCGCCGTATCCGCAGTCATGTTGCGTGCGGCAAGAACCTGATCATTCCGGACCATGAGCGGGTTTGAGCTGACCTGCTTCAGCAGTCCCGCGGACGGCATAAGCAGCGGCAGCGTGATTGTGCAAGTTGGCGAAGACAAAGGCCCTAAGGTAACAGTTCTGTCCTTGTGGCCGCCTCAGGCTGTTGTCGTTGGTATTGGCTGCAGTGCAGGCACTGCAAGCTGACAAAGCATCACACAGGAGTGCACCGCTACTGTCTTGTCTCGAAACGGATGGAATACCTCCTGATACATGTATCATGCAGTACTTGTTCAATGCACCTGAGGGGTTTGCCAGGCTTGTCTTGGAGCACAAAGTCCGCCCAAGTCAGCACCTACGGGCTGCGTTTTTAACGCAACTCCAGCCGCATGCTGCGGTAAGGACTATGCTGCACAGCATGCAAAAGAACTCTGAATCATACTCAGCATCTTTGCGCCTTGTTCAGAGCAGTGCTTGAGCTTCATGTTGGCGTACACAGTACACAGTGTGCTGCATACTCATATTTAGATGCCATCATCTTACCCACAGACTTCTTGCCACCCAAGCCTTGTGTGGCTCACCGCTGTTTTCTCAACCATACTTGCAAGCACGACCCAAATTTTGATGCGGGTTGCAGGGCGGCTTGGCAGGGCTCATAATGAGACTTCGCCAGGATGGACACGAGGAGCTGCAAGTTCATGGCCCTATAGGTGAGCATCACCCAAATGTCTTGCCTCTTCATGTGGTGTGCATCATGCCACAAACCAGCTTGATCATATGTTCAAGCCATCACAGACCTTTGAGAAGTAAGTAACAAATCTGGCTCAGACAGCACATGCAAGCATGATTGCTCTGTACTGATCAGGCTAGGGATGTCATGCCATCAGCATTACTATACTCCAGCTGACATAACAAGCACATCATCCTTACGAGTCTCCTATGTGGACTCATTCTGACCTTATTCACTCAAGAGACTGCTGCACTAGACTGCTGTTCTGCAGGCAAATGCCTCTCGTTGCAAGCAGCTTCACATGACAGACAATTGGCATGGGATTGCAGGCCTGGCGGCCAACTTACATGGCTTACGGCATTTTGTGCGGTGGAAGCATCCCAGAGTATTTGCAAGTGAGCACTCTCAATGGGAACCGCCTCAAGTCTATGAGGTATGGTACCACGCAGGTGACGGTCGTGCAGTCTTGACAGGCGCAACATGTATCAGCATAGGTGCAGATGCAAGTTTAGCCTACAACTGTCAAGTCCTTGCAAGATTTGTTGCTTGTTGTGGCTAGAAGGTGCTGTTTGCAAACTACAGTTCACGAATACCAGCTGGAACAGTCAGCTCCTTTTTTCGTCAACTACACAATGCCAAGCTCTTAGCATGCACGCCATGTCAATCAACTTGTCCTGCTGCAGGATGGGCATGTGCATGTAGCTGCATTGCAACAGGGCGGTTTGGCATGGCCCTGCCCTGCATGGCTGCGACCACCAGACAATCAGCATGAAGCTGCTCCGCCAGGCAACAGTGCCCTCATCACGCCCAACAAAAGCAGTGCTGCTGTCAATGCGTTAGGCAGGGAGCAGGCTGTCAATTACATCAGCACAGATGATGTCATCAGTCAAGATGATGCAAGCGATACCTCCAGCAGTACAAGTGATGACGCTGGTGTTGACAGTGTTGCTAAGATTGTCCATGAGCAGAGCACTGCTCCTGTCAGCCTTGCTCAGATGCCCTCAAGCCTAAACAAAGCCATCAGCAGTGGGACCAGTGAGGAAAGCAGCAACAGCAGTGACGGTCACGACGCGAGTAACAGTAACAGTAGCAGCAGTGCTTCTGATGCAAGCAGCAGCAGCAGCGATACAGAGCAAGGCCCAGTGGGACAGCAAGCTGCCTTCAGGCAGCTGGACAGTCTGTTCGCCAGTTCTGCTGCCTCAGGGGCTGTGTTCACCCACTTGGCAGCACTGGATCTGCTGAAAAGAGTGCCAGCTGTCAAAGCACGGCCTGGCTCTAGTACAGGGATGTCTGGCCTGACAGCTGGGCGGTTGTCAGCAGCACAGTCTGGTGTGAAGTTGCGCAAGCAGGGGCACCAACCACAACAGCAGCAGCAAAACCAGCAGCAGGAACGGGAGCAACAGCAGCAGCAACAGCAGCAGCGATTAAGCAGGGCTAACAAGGGTTCCAAACCCAGAGCAGAAACTCGTGCAGCGCGAGGCAAAGGCAGCTCCAGAAAGGGCGCAGGTTTGGCAGATGCAAAGGGCGGGAAGGAGCCACACAAGGCCGAGTGGGTGCAGATGCAGGATGGCGGGAACCCCCTCTACCTGCAGCAGAAACATGGGCTGCCTGGTGAAGGTGAACAGGCACATGCTTGCAGCCGGGCATTTTGCCATGCGAGCCAGCTGTACATGCATGTGCGCATGATGTTTATGCCATCATACATGAGATGCAGATCCATAGTACTCTTGCTTGACTCTAGCCACCTGCATTCTTCTGAATGCCTGATGGTACCATGCAGCCATGTTGAGCTGGCCAAACCTGTCTTTGGCACAGCGTTGATCCGCACAACTATGCCATTGCCCCTTTCTGCACTGCTCCAAGCAGCTGATCTCAAATACCACATCATTTCAGTGCTACTGATGTGGCTAACTACTCATCTGTGATGTGCTGTGATGTACAGTTTCCAGAGGCAAGACTGATATGGGCATCTGGGGTTATCTGGTCCATTTCAAGGCTACCGGCATGCTGCTTCTGCTTGTGGACAACCCCAGTGTTCATGCAGTCAGCGCCATAGCCAAGCACCCTGTGTGCCACTACATGCAGCAGCAACCCAGCAGGTATGGCTTGCACCATCAACCCTAAATTGACGTCACTTGCCTTGACAGTGCTGTCCAGCATGCACTTGACTGGCTTGTTTGCCCTCCTGCTTAGACTCACCAATGTAATGTCCCAAGCTGCTGACAAGTTGCTGACAAGCTGCTAAAGTGGGGAAAATGTCCGCTTTCCAATTCGTCACATTCCCAAATGAATCTTCCAAGTCAGCCTTTGCTTAGGCTCATTCTTGCATGGACATAGAGGGAAGCATTTGAGTTGTGTGCTGAGCAGCATCTGCTATCAGGCTGGTGGCATTGCAGCCCATACCTGCTGTGCAGTGTCGTAGTTCACCAGCAGCAAACCTCTGGCAGCAGCACTGTTTTGGAATTTCTTGAGCTATGACTTTGTACTTACATTGAGTGAAGCCTGGTGCCAGTGACATGCCGGAACATTGCATGCCGCATGCTGATTTGCATATGCATGTGGACAGGCACTGCAGCATTCCTTTGTTGCACCCCAAGGTGGGGTGAGCAAGTGTGCGTTTTACTACATGCAGACTGTTCCTTGCAGCGAACCACTGCAGAGTAAACATATTTTGCAGCCTACTGTGCATACCACACAAGGGGAGTGTTGGGTCAAGAACACTGCACCCTGCTTATTTTGCTACCTCTTCTTGCACTTACTGTATGGGTACAGCAATCTTCTGAAAGGCAATTCTGTGTAGATGCGCTGGAGTTGTTCATCTCAGCTCACCCGAGATCAGCAGCAAAGGAGCTTATGTAAGATGGAGCAAGTCACTGCCAGGTCAACAGGTGTGTGTCCTTGCAGCATTTTGTAGTTTTCTCTGAGTAAGGCACATCAACAGGGGTAGTAGCTGCATACGTTTGGCGCTTTTACAGGGTCATTTTGCTATGAGCAGCCTTGAACAGCCTCGTTATGGCACAAGTCAGAACTCACCTTGGATCAGGCCATGCATCTGCCATTCATGATATCAATTGGTTGTTTGCTTTGACTGCACAGTATAATCATGATCTGCATGCTGTGTGATGACAAAAATAATTTGCATACATGCAAGCAGCATTGATGTGCATGGTTAGCAATCAAAAAGTTCCAGTGACGCTTAGGTGATGCTGAATGGAGGGAAACTCCATATCTTCCAGTCTGCCATGAGAGCCACCGCCAAGCTGCATCTGCTCAGTCCAGCTGTGTTCCCTCTTCCTTTTGGCGCCAAAGTTCCGCCTTCACAGGCTCCCACCACTGCAGTCAGCAAGAAGGTGACTGAAGCTGCTTCTGAGGCAGCTGCTACCACAGCTGTGGAGGCCCTCCCATCCACAGAAGGCATCAGCAGCGGTGCAGGAGTACAGCAGGCACAGCAGATGTTGTCCAGTTCAAATTTGGGTGCAATAAATTTGCCTGAAGCTTCACCTCAAGTCAAGCGATCAATAGATGACTTGGCTGCAAAGCATGCACAGCAGGTGACTGCTGAAGGGCAGGTAGATGACCTGACACCTGTGCCAAACAAGCAAGCCATGAAGTCTGTCATGAAGGCTGTGCTGCATAAGGCGGGCAGCAAGGCAAGCAATGCAGTCTTGCCATCAGCGGCAGACGTTGCTGCGCAGAGACTGCAAGCCCTCATTGCCGGTCCAGTGACAAAAGTGGTCAGTGGCAACAAGGGTCTTGGTGTTGCTGACAGAGACACAACAGAGCTGAGGACACCATCATTAGGTACTTGTTAGCTTCTCTGAGACACACACTCTTTGCAACAGCTGCACCAGCTGGCAAGCTGCAAGCAGCCGCTGCATCTTCATGCTCACTAGTTGTCCCTGCACTGGCAACAAATCAAGCTTGGCAGATCAACTGACACCCAGCATTCTTTGGTTTGCCTGCATTGTTTGTTGGCAAATGCCTCTTTCAGTGTCACTCATGCTCTCAGTGTATGGCCACACAGTTGCATTAACTTTGGAGATTGATATACAGCCTGTTTGTTTGATACGGCCTTGACACCATAGGCCAGTGTACATTGCCATGTTGCTGTGCAGGTGAAGTGCAACAAGAGCTTCTGAACAGCAAGCCAGCTTTTGCAAGGTTTGTGGAGCAGCTCAAGGGCTCCCATCCAGCATTCTTTCAGCAGACAAAGCCTGCCAAAGCTGCGTCTCAACAGACCACCATTCTGCACGGAGCAGCAGCTTCTGCGCAGATGTCTCCTGCAAGTTTTTCCCGCCAAATTACTCCGAGCAATCTGCAGAATCCGGACCAGCTGCCACGTCATCAACAGAAGAAGAGGAATGGCAATGCTGTCAGCATGTCACATGACTTATTGTCACATGCTGCTGAGCCTGGATTTTCTGGCAACCATACTCATGGTGCCTGGCCAGAGCAGCGGTCATTTCACACTCAGCATCAGGGGATGGGATTGCCTGGGACCATCATGCATCTTCAGGGCCATAGTGTTGGGCCGTTCCCCAATGCTCCCCCTCCTGGCTTTGCTCTAGTGCCTATTGCCTCTGATGGCAGCCTGCATTACCCAGGGGCGATTGTCAGTCCAAATGCTGTTGGAGGTAACATGTGGCAGCCTCACAGCTTTGGTTACTCAGCCCCATCTGAGCACAGTCAGGCAGCTCAGCAGCAGTTGTATCACCACAGTTCTCAGTCTTGCTCCGATAGTCAGTCAGGCCTCTTGCATAGTCAACGCTTGCCTCAACAGCACCAGCTTTCAGCCCCAGCTGCAGAACAAGGATGTCGTCAGCATCACTGGCATCTACTGCAGCAGCAGCAGCAGCAGCAGCAGCAGCAGTCTGCTGGTCTCAATCACCGGAAACGCAAGACATCAGACAATCAGGATGTTGGCATCAATGGCAGCTGTGGCAATGTGCCAGATTCAAATGCTGGTGCAGCAGCACAGCTGCGGCAGAAGCTGAAGACTGCTCTGCCCTCCAGCTCCAGTCAGTCCAGGCCACAGCTGCTGTCAGGCTTGCCACAGCTGGGGCTCACACAAGCTCTATCACAGCAGGCCAATGATGTCAGGACAACTCCCGTGTCGAAGGAGTCAAAGCCTGGTCTTCTAAGAGACAGCATTGATCTACCTTCCGCTGAGCGCCAGAATGTTGCTGACAGTGCAGTAGCCAAATCTGAGCACAGGCGTGTCCGCTCATCTTCTTCAGACGAAGCTGAGCAAGACGTGTACAGAGGACCTCATGGACCTGACTGTGTGAGGTGTGTGGACAGAACTCAGGTGAGTAAACATTGTCATGATCTTTATGTTTTGGCTTTCTTCTGCACCTGTCAGTCCGTGTGTATGTGCAAGACTTTTGCAAGCCTGATGACTCATTGTGAATGATGCCTGCTGACGTGACGCATCCCCATCCCATGCCATGCAGCGCTCTTTTCTTCAATTTGCTGTAGCCAAGCTAAACACAGCATGTACAGCATACACAGCATGCACAGCATGCATGGCATGCACGGCATGCACAACATGCACAGCATGCACATGCTGGCAGACAAGTTGAGATACATGGCTGTCATGATCATTGTAGCCCTTGGGCAGCTGTTATTGCTTCTGCCATGCTTGCAACATTCCATGCACCTGATGTGCATTTGATGACAGACGCATGATGTATGTACAGCTCAACTTTTTGGGAACTGGATCGGCTGAGCCCTCCAAGTATAGAGGTGCCAGTGCCATCCATATCAGGTGAGCTTCACTCACAAGCACAGAGCCTCATTGCATACACCTGTGTGGCAGTAGCCCATCAATACACAAGGCTCTTGTCATCAAAGTTAATCTGTGTATGTGCCTGTGTCAACCATTTTTTTCCACTCTGTCGCTGATATCAATTAGGATCTGCGACATGGTACAGACATACAGAAACATTCATTGTTTCAAATATTTCTTGTATCCTGTCGCTGAGTTCAGAAAAGGTCTGTGACAGGGTACAAAGATGCAGAGAGGTTTATACCTCTAGCAAAGAGTCTCAGCTCCTGCAGATGCCTCTCTGAGATATACTGGATGTGTGCATGAAAGCATAGGGATGTGCAAATTACTCATTTCACTGGACCAATGTATGTAATTACCCAGTAACGTTATCAATTGGTAAGTAACGCAGTAATTTACTATAAAACTATTACTGTCCAATTGCTATACATGGCCGTT
>JAABUK010007573.1_pt1 | contig 15614 bp, 19 predicted proteins | sample 5559141 | NCBI WGS metagenome assembly JAABUK01 (sample SAMN10711869, study PRJNA513367) | rock metagenome | isolation source: Antarctica rocks | place: Antarctica: Victoria Land, Pudding Butte nord | collected 2016-01-03
GAGGAGGACTGGGAGGGGATGGTGGAGGAGGGCTGGGTGAGGAAGGTGGTGGAGGGCTAGGAGGGGGAGGTGGTGGAGGAGATGCAGACACTGGGGGTGGTGGTGGTGACGCTTCCACAGAAGGGGGAGGGGGAGGGGACTCCTCTGTTGGTGATGGAGAGCTTGAGCAGGTTGGCGCTGTTGTATTTGAGACAGTTGTGTCAGGACATGTACAATCGTATGTGTCCAAGGAGCATCCAAAGTCCTGTGTGTAGTAGAGCTTGTAGGGTGCAGTGTCATTCTGGATGACTCCTGTTCCCATTGTATCAAATCCACACCCCATAAGGTTTGTTCGGTGTCCTTCAGAGCTGCAAGCAGAATCACGTGCGAAATCAGTGCACAATTTCTCAGCAAGTTGCGTTTGTGCGCTGACAAGCAAAGGATTGGGTGTGGTAAGCACAGTGACACATACCACATCCATGCCAGGACAACTGCTCTGACACTGTTGTAACCAGCCGCAATGTTTTCCCCAAGAGGAAATGTGTCAAAGCCGAATGATTCTGCGCGCTCTTGCAATGTCCTGTTGCCTGTACCAACGTGGCTGAAGTATGCATTGACGGCCATGTCTTTTGAGTGCTCAATGGCAGTCCTGCAGTGTCAGTGACTGAGTGAGCTCACAGAAAGATAGTGATTTGGTCAGCAGCAGTGCCCTATTGCAGAAGCTTACGCATCCAAGTCCTCAGCACCTGTTGTGCCGGATGACACAAGGGCTCCTCTGGCAGGTGAAATGACGCTGTCTCTCCAGTCAGCATATGTACAAGGATACTCACACGCAAATCCGTCGGGATCCTGACGGACGGCGTTGACACAAGCAGCTACCTGTAACAGACGACGAAGATTCAGAATGTGCTCTCTCGATGAAGGTGACCACGGATCAATGCACATAGCCAGCAAGCTTGATGTCCAAACCGGACCTGAGTCTCCAAGTCCGCTTCTAACATGCCCTGATCCAAGATAGAGTCGGTAGGGCAAGCTTCCTCCGGTGTGGCGACAGCGCTTTCAATCGCTGCGCTGGGGCTGGATGATGTGCAATTTGGGGCGGTGGGACTGTTGATGCAATTTGTATAATCTGTAACATTATCAGGCTGTACTAGGGCGGCACTGCAGGAGTCATCGCCTTGTGCACAGATCGTAGGGTTAATGACTGCCTCAAAAGCAGAAGTTGGCGTGACTGCTGCCTCAGCGCTGTTTGACGCAGGAATGACCGTCTGTCCAGACGCTGACAGCACACAAGCAAGTCCAAAGCAAAACAGGAGCGACTTGGCTCGCCTGACCGCCATCGGAGACGCACAAACCGCAGACGCTCAGCACAACAGGTCACCTGCCAGCATCGGTCCCACACGCATTCTACAGAGCTCTGAAGGTCGAAAACTTGTGGCCCAAGCGCCCGAGGCGCAACTGAGTTCAAACTTGACCGCCTTGGTGAGTTAAATTTTTACGCCAGTCTGCTTACAGGACTACTGCAATGCACCGTAAGTCACTTGGTTGGTTGTACCAATGCTGATGCCAACACAACTTGTGTACAATTGAAGCTCTTCAATGAAGGTGTTCAAAGACCAGAGGACCCTGCAGAGCCAATAATCTCGACACTTGATAAGCTCATTACGGTAGGTGTCGACATACATTTTGGTTTGATACTTGGTACACCATACGTGTACGCATGCACGTACAGCACATGATCTCCAGCGGCTGATTGCCGGATTCTCTCCCACATGGCCACTATACATAAACAGTGCTGCTGCAGCTTTCAGTACCTCATTGTTGGCTGAGGCTATATGTATGACATTTTCTGCCCAACACGTTTGAGCATGCTACAAACTGAGCGGGCCTTTGCAGTCCACGCAAACGTTCACAGAGCAGACTACATGGTTGGATACCAACGTCGCGATGTGAGACATATGAGAGTCTGGCCTACTATTCAAGAGGCCCGTCAGTAATAGCAGTGATGAGTCAACCCTTGCTTTCACAACCTTGCTTTGACTCAGTCAAACCGCTCGCAGTGCCATTGCAATTGCGCACAGCCAGCTGCGACAAATGCAGCTGGGTGGCGAGTTTGTGCCGTCGAGCGCACGGGAACGAGCCAGTGACAATTGCTTTCGGCCACGGTGTAGCTCAAGGTAGGTCAGACCTCAGCGGACTGCCTAACAAGGAGGCTTGCCGTTTCCGTGCGTTTGAGATCTTCGCAGACTTACCTTTGCTGACCTGCAGGAGACCCAAGGTGACTGGCAAGCCATCGTTGAGGCTCAATGCAGTTCAGTACTGGCACAACGTCCACAGCACAAGCACATGACATCAATCAGCTCCTCACCTATCTGCAGTCTGACGAGCCTGTTGCTCAACAGACCGGCGTCAAGGGCCTCAGCGCGCTGATAGACACCAGACCAGATCTTGCACAGCTTATCGATGCAAAAGCGGCAGCCCCAGCTCTGTGTCGCCAGCTGTCTTCTACAAAAGAAGCGCAGATTGCTGCAGCCTCGACACTCACAGCTCTGGCCAGGGAAGGACATGACAATCAGCTTGCCATTGCAAATGCTGGAGCATTGCCGCTCCTCAAGGAGCAGATCTCTGGTCAAGACATCCTTATTCAGACCAGTGCAGTGACAGCCCTGGGGCACCTGGCCGCTGACTCCCAACCAATTGCTGCCTGGCTTGGGGGCACAGGAACAACGTATCAGATCCAGCAGCTGCTGCAGTCATCAGAGCCTGACCTTCAGCTAGCAGCAATCGATGCAATAGACAACATAGCCAGAAGCGACCTGCAGGTCCGGGCAATGATTTGCAATGAGCAAACCCTCAGTGTGCTGGCACAGCTGCTGCAAGCCCCTAGCACAGACATCCAGCATGCTGCTGCTGCTGCTCTTGCAAACATAGCCTTGACCAGCAGAGACGAGGTCAACCTCACCATGATACGCTGTGGTGCTGCTAATGCTTTGGTGCAGAAGCTGGACCCCACGCAAGAGGCCATCTGTCACCAGGCTACAAGGGCTCTGTGCAACTTGTCTGGCGACAATGATGACTGTGATGAAGCCATCAGCAACACTTCTGCAGTTCAGGCCCTTTCAGCGGTCTTCAAGAGCCGCAACCACAGAATTGTATCTGCAGCAGGCAAGGCTCTGGGCAATTTAGCCCTGTATTCAGTTGCAAACCAGGCAAAGATTGCTGGTGAGGGCATGGTGGATGAATGTCTGAGGGTGATGTCTCATCCTGCACCTCCCCATACCATGGAGGCAGCATGCCGGTTGCTGCATGTGTTGCTGACAGACAGTCCCCAAGTCCATCTTCAAGTGCTGCAAGCCAATGGTACCGCTGATCTCCTGAGATTACTCAGCTCAGCAAGCATTGGTGTTAGGCACGCTGCTGCTGGGGCACTGTCACACTTAGTGTACCCCAAGAACATGCCTGGCTGGCAAGAAAACAATGACTTGATGAATGAGCATGGTGTGTTGCTAAAGTTTCAGCATGAGCTGGCTGGCTTGCGTGCTAGAACTGAGAGTGCTCATGATGATATGATGGTAGACCAGCTGAATGGCATAGGCCTCAATGAAGGTGATAACAAAGGAGTGTCTGCAGCAGCAGAAGAGTCTGAGGGTTCTGGCTCTGTGCTTGAGTCTGATCAGGAGAATGAAAGTTTGACCGGCATGGAAGACGACTTTGAGGGAATGCATGTGTGATTGTTTCTGGCTGTTCCTGAGTTTGTAGCTACTTGTAGGTTCTGTTGAAAGTGCTTTTTGACCTTGATTAAATGCTCAAAGCTGGCTACATAAGACATGTGGTTGTTGTTTGCTTGTTGCATTGATTTCACAGAGATTTTTACAGCTGCCGTCTAAAGTCAGGTGACCCAGTGTTCATGAAGGTAGCACGCTCTGTCCAAAAGGAGATGTATGTTGCTTGGTGACGCAACACCTGCCTGTTGTATGTACATAACCTTGCCAGACACACATGCCTGTTTTGGCCAACTACAGCCGAGGATTCTCGTATTTCTCTTCAGCACGAATGTTGCAGCATATGACAGCAGAGGCAGAACATCGGCTGCAGCAAGGAATGGCAACACACCAGTCCCACCCGTATGAGAGATGTGGTCAAGACAGCTGCAATTGATTTGCCAAAAATGATCACCTAGCAAGCAAACACAGGGAAATGTCCACATGAGTGTTACTTCGCAATGTGCCAGGATGCTTCGGGCGCGATGATGCAGTAGTACTATATCTGAAAGCCGTGTTTGACTGGGCAAACTATGGACCAACCTCGCATCCTACAGCTAGCAGAACATGTGGTTAACCGGATCGCAGCTGGTGAGGTCGTCCAGCGTCCTGTGTCTGCCCTGAAGGAGATGCTGGAGAACAGCCTAGACGCAGGTGGCAAACATTCATTTCATGGCAGCAGTTTGCTGTCTTTCCCGCCTGTATAAATACGCAAGTTTGCTCAGGATCTACCCAGATCAGCATCACTGTGAAGGAGGGTGGCAACAAGCTACTGCAAATCCAGGACAACGGATCTGGCATTGAGGTAGGGTGGCTTCACGACCTGAAGTGTAAAAGCTGCCCTCTCCTGACACAACGCTTCACATGCAGAAAGCAGACTTGTCCCTCCTGTGCACACGGCATGCAACCTCTAAGCTACAGCAATATGAAGACTTGCAAAGCATCAATACCTTGGGGTTCAGAGGGGAGGCACTTGCCTCCATCTCTTTTGTGGCTCACTTGACAGTGACGACTATGACGAAGAACGCACCGCATGGCTTCAGAGTGACTTACAGGTGAATTCAGCAGTGCAGTGTGCTAAGCTGCACACCATCCTGACTTCATTTGATGTGGTCATGTGCAGAGATGGTGAAATGGATGCAACTGGTCCAAAACCCTGTGCATCAGTGCAAGGGACAACCTTACTAGTGGAAGACCTTTTCTACAATGTCAACACCAGAAAGCAGGTAAAGCACTTACAATGTGTCTTTGTATGGAATACAGATGGTGGCAATGCAATAATCCTTGCACAATGCATGCAGGCTCTTAAAAGCAGCAGTGATGAGTTCTCCCGCATTCTGGACATTGTGGGCCGGTATGCAGTATACAAAGCCGGTGTTGCCTTCAGCTGTAAGCGCCAGGTGCTATTTCTGGCAATGTGTGCTGGTTAATCTGTTTGCCTGCAAATAGACTGGCTGTGTTGTGTGCTGTCAGGGCGAGGCACGTGCAGACATACACACCCTTGCTGGAGCTTCCAGACTGGACAACATCAGGCAAGCCTTTCACAACATGATTGCCAGACAGACTCAACACTCTTGTCTGCAATCATTCTGGAGTTGTGTACAAATGTGTTGCAAGCAGACTTGTATCCGATCTGAACTTCATGCTTTGCAATCGACATCATGACTGCAGACATGCTGTGGCTCTGCAGGTTGAACATGAACAAAAGCACCCCACAATCTCGTGCGCAATGTTGAGGGGCACTCTTGCATTGTTTGTTGGTCAGCAGCATGTGCATTGTGCCTGTCTTGACAAGATTTTTGGTGCGTCCATCAGGGCAGTGTATGGGCCAGCTGTAGCCAGATGCCTTCTGCCCTTCAAGCAGCACATGGGCTCAGGAGCAGAGTTGCCATCAGCTGAAGATGCAGAAAAGCCTTGCTTCGTTGCTGAGGTGCCTCCTGATCATCAGTAGCCTGTGAGCAACATGCACAACTGCTCACCGCATGTAGCATGTCGTTCTCAGCTGCACCTCTCGGGCTTTCTAGAATGGTCAACCTGCATGCATCTCACGCAACATGATGTTACCTAAGCCTGGCGTATGCCCTGAGCATGACATGGCTGATGACGCTGGCGCTGGTGCAGTGTGCCACATCTTCACCTGCAGCTTATACTCCATGGCTGCGTAATAGATATAGAGTAATATATGAAAGTGTACCATATATCTCCCTTTACTCAGAGATCTGAGCCACAGGAGGTTTCTTGATTGCACCTTTTGTAATCACTGTTTTGTGAAGAGAACAACAGGCTCACTCACTCAAGCTGACTCCTGCTTGGTGCAGGGCTTCGTGTCAAATGCAGACTTCAATGGCAAGAAGACCATGCTTGTTCTGTTCATTAACGGCAGGCCGGTTGATTACAGCCCTCTCAAGCGTGCACTTGAAGCTACCTATGCTGCCATCCTTCCCAAGGCTGCAAAGCCATGGATATTCCTGGTGAGATGTGTGCTGTTATATCAATTCGCCGTCTGCTCAGTGCTGATTACTCACTACATCTCCGCTCTGCCCACTTGCAAAGACCTACACAAAAGTGTCTGGATCATGTTGAAGTGCAGTGCGTCCCTACTATACGCCTATTTGAAGAGTGAGCATCAGCAACTGAAGCTCTGAGCTTGGCTTCATACACGCAATCTGAGCAGAGTTTGACTGGAGCATTCTGTAATTCCTCTCAAGTCTATGCTTAGGAAGCAAAGTTCTGCAGGATCTTGTGATGCCAGGGAGTCATGTGGATGTGAATCTGCACCCTACCAAGCGCGAGGTTGGCTTTCTCCACCAAGACGAGCTTCTTGAGGCCATCAGAGGAGCTGTTGAGGAAACTTTGCTGACATCAAATGACAAGTAAGACGATGTACCTTCTTTGGCATATCTTGTTTGAGCACAGCAGTGCCTGTGCAGTTACACAGAACTTTGTGTTTTTGAGTCAGAGTGTTGAGTACAACTAATGGTTTCTGGCATGCATCATGAACGCTGAGCAATGACAGGACATTCTGCATTGTCTACAATGCAGGATAATTTTATTATATCATGATGTTATAATGCATATCATTATGATATTTTCATCAGAAAGCAGCTGTTGAGTAGTGTTGAGTCACATTCAGCTGAGTGTGCTGAATGCTTACTCTGCTTTGTCAGATGTGCAAGCCAGCCTATGTATGTCACGCAGGCGCACCTACACACAAACTGTGCTTCCTGGAGCACCAGCTTTGCAGGATGTCCCATTGCCTGTTGCCACTGAAATTGCATCACAAAGAGGCAAGCCTGTGGCTGAGCACAAGCTGGTCAGGACAGACAGGTGAATCTTGCTGTTCCAATGCATGCTGCATGCATGGACACACACCAATTTAAGGGGGTTCCTACCAATTTATTGAGTGTCTTTGTGTTCCAGCATGCCCATATATGTACAAGATACCTTTACTTTTCTGATGTTTGCTGTGCATGCATTGCCATCAAAGTTATGGGTTCTGGAAGGCGTTTGCTTTGTACCTCAATGCTGTGGGCTTACTCTGTCAACTTGAGGTGGTCAATAGTCTTCTTGGCTTTATCCCTTGCAGCATCACTTGTGCAGCATTCCCATCTGTTTCAGGCAGGACTTTGTTTCTTGAGGCTGTTTGTAACGTGTGCTGCAGCCGTACAAAGACCCTGCATACCTTCTTGCAACCCTCCCAAGCTAACCCATCTCAGGTTTCACCAAGTCCAGATCTCACAGCCCTACAGACAGGGGCAGACCAAAACAGCCCTGCTGTGAATGATGCCCAGGCAGCTGCCTTTGCAGGCCTTGCTGGAGGCCCAGTGCGTAGGAGAGGTGCCAACAGGCATGTCCCTTTCACACCTCACCAGCGCTGCTGCACAGAAACGGCATACATCAATTCTGCTTAGTCCTGCAGTATCAAAGCTGCAATTGTGATTTGGCCTGGCTGCCTACTTATGCACTACTGTAAAGTTGCTTCACTACAGTAATACACATACGCCTGGCTATCTTGTGCTTGTGCCTGAAACAATGCATTGTACTTTGATAATCACAGCCTGGTTCAGTGGCAAGAGCTCAAAGCTTGTTGTGTCATCCCCTCCCCCCTCCCTCCCCTTCTCTGCCCCCTCCCCCCCCCTTCCCTGCCCCCCACCCCCCCCCCCTTATCTACTTGACAAGCCCTAGATTGATTGAGCTCAAGGCAAACACACAAGCCTGCTGTGCTTCCTTCAGGGGCATGCTACGAGGTCGTGAAGATGCTTTGCTAGAAGAAGGGGAAGACTGGCAAGAGCGTGCCAGCCAGTCCCGGCAAGTGAGGCAGCGCCAGAACCCAGAAGAGCCCTCTGACTTGACCAGCATCCGGGAGCTGCTGGATGAGATCGCACAAGATACCCATGAAGGTGAACATTATGTCCCTATGATGCTCAGCATGCGCAAAGCTGTTAGCTCTCCAGCTGTACTGTCATACGCAGGAGTTCAAATTGACACCTGCAAGAACCCATCCATAGTCCATTTGACAATGTGTTGATGGTCTTGCCAACTGCATCTTGTAACTTTTTACAGCTCGTCTGCCTATCAGAGTCAGGCTTTTAAGTTCTTTCATCATAACCTGCCAAATCTTGCATGGCACTGTTCTGCATAATCAGCCACTGTTCTGCATAATCAGCCACTGTCCTTTCTCAGCAGCCTTCCGTGCTGGCTCTTTTCAAGAGACCCTGCCTGCCTGCTAGATGATCACGAGAATATTGTGTCTTCAGGACTGTCTGAGGTGCTGCGCAAGCACACGTATGTAGGCATGGCAGATGAGACTCTAGCACTGCTGCAGCATGGCACACGCCTCTACCTCCTCAATGTTGCAGCCTTATCCAAGGACATGTTTTATCAGCAGGTATCCAGAATGCACACAGCCGCTGCTGCTGCTGCTGCTGCATGCTCATACCTGATATCGTACCCACCGCACTCACTATGCTTTGGCATTAATGCACTGCACTCAGCAGCCGCTTTGCCAGATCGCTGAGAGCTTCAAACATGGTGCTCAGCATGACGCCAATCTGAGGACTAAACAGCAACGCCTCAGAGGGTGAGCCTCATCCTGATGCAGATGTGCATCAATGCAGGCTCTGCGGCGATTTGACAACATGAGTAGCATCAAGATCGGTGGGGCAGCCAAGATTGCAGATCTGGCCATGCTGGCAGTGGAGCTAGAAGAAGATGCTGGCACTTGGAGGGTGAGCTCAAAACTGCTCTTGTTTATGCGCTGCAGCTTATAGGTCTGGCCACAGCTTGTGCTGGCTTCTGTGACGCTCTACATGACAGCACTACATATGTGCGCTGTTGCACTTTCACTAGCTATGCTTGCCAATGGTAGAGCTGAGTTGCAAGTCAGTAACGGCACAGAGCAGCGCTGATGCTAGCAGTGCATTTACTGTATCCTGTATTAGAGGCCATTGACAGTCATGCATATGGAAGTTGCCCAAACAAGCTTTGCAGTGGTCAGTGAGCAGTCGGCAGTGAAATCCAATTGGCACAAACAAGTTCCAACATGGCAAGCTCACTGGGAGCCCTAGTGTTAAATTGCATTGGATCTGGGCCACTAGGGATTCTCAAGACCTTGGAAATTTCTAACGTGGGATTATGTTAGGACAGGCTGTTATGCCGTAAGCTTTCAGGGAGCTTCCGCAATTTGCATTGTCAGAGTTTGAGAACGATGCAATGTGATGCTAGGGTTGAGTAGCATTGGCAAGGAAGGAACACATGCAGCTGGACTTTGACACACATGCTTATTGACACATTGTCTGTCATGCAGGACATGGACGGCAGCAAAGAGGAAGTTGCCCCACTCATCCAGCAGCTTCTGCAAGACAAGGCTGTACTGCTGCAAGAGTGCTTCGGCATCCAAGTTGGTGCTGAAGGGCATTTGGCCGCTCTGCCCCAGCTGATTGAAGGCCACTGCCCTGACCTGGACCGCCTGCCCCACTTTGTGCTGCAGCTGGCTCGTGATGTAGATTGGGAGGACGAGAAACAGTGCTTCAAAGGACTGGCACAGGTGAACTGCCTTGTGCAATTTAAGCCATGTATGGTCTTGCTGGTGTCACAGCACAAAGAGACAAAGACTTGTTTGCAACAGCCTGTTGCAAACAGCATCTGGCAGAGTATGAAGATGCGGGTAACAGCTGTGCAGGTCCAAAATGCACGCAAATAGTCTTTTTCAAAACAGCTCCACAGCAAAGCAGTAAGGTTCTCTTGGAGTGCAGACCTTTCTGCAACGGCGTTTGTATCCCTAGGCATGTTGATGTAAGCGTCACACTTCAGCTGTTCATCAACATGCAGGTGCTTGCTGAGCTATACCACATCCAGCCACCACTCGTCCCAGAAGACAACTCACCTTCACCTGGGGCTGATCCACCTGTAGCATCCACCAGTCAGACCACCACTGACTCTCCTCAATGTGGTCAACCTACACAAGCCACGCCAGGGGCAGCAGCTGCCTTCCCATCAAACAGCAATATTGGTGGTGACAGCTTCATCAGCAGGCAACAGTTGGGTATCAGTGACACCCCAGATGCAGCAATTGGTGACAGCGGTCTGCTGGAAGATGCCCTGACTGCCACAGCTGGTGCTAGCTCTGCTGGGACGCCAGGTCAAGGGCCAACAGCATCCCCTCTTGCTTCAGGCCCTGATGTTGATCGGCTTCCAGCCAAGTTGGGTCAGGCCTCAGTCAAGGCACTGTGCTCACAGGAGTGGAAGATTCAGCATGTAAGGTTGGGTGCAACATTGCGTGGCAGGGTTGTGATTGCTCATGTGAAAGTTGCATTGTGATAAGTGTGTCGCTGGAGGGCAGAAAGGCGTCAGGCAATGTCAGCACAGCAATATCATGTTGATGCTGCTGCAGGTCATATTCCCTGCCATGCGCATGTTCCTCAAACCAGGCAGACACAGAGCAACAGATGGAAGTGTTGTGGAGCTAACAAGGCTGGAGAAGCTGTATAAGATCTTTGAGAGATGCTGAATGCATGTGCGAAAGAGATTTGCATGGTGTAGAACCTGCTGCAGTTTGTAGTGATGCGCATGCAGTGTTGACTCAGTTCACGTAGCTCAGAACGTAGCTGCCTCTCGACACATCATGGCTGTGTGGTGCAGCCAGAGGGTAAAAGTGTCTGACTTGGCCCTATCATAAGGGGAAAGTCCGCTAGCACACCATCAAGTTAGCAGCAACAGAACTTGGCATGCAGATCACTGCATGGATGTCTGATCAATAGCCATGCAAGCCTAGCTGATGGAAGCTCTGCAAATATTGCATGTAGAGAGTGACCGACTACAGCTGCTAATGCCATCCAAACAGGCCTGCTTAAAAGGATGCAAGTCCCGTTGATGAAGGGCATTTGCTCAACTGTGTCATCCATGGTCATGTTGAACTGATGTCTGAAGTATAAAGCAACTCATGAAATCGGCTGTCATTGGGCAGGCCTTGCAGAATGCCGCCTAGTATCACTCTGGGCCGTGGTTCTCGCAGCAGCTCAACTTGCTGGGTCAACCTTCTGACCAAGGATGTCATCTTGAGCCATTGCCGTCTCATGGTGGGTGGCACTGGCAACGCACTGCCAAGCAGGAACGACAGCTCCTACAAGCCAAAATGTACTGAGTTTGATGCACTAATGGCAGGCTGAGGCAACAGCAGCAAGCCATGTACTGAGAATACAGTATTGTGGATCAAATCTGCGCTCAGCACCTAACATGAACACATGCGGAGGCTCTTGTATTCTGCTGCAATAACAAAAGTAAAGACCTGGCAGGGCGCAGTCTGTTGCATGAAGCTTCACAGATTGCAAGTGTGTGCAAACACACCAAGGCAGCATGACAGGACCAGCAGTAAACAGATGTGGAGTACCTGAGAGGCAGCAGGGCTCCACTCCTGTCTCACTGCTGCCACTGTCGCTGAAGAGCTTTGGCGCACTTTGGTATCTAGGTTGAACACACTGGCAAAAGAAGAAGAGGCGCCGGCGTCCTCCAGCACGCTTTCCCGCCACCTGCTGGCAGCATCCTCTGGGGCCTCTTCATCTATAAAGACAGAAAAGTAAATGGTAAAAGGTCATAAGGTGATGTGCATGCTTGTGTACGTGCTTGAGGCAATCAATCAGCTACCAGTCTGACGAACAAACACCAATCAGAACCGTCAAGTATGCTTGTGTACATACGCTTGCGTACAAAAACAATGCAATGATGTCTCATTTCAGCCCCGCTGTTGGGTATACTGTGCACCAAGGGCTGCTGCTTGTGAGCCTTTGAGCCTGCTTCACAGCACCAGCAAATTCTCTGAAAGTTCTTCACAGATTGCCTCAAAATGATGCTGACAGTCTCAACACAGAGCCTGCAGGGCCCAAAACAGGGTGTGTTGTCCCAATACTGGGCCTACAGGCCCAATACAGGGCTCTACCTACAGTCCAAATGCAGGGCGTAACAGAGCCAATACAGGACCTACAGGAACAAGCTTATTGCCAATGGTAGGGCTAAATTCATTCCCCCAGAACCTGCATTGCAGCCTAGTGTACAGCTGACCATAGAGCATAATGATCTGCATATGCGGTCGCCTCACTCTCAATAACTGGAGAGGTTGGTTTGTAGAAAAGCTGGTGTGTGAGGCTCACCAGAGGTGATGTCGCTGCCTTGCGAGTTGGCTGCATCCTCAACAGCTGCAGCGTGTGCCCTGGTCAGCAAGTCAGCCGCCTGTGCTGCCAGAGCAGCCACCTCAGGACTGTCTATGTCCTTGTCCTGCACCATGGGCACCAGGCACGTTTCTGAACTGAATTAGACGTTTTGGGATTGAAAAGAGTCTCAAGATCTTGCTTGTTGCTTCCTTTGCCCAAAGAGTGTAGAGAGTCCTTCAGAAGTTGATGCTTTGGTGAATACCCAGAAACAGCTGCAGAAGTAGTAACAGAGGCACAAGCAGGAAGAGGGAGGAGGACAGGAGTCTGTGACGAGGAAGCAGACAATGTGGGTGATGGAGAATAGCTTAGCGCTTCAAAAGCTGTTGAGTGCAGAGCCTGCAATGCTAAGCCCTTGAAATGGAGCTTGCAGATGCTGAGTTCAACCAAAACTTGCCTGCTGTAGTGTAGGTATGCTTACTTCACACCGCCTGAGCATGATGAAAAGCCTGGCTTGCGCAGACGCAGAAAGCTTTTGCTACCATGAAACTGAGGCTGCCAGACAGCTAAATTGCAGTACCAAGTCTGCTTGAATGGCTGAACCTCCCAACAACGTCCAAGACAGCAACAATTTTCATTCATTCAATCACATGCAGCAGAATGCGTGTAGGGTGGACTTCTACTCGACAGAACCTCACATAGATGTAAGTTGGCTCCACAACAGTAAGACCAAAGGTGCCGGGAACTACTCTTGCACTGCCTTCCTGAACAAGAAAGCGTCTGCCTCCTCTGATGGTCACACTGTTACTAGCATCCTCTTCCGTATGTACTCTGTCAAACATGGCACTGATGCCGACGCCATAGCAAGCAAGGGCAAAGCAGCCGTTTGTCTCCTGACAGCATTTCACCAATCGCCTGTACCTTGGCTCAAACACCCTGCAGAGACACAGTATGGGCACCTCAGAACTCATTGCTATGGCAAGCAACCATGCTGTTGAGGCCCTGCATGCTTCAGGTGTTTGGAATCTACTGAAAGATGCTATGCATTGGAGTGAGAGATTCTGACAGAACTGTGTGCAAAGTTTGGCTGGCTCCGCTGTACATGCCATGGGTGCTGTTCATGCAATGTGCTAACTGTTTCGCTTTCGCTTTCGCTTTCGCTTTCGCTTTCGCTTTCGCTTTCGCTTTCGCTTTCGCTTTCGCTTTCGCTGCTGCTGCGGCTGCGGCTGTTGCTGTTGCTGTGCTTTTGGATATTTTAAAATGGTCCCATGCCACATGCAAACGTACATGCAAATGCACATGCAAATGCAAATGTACATGCAAACTCTAATTTGAGTTCATATGCTGTGCTGTGAGTGTGACTGCTATGGTATGTTTGAAAGATTATGTCACAAAACGCGCTGGCATGCTGCGCATGTTGGCGTGCTTGCCTGCTATACAATACCATGTAACTGTGCAAGTCACACAGTCAAGCTAGCCACAGCAGCAGGCAAAAGCTGCAAATAGACAGCACAGCAGCAACAATAATGCTGGGCATCACCTCAGCATCATGATCTGGTTTGGCCACAGCACACTGTCCACAGCAAACACAGGCAGTTGTGTGGGCGTCTGCAGCAGCGGCGCTCCAATCTCTCCAGCAACAGGCTGCAGCACCAATCCCTCAGGCACAACACAAGCTGCCTGCCAGTCTTGTGACTTCAGCACATTGTCACCAGACAGCTGGCTGACAGGATCCAGTACTGTCTGGGAGCCTGCTGCTGTGATGGTGCCAAATGTGCTGACAGGGTCGGAATCTGAAGGGGCTGACTGCCAGTCTGGAGCAGGTGAGGTGCCCTGGGCTTGTGCTTGCGCCTGCACCTTTGCCTCTGCATGAGCTAGCGTCTGCTGCTGTGCGTCGGCCTGGTCCTGTGTCATCTGGTGAGGGGAGTCAGCAGAGACTGCCAATGAAGTGCTGGTCTGAACTGCAGCTGTCTGGGCATCTACCAGAGAAGCTGCCTGGGCATCTGCCGAGGAGTCTTGTGGTGACTGCACAAGATCCTGATTCTCAGGGGCTGATGAGGAAGCTGGGATTACAGGGGGTGAAGAGGAGTCGGAGGGTGGTGAATGGGACGGTGAAGGTGTGGTGAGCTTTGGTTTGGTGGTGAACTGAGCCAGGTCGGCTTCAGTGAGGAGGGGAGTGGTGAAAGGGTCCTCTTGTGAAGGTGGTGCAATGCTGGACTGCTGCTCCTGAGGCACATACACGTGCCGCTTCAGGTTGTTCTGCAGGACACACCAAACACGGTTAGTTCACCAGCTGATTGGTGTCTCTGCCTGTGGAACCTTGGCAACACGGTGCTTCAGACAGAAACAACAAGTGCATGCCTATCGGCCATCATTATGGGATATGCCTGTGGCAGCAGCCGTGAGAACGTGTTATCTCCAGAAATGACTTTGGAGCAGCTGCATAAAAATATACATATCATGTTATGTGTAACTCTTCACGCTATCAGATCTGTGAGTGTCTGCCAGTGGTCCTATCATTCATGCACTGCTCCTGTCTCGACTAATAGCCACTGCAGGAGCTGTACAGATGACAGGACCGCTAGTACAAGCTCACTGCTCAGGAGGCACAGCGCAGCTTGTTCAGCAAGCAGAAGCATGCATGCGCTCCTTATGTCAATATGACCGCTGTGTTCCTGCAGGCACCTGGTGAAGCAGCACCACTTTTATTTATATCAAAAAGCCGGAAACGCTCAATGCTCTGAGCACAACAACATGCAACTTGAACCAGCATATACAGCTGGCTGCATCATGCCTCACAGCAAGGACGGCATGCAGGCCAATGTCAATGCAATACACAAGAGCAAACATGCATGCAGGGTGAGTACCATAAGTTTGGCTGCACTTCTGATGCTGCTGCTGCTCATGCAGCACACACTCACCGACAGGAAGAAGCCGTACAGCTTGTCGCTGCCAAAGACAAGGCATGCCAAGGCAGCCAGGTCAGCGTGTGGGACCCGGGTGGCGGTGGAGGAGGGCATGAGGGTGAGCCCCACCACCCCCTGCATGAAGGAGGTGTCCTCCCTGAAGACAGCTGCCTCTTCTTGCCCGGTAGACACTGCCTCTTCTGGTGTTGCTCCCTCTGCACAGGCATCAATCAATCAATCAATCAATCAATCAATCAATCAATCAATCAATCAATCAATCAATCAATCAATCAATCAATCAATCAATCAATCAATCAATCAATCAA
>JAABUK010007575.1_pt1 | contig 15614 bp, 15 predicted proteins | sample 5559141 | NCBI WGS metagenome assembly JAABUK01 (sample SAMN10711869, study PRJNA513367) | rock metagenome | isolation source: Antarctica rocks | place: Antarctica: Victoria Land, Pudding Butte nord | collected 2016-01-03
CCATCGTACGAACCGGATCTCTGTATCGGCAAAATTCAAATCCAGATTAGGATCCAGGTTCAGGTAGCAGAGCATCGGGTCACCACTGCGATCAAGAATAATTTGGGTGTTTGCAGTGAACAGGCCGGGGTCATCAAGCTTGTCAGGCGTAGCTACCACGCGCGTGTAACCGTAAGGAGGAGGTCCGACTGTAACTTCATTAGAGGGGTCTGAAGTGTCAACTGGATTTAGCAGCGTATTGGCCGCGCGCACGCGGTATACGTAGGGCGTAAATTGGTCGAAGTTGATATCAGCGAAAGTAGTGAGCAGAACTTTGTCGATACCCGGAGTTACACGGGCAGCCGTGGTGAAGGTCGTGGAATCGAGCATCTTTCTTTCAATCACATACTGATTCGTATCCGCACCCGCGGCGGTCCAGGAGAGTTGAACCAGCTTGTTAGTGGCTGAAACAACTGTCAGTTGCGTAGGGGGCGCCAGTGACCAAGCTGCACGGGAAAGAATGACCAAAGAGAATAATGTTTTCCTCATGGGGTGTCAAACAGATTATCACCTTACTTCAGGCTGGCAGCTAACTCGCCGGTTTGGCGCAACAGATTCAGGCGGGCCCGTTCGCTAAGGAACTGCGCGTCATAGAAAGCAATCCACTTCTCATCCTCCTGATAACGAGCTTCTTCCACCTGCCGGAGAGTCACTCGGCCTTCCCCTAACTGCGCCAGAAGTACGCCGAGATTTTCGCGCGAGAGATCCAAATCTGCCCGTGTGACGGCAGTGCCTGTATCGGCCCTTCTTATTTCTGAAAAGCTTTGATGAACATCCAGCATGATGCGATTGCGCGCCGCGTCCATTTCAATTTTCAGGTGAGACGAATCATTATCCGCCTGAGCCACTGCCGCTGCCACCCCAGGCCCGGTGAGTAGCGGAAGTTGGAAGCTCAAGCCAAGCTGCCCGTTATGACGTTGGAAATGATTGAAGAACTGGTCATAGTTGTTGTAGCGGGCTAATAGCGCATACTGCGCCACCAAATCCACTTTGGGAAGGCGCGCGGCTTGGGCACCCTTTCTCTCAAAGCCCTTCGCGATCATGGCTGATTGCAGCCGCTTCATCTCTTTGTTAGAGGCAAGCGCCTGCTCCACCGCGGAGTCTTCCGTTAGTGGAATCGCCATAGCCCCGCGTTCATCGGCCGCCGCATGCGCCCGGTCTTCCGCTGTGTATCCAAGCACGATGGCAAGTGACCGCTCCGCGAAATCCTGGTCCGCTACCAGGCCTTCTTGCCGTTGGAGAGCCTTTTGCAAATCAACGTTGGCGCGCCTTGTTTCAATCGACAATTCACGCCCTTCCTGCACGCGGCCCTGGACCGTCTTTACGACGCTGCGAAGGCTTGCCACCTGTTTGGCAGCAAGGATCTGCAGCCGGGCGGCGCGGTCACCGTCCAGAAATAACGAAGCAGTCCGATAAGCGGCTTCATCCCGTTTCGACGCTGCAACAAACCCTGCGCCCCGTGCATTCTCTCGCGCTTGCGCGACGGCGAAAGTCTGTGGCCTATTGAACAAGGATTGTGAAGCTTGAGCGCGTACCACGCTGGGGGCCGCACCTTCTATACTCAACGGAAAACCGCTGGAGTAAGCCAGTCCGCTACCAATTCCCACGTGCGGCGAAAACGGATCTCGCGCCACGCGGATGCTTTCCAAAGCCTTTTGCTCATCCAGTCGAGCCAGTGCAATATCCGGGTTTTGCCGAAGCGAACGGTCCACTGCCTGTTTCAGAGTAAAAGTATAGATCTCGGCGTGAAGAGAAGTTAGAGCAATCAGAACAGGTAAGAAACGAAGCATGCTACTCGTAGCGTAACGCTTCAGTTGGGTTCAGCTTGCTGGCCCGATTTGCGGGCAGCATTCCAAACACCAGTCCTACCACGCAGGATACGCTGAAGGCGACAACGATGGAGGTCATCGAGATAGGAATATGCATATCGTCGGTGAAGAATTGGACGCTCAAGGGCATAGCCACCCCAAGAAGAATGCCTAACACACCGCCCCCCAGACTGATGATCACAGCCTCCGTCAAAAACTGCAGCAGGATCTCCCGCCGGGACGCACCTACGGCCATCCTTAAACCAATTTCACGGGTCCGCTCGGTAACTGTGACGAGCATAATGTTCATGATGCCGATGCCGGAAATTACCAATGCAATCGTAGATACCAGTAACAACACCAGGCTCAGTATAAAACTGATACTTTTGGCGGCAGACAGGATTGCCGAGAGATTTTCAACTTTGTACTTTGCGCCAGCGCGGTGCCGGCTTTCCAGTACCTTCGTCACACTCTGTGTTACGGCATCGACATCTTCCGGCGTCTTAGCTTGCACATAAAGCGGATCGATGCGTTCCACCCGCGTGAAGTAACGCTGAAGCGTAATGGGAATCAGTATGGTTTCGTTATTCAGTTCGCTCTGACCAAAGCTGGAAACCTTTTCTTTGAAAGTGCCGATCACGGTAAATTGCAGCCCGTGGAGTTTGATTACCTGACCCACAGCGCCAGTTTGGCTGCCATATAGGCGGACGGCAAGCTTGTCCGTGAGCAGCGCTACCTTTTGCCGGAGAGCAACATCGTTTGAATCTAGAAACCTTCCGGCGAGCACCACTAGATTTCTTACGGATTTATAAAACTGATCCGACCCGACAATCAGAACATCCTGCTCCTTGCCTTGAATTACCATTCGGTCAAAGTTGTTCATGATAGGAGTCGCGGCAATAATGCGATCGCTAACTGCCTCTCTTACGGCGTCTACATCGCCTAGCTTGATGAAATCCGCATCTACCTGAGCAGCGGTCTGCTGGCTTCCAATTTCATATTGCGCGAAGACCATGTTGCTGCCCACGCCTTCAATCTGCTCGAGAATGTAATTCTGACTGGTGAGGGCAATGGTAACGACAAGGATTACGCTCGCTGTGCCAATCACCATTCCTAGACCGGTCAAAAGGCTACGAACGGGGTTTGCGCGAAGAGCCTGGATACTGAAGTGGAAGCTTTCGCCCAGCTTCATGAAACTTTATTGAGCAGCCTACGGGCTTCCGTTTTGGATGGATCTTCGGGCGAAATGTTCATGGCTAAATACTTTTTCAACAAATCGCGAGCCTGATCAGTCTTTCTATTTGCCTTGATGTACGCCGCGGCTTCTGCAAAAAACACCTTCGGAGCATTTGGCGCAACCTGATGAGCTTTTGCAAAGGTGGCGTCACTTTCGTCAAACCGCCCCTGCTTGGAAAGCAGCTTGGCTAAATCGATCAAGCGCCCGGGCTGCCGCGGAGCCAGTTCCGCGGCTCGGCGCAAAAGAGCTTCCGCCTGCCCCCAATCTTTTCTTTCTTCGGCGATACGAGCCTTCGCAAACGCTCCTTCTGCTGCATCGTGTTTCGCGATTTTATCCGACAGCTTAGCCGCCTTATCCAGGCCGCCGCCCAACAAACCGGGTGCTTGCAGGTAATATTCAAACAAGTCGTTCAGAGCTTCGCCATCCGTCGAATCCAACTCAATCGATTTTTCGAAGTTCGTTCGCGCCTTGGAAGCATAACCAGGAGCAGCAACGGGAAATGCGGTTTCAGCCCGCCGCCCATAAGCTCGGCCAAGCCAGTGATAGTAAGAGGCGTTATTCGGTTCAAGCTCTATCGCTTTGTGAAAAGCATCTGTCGCATCGCGATAAGCTCCTAACATGTAATAGCTTTTGCCCAGCAACTCCGATTCAGCCGCAGTGCGATTCGTGAGGGATGCCAGCGTCTGAACGGCCGTTCCGTAATACGTACGGTTATACTGCTTTAACGCTTTCTCGTATTCCGAGTTTTGGGCCGAAACGGGCGACGACGCTGCCCACGCCGAAACGCAGAAAAGTACTAACGAAACACGAATCCCCATAAAGCTCACCGCCTGCCTCAATTTTACCCTCTAGAAATAGGATGAACTTCGAGAGCGAGGGGTTTCAAAGCGTTTAAGGCGTATCGCGGGCGCTAACCAGCGCCATTGTTGCCCAGCCCGTACCCATTGAGGAAATCCACTGATCGTGATCATACGGGAACCCGCCCTGGAAATAGGGTTGGAACTTAACGGAGCGGCTTACCACATGCCATGATCCGTCGGCAGCTTGCGTACGGAGAAGATAAGCAGCGCCTTTGCGAAATTCGGCACTCCCGGCCCGGCCCGCTTCAGCGAGAGCATAAAGAGCCTGCCCGGTGGCGTAAGCATCTTCAGGCAGAAAATCGTTCTGGCCCCAGCCGCCGGAAGGCCGTTGTTTTGCTGTTACTTCACCAGCCGCCTCAGCAATTGTGGCGGGTGAAGCATTGCTCCATTTGAGACCAAGCAGCCGCATGTTAAATTCTTCGGAATAGACGGGCTTGGCGGACGCGAGCCATCGGGATGCCCGTTGTATGCGTTCGCTGTATTCGGATTGCGTTCCGCCAGTGCTGAAAAGGGCCAAAGAGCGGAGCGCGATTGCAGTTAAAGTGACATTGCTGTCTTCAACCGGAACACGAGCGATTCCTCCCCGATGCCAGCTTCCATTCGGGAGCTGTTGAACCGCAAGATTGCGGGTCATGGCCGCCGTGGTTAGATTAGCGGGGTGCCCATCCCCGGCCATCCCGAGCAGAGCGTAGGCGACCATGTCAGCTCCGCCAGGCGGATCTTCACGCACCAATAATCCTTCAGCCTTAGGTGCCCAATTGGTGTTGACGGAAGCGAGCCGTTCCCGAGCCGCCTCTCCATTCATCTCCAACCCGTGTTGACGGGCTGCTCCCGCCACCATTCCCGTAATATTCTGCGAATGGCAGCTGACGCATCCGCTTTGCTGAAAAAACGTCTTGGTGCTGGTTTCGAGTAACGCAGTGCTAAGGCGTGAAGCTTGCGCCGCTGTCATCACTCCTGGTTCCAGGCCGTTTTTACCGATGGGTTCGGGCGCAATCGCATTCAGGAGTTTCATGACGTCTGGGCGCGCAAATTTCAACGCCCAGTCGCGCGCGGATTTGCCTTCCTCATTTTTCAATTCCGGGTTGGCTCTCTTGGCCAGCAGCATCCGCACAATCCGTGGATCCTGGGCTTCGCTGGAGACAGCGGCATGAAGCGCTGACATGCCACGGCGATCCACGGGTTCCACCTTGGCACCGTGAGCCAGAAGCAGTTCGGTCATGTCGGGTGGCCCATAGGGCACCGCCAGAATCAAGGGAGTGAAACTTCCCAAGGCGATCATTCCGTGTTTCATCATCGGCGCTTTGGCCCCTGATATTGCGTTGGGGTCCGCCCCGGCTTTCAGCAACAGCTTGGCGACTTCTACTGATCCATCTGCTGCTGAGTTCATCAGGGGCGTGAATCCATTCAGCTGTTTGCCGTTTACATCTACATGCGCCGCAAGTCCCAAACGAACCGCTTTCATGTTTCCTGCGAAGGTTGCGGCATGAAGCAAATTAGTCCCGAACCCATCTACTGCTGCGCTATCCGCGTGATTGTCCGCCAGAATCTGAACCGATTCAGCCCCGGCAGGGCTCATGGCGGCAATGAGCAATGCCGTTGTACCCGATTTCGCGTGAGCATTGACTTCGGCACCTTTCGAGATCAGCAGTTTGACCCTCGCCGGGTCCCATACACCCCACATCAAAGCCGTGCCCCCAAATGCGTTCGCCAAATTTGGGTTTGCGCCATGTTCCAGCAGCAAGCGGATGGAATCCAGCGAACCGAATGCGGAGGCAAACATCAACAACGAGTTATCTCTCCCGCTACGCGCGTTTGCGTCGCCACCGTTTTTCAAATATTTAGCAAGATCGTCAAGCTTATTGTCGAAAATTGCCTGGACCGTTTTGTCCGTCGGCTGAGCGGCAGGCAGAGCGGTATTCCAGAGCAGGACGCAAACGGCAAAAGGCGCGGCAATTCTCATAGTGCAAGGTAGTGTATGCCAGAGCACTGGCGTTACACAACAGAATTCCGCGGAATGCTCTTAAATGCCTGCGCGTTTTCAATTCACGCACTGCCGATCAGGACGCCTGAGGCGAACACCAGCGCGCCGCCCACAATTACCTGCAGGCACGACATGGCGAAGTTTGTTGAGAAATATTTGTACCGTACGTACGCGATAACAAGCAGTTCCAGCCCAACTACCAGGTAGGCAAGAATCAGCGCGTTCTGCATGTTCGAAATCAGAAATGGCAACGTGTGCAGGAAGCCACCCACAAAAGTCATTGCTCCTGTTACAGCGCCTCGCCGCAGAGGATCGCCTCGTCCCGTTAACTCCCCGTCGTCTGATAGTCCTTCTGAAAACGCCATTGAAATTCCCGCCCCCACCGCGGAGGCGAGGCCGATGAGAAAAACGGTTCGCGGTACATGCGTCGCGAAGGCTGTCGCGAAGATGGGGGCCAACGTCGAGACAGAGCCGTCCATCAAGCCCGCTAAACCGGGCTGCACAATACGCAATAAAAAGCTGCGATGTGTGGTTGCTTCGGCGGGAGTCATCCGCCGGCCGCAGCATCCTGACGGCCGCGGCCGAAGGTGAACCGCCGCCCCAAGATCATTTTTACCAGCAAATGATCGGTGGAATGAGTTATCCCCACGCCCACTCCGAAGTTGAATTCCCAATTTTTCCCAAAATTAATATCTACCGCCGGAATGATTTGCTGCTGCTGATCCCGGAACGGATCGAAACCCGTCACCGGACCGAGCGCTCCGTAATATTCCAATGCCGCGCTCACCTTCTTATTGATATCGTAGGCCGCCTTGAAGTTTGGCGAGAAACCGATTCCGCTCCTGACACTAGGCCCGTGGAAGCTGCGGTCCATGGTGGGATTGAAGGCCAGATACCACTTGCCAAGCTTCTTATCCACAATCGGGCGAACTTCCAGGGTCCACGTGTCCTCTGAAAATTTATGGCGCTGATAGCCAAACTCCATTGAAAGGCTGACGCCTACCGGCCACTTCCACTCTTCAGGAATTCTCACACGGGGTCTGATATGGTTGCCCACCCACTGATAACCGTAACGCGTGCTCGCGCTTGTGAAAATATAGAAGCCCAACTCACTCCAAGAGTTCAAGCCGTGCGTAATTTCAATGGTCTCGTGCCAGGTATGCTGAGTGGCCTGGACACCATCCACTTCGTCTTTCGCGCCCGAAAACGTGAAGTTGTTGTGCAACTCCACCATAGTAGTCTTGGGCGCTACCGTGTCGGAACCGTAAACTTGAACTTCATAATTGTTTTGCGCCAGCGCGCTGCCGCAGAAAGCCAGAACTACTGTGAGCGCGGCACTAGGCGCAACATACTGAAGGTGAGAGAGAATACCCGCACATCTGGAGGTGCGGAAAAAGTTGGGGAACACGCGATCTCCACAGTATAACTTTCCGCCCGTGGCACATCGGCCTCATAGACAAAAAGCCCTGCGCGAGTGAGTACCATTTCTGTAAGGGTTTGAGAGTTCACGGTTGCACGCAGCTTGACCGGCTTGCCTTGCAGAAACGCCTGTTCCGGCGCATGCCCACGTATGCGGATCCGCAGTTCCGCCGTACCTAAAGGAATTAAATACGCTGTCGCTTTCGCCCCGATCCACCGATATTCAGCGCCGTCATGGCCTTCGAGCTGTCCCCACCCTTCCGTCAGGCGCGCCTCATGGCCTGGCACTGAAAAATCGATAATATCCGCACGGTCGCCGGGATACAGCTCTTCGCGCTCCCTTGTCGGCAGAATGGTGTAGACGCCGCGTTCATCCCGCGCCCTGTACCCGCATCGCTCGCACTGCAGAGTTTGTTCCGCATCCCGTTGAAAGTCGCCTGAGCAATCCGGGCATCGCAGAAATCGCTCAAACGAACCCATTTTGACGGCAGGGACGCCGGCGGTGCCGCCTTTCTTGCAGAATGCTGCCAGAGTTCCCCCCAGCAATCGCGGCGCGCCGGGAAGCCCTTTCGAGACCACCCGCTCAGCCCACCCGCGCTCCGGGACGAAGGTCTCGTATTCCAAGGCGGCAAAATGTTTGCGAATCAGCTTTTCCCAATCCGCCAGGTACATGGTGTGATTTTGACGAATTCCAAAGCTTTCCTCCTGCTGCGCACCGATTACATCTTTCACCAGGTAACCCAGTAGCCCCCAGTCATAGAGTTTTCTTTCCCAGGGCCGCATCAGGTTGTAATAAGGCGCGCGATACAGCCGCAGTGAGAGCAGCCGCAGCATCGGTTCATCCGCGAAGAAGAACACGCCGCCCGGCCGCAGCACGCGTTTCACCTCCACGAAGACCTGCCCGATATCCGCGAACTGACTCAACATCTGGAACGCCATCACGAACTGTAGGGATTCATCGGCAAACGGCAACTTCGCGGCATCACCCGCCACTCTTATCACGGGCATATCAAACTCGCGCCGCCCATGCCGCAGAGCATCAGCGGAAATATCCAGGGCAAAGCCCTCCGCGCCGAATTCCGTCGCCAGCATAAAACTGGAGTGCCCCACGTTAGCGCCAATTTCAAGAAACGGCGTCATAGCTGAAGGAAGCTCACCGATGAAGGGCAGATGCTTGCGAATCACGGCCGCGCGATTCCTGTTTTGCAGGGCGTAGTGCTCCAGCGCCCGCGCTGGCTCTCCTAATGATGCGAAGTTGTGAAACTCCACTTCCGCCCGCTTCACTGAAAATGCCTGCGCTTCGTCCAAGTTTTCATAGTACGTTGTTGACAGTGCCCGTCCGTTATCCCGTTATGCATCAAACTTGGCGTGACCTGCTTTTTGCGCATTGGCCCGTGGATTCGCAGGCGCTGGTTCCCCATATGCCGCCCACTCTGAAGCCGGACCAGCACTCCGGCAGTGCGTGGATCGGAATCATTCCTTTCCGCATGACCGGTATTCGCCCTTATGGGTTGCCCGCTGTCCCCATCCTCTCGGAAACACTGGAGCTGAACGTCCGCACCTACACCACAGTGGCTGGTGTGCCCGGGGTTTATTTCTTCAGCCTGGACGCTGCCAGCCGCCTGGCCGTTAAGATCGCCAGACGCTTCTTTCACCTGCCTTATTACGACGCCATGATGACCTGCACGGAAGGCGAATCGTTTCACTACACCAGTCATCGCCGGGGCACCCAGATTGGCTGCGATGTCACTTACGCGCCAGAGGGAGATTCAATCGTTTCGCAGAGAGGTTCGCTGGCGCATTTCCTTACCGAACGTTACGCGCTTTACACAACCGATTCGGCAGGCAATCTATACAGGGGCGACATTCACCACCGCCCCTGGGAGCTGCGGCCCGCGCGTGCGCAGTTCAATTCAAATAATATGACCAGTCCCTTAAACCTAAGTCTCTCCGGGCCGCCTCTGCTCCATTTTTCACGCCAACTGGAAGTGTCCATTTTGGGTCTTTCGAAGTGCTGATTGGGGTCTTCGATTCCGGGGTGGGCGGCCTCACCGTGCTTCGCGCTCTTCACTCCCGCCACCCGGGACATGATTTTCTATATCTTGGCGATACCGCGCGGGTTCCCTATGGCCGCAAACCCCCGGCCATGGTACGGCAGTTCTCCCGGGAGATTGCAGCGTTTCTGATTGGGCACAACGTAGAAGCTTTGGTGATTGCCTGCAATACAGCATCCGCCGCTGCGCTTCCCGAATTAGCAGACGAACTCGTGATCCCTGTATGGGGAGTGATCGAACCGGGCGTTGCCGCAGCCAAAAAAGCATCAAGAGGGGGACGCACCGGCATCATCGGCACCAAAGGAACCATTGCGAGCGGCGTCTACCAGCGCAAATTGGAAGCACAGGGTCTCAGCGTCTGGGCGCAGGCCTGCCCTCTGCTGGTTCACGTGGTGGAAGAAGGTTTGGCCAACTCACCGGAGGCCGAGCTGTTGGTGCGGCATTACCTGGCTGACCGTCCGAAGATAGACACGCTCATACTCGGCTGCACGCATTATCCGGTCCTGCGGGATACTATCGCCAGAGTGGTTGGACCTGATGTGCATCTGGTGGACAGCGCTGAAGAAATCTCGAAAGTAGTAAGTATCAGCGTGCCTGAGCCTGCTTGGCGCGTGGGCACTATCACTCATTTTGTTACGGGCGACGCTATTGCTTACGCACACACCGCGCACGTCATCGGCGGAGTTGATGGAGAAATCAAAACGCTCAGCGTTGCAGAGCTGAGCTTGTATGAGGTACCCGCCTCCCGGCCGTCCACTCCCAAATGGTCAGAGCCGCTAGCAGCACCAGCAACCAATCAATCATGTAGCGATGCCTGAGCCCCACATGGATCAGGTAATTCGGCAGTGGCACGATGAGGAGCACAACCAGCACGGCAACAAACGCTGTGCGGCTGCGGCGGTATAAGTACGGTAATCCGATGATGCCTAACGCTGTATACAAACCCAGCACCAGCGCCTTTGCCAGAAATCGCCGATCGCTAAAGAACCAGTACCACTGTGCCCGCCCCAGGCTCAGTTGAAAAAAGCGGGCTGGGTGCTGGGCAATCCAGACCCGCGCTTCAGCCATTGCGGAGCGGTTATAGGCGATCTCGCCCATGTCTCGAACCTTTGCCGCTTCTATCGCATTCTGCAAGGGATGGAAGCGATGGTAGACCCCGTTTTCATAATTCCGTTCTTCACTAGGGCCAGCGTAGTCGTTATTCGATAAGTGCAATTCTAGACCTGCGTTGTCCCTTGTAATAACTGGCGACCCGAGCACCTTTTCGTTGCGCCACGCCCACGGTGCCAGGCAAAGCGCGACGATGAGACACACCACTCCCGCGAATCGCAAATAATTACTTTTACGAACAAGGCCTAAACCTGTAGCGAGCAGGACCATCAGGAGGGGCAAGAAAGCTGAAACAAACAGCAATACTCCACCCCAAGCGAAGCCGGTCAATGCAGCAAAACGCAGGCTGATGGACCGTTCTCGCCCTTTGCGCCAAGCTTTGAGAGTCAAAATTATTACCAACATCAGGCCGAGTGCACCGAACGGCGTTTCCCAATCGCCCTGTGTTTCCGTTTTAAATTTTATCGGGAGCAGGGCGGTGAAGATTGCCGCCCCTATGCCAGCGGAAACAGGTATGCGCAGCACTCTCGCCAGGGAAGGAATCGCGGCACACACCGCAGCCGAAGACACGCAGGCAAGAACCTGCTTCACAATCTCCGCGGTAATACCTGTCCCAAAAAGACGAAAAATTGCCGCAAGGATGAGTGGATATCCAGGCGAAAGATGTGCGGTAGGTCCGGTGGGAATCGCGTAAGGATTCCCAAACAGCCCGATGGCCGCTACCGAGATCGCAACCCGCTCCAATTCAAACCGCTCCAGATCACGGTATTGGTGGGTAGCCAAAACCCCCGCCACCCGCACCGCAAAAGCCAGCAAAAAAATACTCAGGGCCGCTTGCCGCAGAGAAACTGCGCGCACACGCGCGGCCAACTGATTCATGCAGCGGATTGAGCCGGGCTGGCAAGTACTTCTTTCACCTTGTCACGCAATTGCTCCATCGTAAAGGGCTTTGTCAGGAGCGCGAAGCCGCGCTCGAGCACATAGCGCTGCACCACTTGGGTGCTGTCGAAGCCTGACATAAAGAGCACCCGGAGGCCAGGCTGCATTTCAATTAACTGATCAGCCAGCACCGGCCCGCTAATTCCGGGCGAGACCACGTCGGTCAGTAATAAATCGATGGTTGAATTCTGTTTCGAAAAAGTCTTGATCGCAGGTTCACCAGAATCGGACACAATCACTTTGTACCCGTCTCGGCTGAGCATGGCGCCGACAAGCTTTCGCACCTCGGGCTCGTCGTCCACAACGAGAATAGTCTGCTTTTGAGCCACAGATTCCATAATCGAACTATAGTAGAAGCCACCGGCAAGCACGCGGTTAAAAAGGGTGATTCATTACAAACAGGATTATCGGCTTTGCTTTACTTTGTTTGTTCTACAACGACAATTTTGAACGTATTCGGCTTAACTGTCGTTGTGCCGGTTCTGTATTCAGCCGTAGGCAGGAAGATTCGATGCGTCGCGGAATCGACGCCCATGGTTCTCGCTCCCTTCGGCGTGGCAACCGTCTGGACGATCTCTAACTTGCCTTCCGCTGTCTCGCGCGCAATAGACAAAGTGCCGTCGGCGGCGCTGGCGAATATCTGACCATTCTCAATCTTCACCGCGTCTACATGATCGCCGACTGGGACATCGCCAAGGATTTTGCCGTCTTCACTGCTCATCGAGATCAGCCTCTGCGGCTTCCGGCATCCCAGGTAGAGCCGATGAGTTCGGGGATCGAGCGCCAAGCCGACAGGCGCTCCGCCCGGCGCCACTGGCCATCGGGATATTACTTTCTTTGTTTCGATATCTACTACCGCCACCTCGTCTTTGTCCATGAGATTGACGTAAACTTTGCCAGCGTCCGCGGCGAGGAACTCCGGCGCGCCACCCAGATCAATTGCTGTAGCAATCTTTCCTTTCTTGGGATCGATATCGGGCTTAAACAACATCATGGTGCCCTTGTCTCCAGAGACAACAATAACGAAGCCGCTGCCGGGATCGAAGATAATGCCATCGGCATCGGGCTGTGCGGCTATCGAGCCCAGCACAACATTTGTTGCAAGGTCGAAGATGACAATTGCACCGGCACCCCCTCCGTCGCTGATAAAGCCGCGGCCAGCGGCCGGTACGATCGCGACACCGTGCGCAACCTTCTGTCCGGGTAAATCGGCGACGGTCTTACCGGTTTCGGAATCGATGACCAGGGTGTGAGTGCCCCGCGGCACGTATAGGCGATGTGCGGAGGAATCAACGGCAAGGTAGTCCCACGCGCTAGTGCCGCCGATGGGAAAAGTCTTAGTAACCTGCCACTCGGTTTGGCCCAGTGCGAATGACAGGCAGAGAGGCAAAAGCACCAGAATTCGTTTGATCACAATGGCTTCGATTTTGACACAGGCAGAGCGGGTGATCAGTCACGGAGGTAATCGAATACCATAGCTAGGCATGCAAGCGGACGGAAGCGGCGGAATTTCCAGATGGTGGCGCGTTGTGGGCGGGCTTGCGATGAACCTGGCGCTCGGGACGCTCTATGGCTGGAGCGTGTTCGTGGCACCGCTGGAATCGCGGTTCGGGTGGAAGCGGGCGCAGACCTCAATGGTCTTCACAATCGCGGTGATTGTTTTTGCGCTGAGCTTTGTGTTGGCTGGGCGGCTCCAGGATAAATATGGTCCTCTGCCTTGTTCGTTAGCAGGCGGAATTTTGGTGAGCCTCGGTTGGTATTTATGCTCTTACACCAGCAGCCTTATGTACCTCTATCTCTGCTTCGGTGTGATTGGCGGCCTAGGAAATGGCTTTGGTTATGCCACCACAATCCCGGTAATGGCTAAGTGGTTTCCTGATAAGCGCGGGCTGGCGGTGGGGCTGGCTGTGGGTGGTTACGGCGCAGGTTCGGCCATCTTCGGCCCACTGGCACAGTTGTGGCTCATTCCCACTTATGGATTGCCCGCCACGTTCCAAATTTTAGGCGCGATCTTTTTGGTGATGACTCTTATTGGCGCGGTACTTTTGCGGAACCCTCCACCTGGCTACCGGCCGCTTAACTGGAACCAGGCGGGCACGGCGCAAACAGGAACGGAAGATTTCACTCCGGGCGAGATGTTACGGACGCCAACGTTTTGGTTGATGTGGGCGGGCTACGCCTTGGGCTGTTCGGCAGGGTTAATGGTAATCAGCCAACTGGTTCCTTTCGCGAAAAGTGTGGGTGTGGCGGCGGCTGCTCTTTCAACCATGACCTTAGTGATCGGCGCATTTGGAAACGCCTCAGGACGGGTTTTGTCGGGCTGGATGTCAGACCGGTTGGGCCGCATCAACGTCTTGCGCACCATGATTGGAATTTGCGTGCTTGCTATGCCGTCCCTTTATGCCGCAGGCAGCAACGTGGCGCTGCTGTACGCGGCGGTCTTCGTTGTTTACTGGTGTTATGGAACGCAACTCTCCGTGAACGGCGTTGCTGCTTCAGATTTTTGGGGAACCAGAAACGCGGGTTTAAATTACGGAATACTATTCACGGCCTGGGGCGTGGCGGGGATTATCGGGCCACGTATCGGTGGCGTGCTCTTCGACCGGTACCATAATTACCAAGCGGCTTTCTACACGGCGGCGGGTTTGGCGGCGGTAGCGCTGCTCTGCGAATTCGGAGCACGCAGGCCGGTGCATAACCGTTCCGTTAGTTCTTAACGGTTACCTAGCTCCTCATCCGTGTTATTCAGGTTACATGCAGCTAGTGCTGGCACTTGGACTGATGCTGATGGCGGGAGAAGCAACACAATCGACGGAGCGCTGGCGGGCCGATTATGAAGCCGGGTTGCGCGCCCCGGACGGGTGGTTGTCGCTTGCGGGTTTGACTTGGCTGCACAACGGTACAAACGCCATTCTTCTGCCCCTTCGCTGTGGCGGGAAAGGCTTCGCGGTGGAGTTCCGCGATGGCCGCGCCACGCTTCAGCCCCAGCCGGGCACTCCCGTGACTATCAATGGTGAGAAGGCCGGGAAGGCGGAACTTTTGCTCGACAAGAGTGTCATCGAGACTTGTGGCACCTCCGCCACCTTCATTAAACGCGGAGACAGATTCGGGATTCGTCTGCGCGATCCGGAAGCGAATACGCGGCGTGATTTTCACGGCTTGAAGTGGTTCGCCGTGAACGAGAAATATCGTCTGCAAGCTACTTGGCACGCCTATCAACCAGCAAAGCTGATCCCGATTACCAACGTTCTGGGCGATACACAAGACGAAACCAGCCCCGGTTATGTGGAATTTATGCTGGAAGGAAAAACTTACAAATTAGAACCGACTGTGGAAGATGGCCTTCTGTTTTTTATGTTTCGCGATTCCACAAGCTCAGACCTGACTTATGGTTCCGGGCGATTTCTGAAAGCGGAGATGCCAGCCGGCGGAAAGGTCACGCTCGATTTTAACCGCGCTTACAACCCGCCCTGCGCCTACACCGAGTTTGCCACCTGTCCGCTGCCGCCGAAACAAAATCGGATGGCCGTACGCGTTATGGCCGGACAGCAAAGATACGGTGCGCATTGAAGACGCTAGTGTTGGCATCGCAATCACCCCGGCGTGCGGAGTTATTGAAAAACGCTGGCTTTGAGTTCACCGTGCGTGCTCCCTTGATTGATGAAGCCGTTCGAGAGGGAGAGGACCCTGAACAGCACGTAGAGCGCCTCGCTTGGGAGAAGGCCGAATCCGTACCCGGTAGCGCTGGCGAGATTGTGCTGGCGGCCGATACCATCGTGCTGATTGACGGGGAAATATTAGGGAAGCCGCGCAACGCGGCGGATGCCGAGCGAATGCTGACGCTGCTTTCCGGGCGCAAGCATGAAGTGCTAACGGCGATCTGCCTGCGTTGCGGCGCCCAGGTAGCCACGGAGACAGTGGCGACCAACGTCTGGTTTATGACTCTGAGCACCGTCCAGATTCAGGAGTACGTTGCTACCGGAGAGCCCATGGACAAGGCGGGTGCGTACGCGATTCAGGGGATTGCCTCGCGATATATCGAGCGCATCGATGGGTCATACAGCAATGTAGTCGGGCTCCCCATTGCGGCGGTTCACCGGCTGCTCAATAGCGCAAATCGGCCGTGCTAAGTTGGGCAGGTGAACCCCTATAGATTGTTCCTTG
>JAABUK010007576.1_pt1 | contig 15612 bp, 22 predicted proteins | sample 5559141 | NCBI WGS metagenome assembly JAABUK01 (sample SAMN10711869, study PRJNA513367) | rock metagenome | isolation source: Antarctica rocks | place: Antarctica: Victoria Land, Pudding Butte nord | collected 2016-01-03
ACCCGTCGGGTGCGCGCACCGGGTGCGCGCACCGCCGCACCGAGAATTGAAAATTGCCGCACCGGTGCAACTATGTTTATTGTGCACCAGTGGTGCCAATCTGCATGGTCTAGAAACATTACTGCTCAACAAATGCTTATTACTGCTCAACAAACGCTTACCCATAGCATGCCGCAACTCTTGATTGGGGTGTCCTTGAATGTGCCTACGCACTGTATGTAGATTTTGAATGTCAATCAACAACAAAAATCGAACTTAGCACAAACCTGTGCAATTTGTCAAGCAACTCAACAGCAAAAGCTGATCATCAACTGTATCGCTCATGCGGAAAATCTGGATGAATGCATGCAGAGCCCTTTGCTTTCATGCTTGCCCAAAGCCTTTTGACAACACTCTTGCGGTGATGCCTGCCTGGTGTCAAAGGAGCAGTTGGGTAGCAGGCACAGGTAGCACAAGGGTAGCAGGTCATGCACTCCTCAAATCGAGCAGCGCAGCTGTGGCTGTTCCCCAAACAGCCGCGACCATCAAACTCACGAGCATCACTGTGCATCCCTGGATACCGTTCTGACAGGCAATGCTCATTCAGCATCATGGCATGGTACTCCCACTCCAAGGGAGACATGGGACTGTTGCAGACATACTGGTCAGAAGGTGGGTCTTGCATGTATCCATCTTCAAGCCCATCAGGCAGGTCAAAATGGGCTAAATCCTGAGAATGCCAAACCCCAGGACTGTCCCCATTTGCATGATCCCCTAGCACAGGTGAGTCATACATGACTGGTGTTTCAACTGTGACCCGCTGCTGAGTCAGCCTAGGCGCATGCAGGCCCAACTCAGGTGTGATAGGACACAACTCAACTGGCTCAGGCAGCAGGTTGGTGGTTGACTCAGCCTCTGAGTCTGAGTCTGACAGCAGGCGGAAGGTGCCCAGGGTGTCGGCAAACATGTCCCACCCCATGATCTCTAGCTGCGCTGTGCTGACAGCTGTTGTCACAGGCTCATGCTTGTCTCCTTCATGAGCTAGCTGAGCAGCATCTGTAGCACTTGTGAGTGCCTCTGCAGGCTTGCATGCTGCCTTGTCTGCGCTACTGTTCTCAGCCCCGCTGATGCTGCTGCTGCTGCTGAGCACTCTGCTGCTGTCAAGAATGCTCATGCTGGTAGCCCCGGGCGCGGGCTTCAATGAGGCTGGCAAGTCGCCCTCTAGTGCAGTGACAGGATCGATAGGTGCTGCCTGCAGTATATGACTAGGATCTGACGCCTTGTCAGCAGGGGCTAAGTCCACAACCTGGCTGTGGATCGAGACTGAGTCAGCAGATGCTGAGTCAGCCACATAGCTGTACAACGAATCTGAGTCTGGAATTGCTGAGTACGGCGCCTGGCCGAGGACCAAGTCTGAGTCAGCAGCTGCAGACGCCTGCAGCTCAGCCGAGAGAGTCAGAGCCTCCTCATGTGTGCTCAGAAACTGTGACAACTGAGTGTCAAACAGATCGCTGAACACCTGGTGCTGATCCTCATTGAGAGCGCGGTCAATACTTGATTGGCTCTGGACTGGCAGAAGCTGGCACTGCTGTGCATCCCCACTGCTGTGGACTTGAATGGAGTCAGTCATGCTGCGCCTGCTGTGCAGATCTGAGCTGTGCGGCTGTGAGGACCATGCGTCAAAGTGCTCAGCTGTGTCCAGAAGGCTAGCCTGGCTGTCAAAGATGCCATTGGGTTGCCACTGATGGGTCAGTGTGGGGTCAGCAGGACCCGGCCTATCTGTCTGCTGGCAGTGCTCTGATAGCTGCTGGAAGAGGTCGTTGGTGACAAGGATAGCATGTGATGCTGCCTGTGCATCTGCTTGTGCCAGACCCAGACCAGTGCTGCCCCTGTCGCCACTGCCACCACTGCTGCTGCTGCTGAGAAGTGCATCTGAGTTGCTGGGGAGAGGTGAAGAAGGAGAGGAAGGTGAGACAAGTGTTCCTGGATTCATCTGGGCTGAGCTGTTATGCAACCCTGATGCTGAGGCTTCTGCCAGATTGTCCAGCTTGAGCTGCCGAGAGTCCTGAAGCTGCCATTGTGCGGTAGTGCTCTCTGAGTAAAAGTGGGAGTCAGAGCTGGATGCAACAGGAATGCCTGCTTGCAACTCAGGGCAGATGCTGTCAGCATGTGGTATGCAAGACTGGTGGGGGTGGGGGTGGGGGCCCCTCTGTTGGCTGTGGCCGCCAGTAGAAGCCTGGGGGGCTACAACATCACAGGCACCATGATGAACGTCATGTGCTTGCACTGGAACAAGTCTAGGGGTGGGCAGCAGGTGAGGGTGCTTGGGGGCCAGGTCAGGGGTGACAGGGTGGGTGTCAGGGGAAACCACATCTGGAGCAGTGCTGCAGTGCAGCCGCTGTCTGAGCTGGGTGATGGACCCAGATGAGCCCTTATTTGCCCTAGAGGTTGACTGTGACTGGCTAAGAGTTCTGGAGCTGCCAGCTGTGTCGGTGCTGCTGCTGTCAGAGCAGGAGAAGGCCTGTGAGCAGTAATGTAACGTCAAGATCTACTCTACTTTGCTGGCATGGAAAGCTTGCATGAGTCTGGTCATGTTGCTGGCAACAACAAACTGACACCAGTCAACAAGAAAAGAACGAATGCTCATGCCAGAACAGGACAAATGCAGAAAGTCCAGGAAGTTATAAGACTTCAGTTTTTGTATATTCTCTCAAGAAGCGTACACTAAATCACCCGTGCACAGGCAACATCAAGCAACAGCATGACTCATGGCTGCCACTCAATGAAGGCCATGCATAAGCATTTGCAGCATACAGCAAACATGCATGCTTGAGGATGGGCACTGCGTGTACATGTGACCAACACCACAGGTGCAGACTTATAGGTATGCAAGCCACAAACTAGCTCAGCCACAAAAGTCAGCTTAGCCTTCAAGATCAGCTGATGCAGGCATCTTGCAGTGACGTACCTGCTGTGACTCAGGAGCGGCAAAGGATGGCAGTGAGTCCAGCTTAGCAGTGTCATGAACTGCTGGAGTGCTAGCTGATAGGAGAATGGTGATATGCAAGATGTACTCTCCCCCTTCTTTCCCTGAGACATGCACATACCGCATGTTATAGCAGCATACACCAGCATCAGTAAAGAAGCTCATGTAGCAAACATGCTATAATTGATGTCAGCAGACTCCATGTCACAAATGGTTTTGAGACAATTGTGTGCTTGATGCTGTTCAGCAGGCTATGCCTGTTTCCATGATCTGCAGCAGATGTTGACATCGCACAAAAGTTTGCCAAGCTGTGCTTGATCAAAGTACAACCCAGATTGAGGGGAAAAGTTGCTGCTGGTCACAGATAGTCCTGCTGACAGTACTCACCGTAGGCATGGGTCATTCCAGAGCCCACATCTTTGATGTCGAAGCCTCTGTCTGTGTATACGCACACCTGCTGATTGACTTGCTGAGACAGCTGCTGGAGCTGTGCCTGCAAAGTCATAACTTTTCCTCAGCATTTTTAAGCCAAAATGGCAACTGCTGCTTGCCAAATGCTGGTTTGGCTGCCATGACACAGCCATGATGCTTGTCATTGCAACTCTGCTTCAGACACAATTCTTAAAACACAGGGTGATGGCAATATAAGCTGCCTCAATCTACTTCAAAACCATTTACAGGCGCATGAGACTTTGCAGACTGCAAGCGTTGTGGAGACAATGGAGACATGCAGATGAACTTGCCTGACTCAGCTGGGCCGTGTGGCTGCTCACTGCTGCGTGAACAGTAGCAAAATTGACAGGTGTGTGAAGAGAGTGCTGAGTCATCAGATGGCTCTCTGTGGAGGTTTGCTGCAGTGCCTTGACTCTTCTTGGTGATAAGGCTTGCTGCAATTGCTGGACTAGCCCTGCATGCCCAAGCCATGCATTGTGACGGAAATCTGCAGCTGTCATGCTGGCACAGGAATCAGTTCAGGAACATCATGTTATCATATGATCGTTGCATGGAAATGCAAGATGTCTAGAACGGCAGAGTATTGAATGCACAAAAGCGTACCTGGCAACCAGAAGAAGTTTGCCTCATCAATCACAGCTCGCAAGCATTCTGCAGATGGCAACCTGAACTTGTTGCGGGAGTGTCTACATGCTCTCAGGTACTCCAGAATGTAGGCAAACGCCTGCAGCACTGACAGTTTTGACTCTGTTCGATGAATGAGAGGACATTGCGCGCCACGCTCTGACGGACGAGGGCGCAGCTCTGCATTTCCAGCATTCCTTACCTGTCCATTCCTGTCTATGCAAAGCTTCTTGCCGCCAGCAGTATCGTCAGCAGTGCCCAGCAGGTCGGGAAACCGGGAACCCTTGACAGAGCACAGAGTTTGCTGTGTGGTCTGGTAGGTTACTCCGTTCACGTCCAGAAAAATGCGGCAGTTCTCCGCATCTACGCAGGATGAAGGGTGTCTGCGCGCACCCGCATCGTCACAAGAGTTGTGTGCAGCACTAGCGTCCCACTAAGCGCTTTTACTCAATACACCTGGCGCATGCGAAATGCGATGCAAGCCTTGAAACTGTGTGCGCAGAAGTTGCTCTTACCGGAGCTTCACGCTCGCACGCTGAGGCTCGACGACGAACTGATCAGTTGGACTGAGCCCGACCTTGCAGTGTTTGTGTCGCAAATGTCGAAGCAGGCGCTCGTCCGTACGATTGCAGCTCATGTTGTTTTGCACTGCTATCAGCCTTCGGCTTGTGCTCCCATGAGGGGCAATCGGGCTCGCAGACCGGGAATTGCATCTGCACTTGCCAAGTTCAAAGTTCGAAGTCGTCGAAGAAGACCAACGCAACCGATGGCTTGAGTCCCTTGACCTAAACCTTTGAAAAGTTTCTTTTGTCTCAGCCTTGACAAAAGCTTCCTTGCTGAGATTGGATCTCAGATACACATCCCCAAGGATGCACTGATCTACAGAGCCGCGGTGAAATGCCTGGACAAAAGCTTGTGCAGTACAACTTCGTTACTGACATGTTGCTTTGATCATGACAGTGGTGATTAGGGGTCTGGTCACACGCAAAACACACGTCTATTTGTTGCACTTTTACAACTTGTTTGCTTCATGCATATGCAACATGACAACTTCCTGATGATGATCTTGTCTGTCTGCGTCACCTTCTTTCTGATTCGTTTTCTGAAGAAACACTGCAGTTTAGTCAAGTGGCCACCCATGGGCTAGCTCGACAGCACGTCATATGGAAGATTACACATACGTCTTGATCAACTGCTGATGCCACATGCAGCGTCATCTTGTGAGAATCACACTCATGACTGGTCAGTGCAGGTATCAAGAGCAGACTGGCAGAGACACTGGCAACCACATGCATGTCCAACCTTGGCGGCATAGACAAGCTTATAACTACAAGCTCAGCAAAATGGTCCCACTTAGACACTTTCGACATGTCAGATTGTAACGACTCAGCATCATCATGGATGAGACTGCTTTTGGACCACCTGTTGCGCTTGGCAAGCACACAGTGTCCCATACTAACACAACACAAAGTTGCTGCACATTACAATTCTGTTGAACAACGCAAGAATATACCGGTGTATGCAAGATGTCCCTTAGGGAACAGAAACAAGTCAATCTAAATAGGGCTCCTTCAAGTCTCACCCAGCTCAGCGACCAACCTGTTCATGGCAAATTGCTGAGCAGGAGACAATGCAGTGATCATCTTGCGCCCTTCAGGATCTGCTGGGATATCTAAAAGATTGTTGCCATGGGCATCCACCCTGTTGCGTAAGTCTGTGGCATGCCTTACATGCAGTACGTTGTGCAATACAAAAGAGCGCAACACCTCATCCCCCCTGCGTCCCAACATTATTTGCATGTCCTCTTTACCTACTGCATGATGAGGTGCCTCGGTTAGCTTCTTCATGACCTTCTCATAATCTTCTGTGGTCCACAAGGGCTTTTCAGCTCTAGTGGTCCAACAAGCTGGGTGCAAGGGCGGCATGATTATTCTCATGGCATCATCAGTCATGGTCTGCACAGCTGCAGCAAACACATAAATTGCAGGTGAGAGATGCTTACTTGATCAGTCAAGACACTGCAAAAACATGCTGGCGAAGGTAAATGCCCACTGGGCACAAACAGCAACAGTTGTGCTCTGTGACTTTGCTCACCATCAGTCCAGTTCAGTGTTTCTGCTGCCGTCTCACATAACTGGCAGGCGGCAGGTTGTTGCTTGATCAGTCATTGCAAAAGATATGGTATACAAAGTAAATGCCCGCAGGGCATATCAACAGCATTAGTTGTACTCAGTGACTTTGCTCACCAACATTCCAGTTCAATGTTTCTGCTGCCGCCTGACCACATGCCAGTAGCAGCTGAGGGCGCCCTCCACAGACTTCCCAGATCTTGTGCCATTCATAGTTTGGCACAAGCGCCTCTGGAAGGTCGGGCACACAATGTGTTAAGAAGAATTCCTTAGCAAGCTTCTCTGTGAAGTCACCAAGCACTCTGACAGTGAATCGCTGGTGTCCTATTCCTGAAACACAGAAGCATTCTGTTTGCGCCGCCAATGTGGGAAAGCACATCTTGAGCAGAATGGGCAATCTGACAATGTTGACAGACTCTGGCACCAAGAAGCTGTGAAGAGAGCGTACTTTCACCAAGCCACATTTCAAAGGACAAATCTGATGTTGCTAGCACAACATGTGCTAGCTTTGCTTCTTTGGTAATGAGTAGAAAAGATCGAAGCAGTGCCTTGAGTTGGTTTGTTTCTGTCTCTTTCCAGTGCTGCAGCTCATTTGCCTCATCTATGATGATGGTTGGCAGCACTGGACTCTTCTGCAGCGTCACATGCAGACAATGGGAGTCAGCAAATTTGCTTGATCTGAGCGTGAGGCCTCATTGCTGTGATAAGCACGGGGAAAACATTTGTGGGACATACCTTGCAAGCTTGAAGGAAGTCAAAGAAGTCCTTCAGAACATCACCCAGAGCAGTGATGCTGGGGTTCTGAAAGTGATGCACCAAGTGTTTGTAAGCTGAGCCAGTTTCTACTCCGACAGGAGACGGTGTTGCTCCCAGCCTCATGACAAAGTTTCTGAATCGACTCGAGCTGTCCAAGACTGTGAATGCAAAATGTCTAAAAGCTTTTGACCTGAAATGTGCAGTAAGTTGCAGCTTGAGTTCAGCTGCAAACGCTTGGGAGCTCATGTAATCCTTTTCTCTGCAGTTGATGTACACGGTGGCCTTGCCCTGGGATTTGCGTGAGGCAACTACTTGATGCAGTACTGCTGTCTTGCCGGCATCAGGGGGCCCAGTCAACACAACAACGCCTGAAGGCCTGCAAACTACCAACAAACATTTGTACAGGTCCGCCAGAGGCCTTCAAGACTTGAGTGCCAAAGTCAATGGCCTACGCAGGATGGTCAAGCAGCCTCAACAATCTCTCTAGCTCCATCTTTCTGTCAAAGAGTTCTGACTTGAAATTTTCATAATCTCCCTCATCCGACAGCTCGCTTATCATCAAGCTTGCAAGCTGTAGTTACAAACAACCCTCAGCTCAAGGGGGAAGCCAACCTGGCGTCGTGAACTATCGTGACAAAGCGCCCTCCAGGCACGAGCGCGCAGCATACCTGGACTTCTTGCTGTTGTGCTGAATTACCACCCTGTGCTTGCAAAGCTGTAGACATCTCTTTTGCTGTCCTCCCTTCCTTAGAAGCTGGATCAAACGATTCTGTGCCGAAACAGCAGCCTCTTATCTAGCATGGTCGTGTATAGTTTCGCCTGTCCAAAGCATGTCACGCCTGCAAAGAAACTTTTTTTCTGTAGCTGGTGCCGGAATTTTCCAAAGTGACATGAAGCTTAACAGGTTTGTCATCAAATTTGAAGTCATTCAAGTCTCTTGGCTTTGAACTGCATGCGACCCAACGTTCGTCTCATAGATTGTCTGTGCCACAAAAAAAGCAATGCATTCTACGAACAGTTACCCAATATTCATCCTGAAATACACTGCAAGCTTTTTGACAGGTTACTACTACAAATTTTGAGCTATGCTGGCGAGGTGGGGTGACGATGAAGTTATATACCGTAGCCACTGCATAGATGATAAACATGTCCTTGTGTGTACGTACAGTATTGTGTATACAGGGAAGCTCAATGTATCTCATCCTCAAACTTTCCTTTAATCAATGCCGAAACGCGTAGTCTTTTCTTTTCCTTCTTTTTCTTCCTGTCAAATTGTCCTGCATAATGTGCCATCAGCCATAGGTTCACTGACATTTTCTGGGGCGCAGCCCTACACACTCTTCCTCCTTTACCCTACGTGGTCATTGTGTCATACTGGGTTTTTGTTGTTGTGAGCATTGGAGCGCTATGCATGGTAGCTAGCAGCACACTCTGGACGTACCCTTTTTGTTTATAGCTCAGTGTGTCGTCTGTGAACACAACTGTGATTGGTCAAATGGTCATAGGTGGCCCCGCAAACGAATGGATGAAAGAATAAAACGTAGCACAAATAGCATGGCACAATGCCCCTGACACCATGTCTGAATCCGGAATGATTGAGGCTAATTAGCTAATTAGTTATAACCTCAGCTGCAATGGACAAGAAGACATGCTTGCATGCTGTAACTCCAACTGGGCCTGGCTGTACAGCCAACATGTTGTGATTGCATTTCAGCTGACTAACTACGAGAGTGGTCTCAGCAAATTACAAAGCATTATACCCAATCAATTTCCTTACTGCTCTGAATGCTACTTTGGCCTGTGTTCTGCCAAGCTCAGAAAGGTAAGCAATCTTCATTATCTCAAAAAATGTTATAGCTGACAAGAAAGACTGTGCACCACAACCACCGTAAATGGGATAAACTTCAAAGACAGGGCATCCATGCAGCACATTTGCCAACAAACAAGCTGTGCAACTGCAAACGCCCTTACTGTACAGAAAGCTAAGCTAAACAGGTGTATCTGGCATGTCTGAGGTAGTACGGGTCAGCCTGGCAGGAAACGGGCGGGGTTCCGTGAAATCTGTTCTGTAAACGCGTGCTGCACCAAGAACGACTTCTGGCAGCTCTTCAGGCCTGCAGTTAGATGCTTCACATGTTACACCTTAAACATGAGTCACAAGATGGTGAAAATTTGTACATATACACAAAGCAGACTTTGACGTCAAGCATGGACTGGTCGAGGTGACATGAAAGTTAGGTCGCAACTGTCAGACAAAAATATGCAGCAGCAAACAGTAGTGCCAATCACCTGTTGCCTTGAATGACGAGAGCATTTTCAAACACTACACTGCCAAGCCGTGGCAGATAGCTGGCGAATGCCTGCAAAACACCACAAAGCACTGTAAGAAGTCAACTCCAGGATAGCGTCCTGGCGATTTGATCAATGCATCATGCCCAGGCTTCCAATGTGATATTCTGAAGGCGAAGCAAGGCCATATCATGGTGCATCGAGTTTACATCAAGACACATTGACATACAAGCATTTTTGCAACAGGCCTGAGACAGAACTGCAGTAGGCATAAGGAATTTATGGACCCTTTTTCAGAATCCTGATCGACTGTGTGACAGAGTCACCTTTCGAGCCAGGTAGGCGTAGGCATGAACGTCAAGATCTATTTCAAAGTAATCAGGCCCTGAGTAGAAGTGATGCTGTGGCTTTGTCAGCAGGGGCTTGTCATTGTACTTATGAAGCAGTCTCTGCTCCTGCAGATAGGCACGCAAGAATGTGTTACATGGAGTGGAGCCCTAGCACAGAATGGACACCTGCGGTGCCTTGTGTGCAAGCATATCTGCTAGAGCCCAACTTGCAGCACTTGAAATGCTCATGACACAGGAACAGCGTGCTCAAATCAATCTTGATCCAGCTGAAGGAGAGAAACAGGCTCACAGCACAGCACAGGGCAGTGCAGCGCAGCGCAGCGCAGCGCAGCGCAGCGCAGCACAGCACAGCACAGCACAGCACAGCACAGCACAGCACAGCACAGCACAGCACAGCACAGCACAGCACAGAGAGTGGCAGAGCAGACACTCACTGCTCCAGACAGCTGACTCTCCTGCGCCCACTCGTCAAGGTTTGACACACGAGGTATCAGCTTCAGTCTATCTCTTGTCTTTGTACTGCAGCTCAGCATCCAAATGCTGTTCATGACGCATGAAACAAATAAATTGTTCAAAGCACCACAGCTTTGCCAAGCGTTGTTAAAATCCATTATGCAGGCGGACCCTTGCAAACAACAGTACGTCTCTGATTGCACATAGAGTGTAAAGCTAAATGCTGAAGCTTCTGTTGGGCCAAATGTACTGATGCTTGCAGTCAAGCTGCTGAGCAGCCTGCAACGCTTTAGCCATAGCTTCCATGCAGCTGCAAGCATGCTGAGGGACAAAGCCCATATGCATTCTGAGCTTTTTGGTGAAGTCCCATAGGGCCAACAACCATATGGGGCTATCTGACAGGGCCCCGCAGGGCTATCTGGCAGAGCCCCGCAGGGCTATCTGACAGGGCACCACAGGGCTACCATCATGCAAAAGCCTTGTCATGAAGCAAATCATGAGTGTACTCAGGATGTCGACATACTTGTCCTGCTCTCGGCCATCATGTATGAAGCGCTGCAGCATGCCCAGGGCTGCTTCATTGCCAACGTCCTTGGGTTCCCAACCCTCAGGCAGTGTGAAGTAGTATACAAGGCTGAGACCCTGACCATCCTGAGCCCCAAACAGGGATGCCTGCCATGACAAAAGACCGACAGTTAGGAATGTATGTCATGAAGCAAATCTCAAATGAAGTGCAGCTGAAAAGATGCATTTACAGGCTGGTAACAGGGCAGGGAGTGACCTGCGCTTTGATGTGCACTACACGTCCATGTGAACTGTAATGCTTTTGCATGCCAACTCACAGCACCATTCAGAGGCAAGACTCACTGCCAACAGTACAGCTGACACTCTACCTTCAAGGACATGAAACTATGTGTTAGGTCGGCCTCAATACAGATTTTAAGCATCACTGGCAGGCAAAACTGGTCGGCCGAAACAGCAAGAGACAGAACAGGAGGCAAGCCTTGAGGCAGCATGTAGCAGTACAGTGTTGACTCGTCCTAAAGACAAGAAATGTAAATTAATTGATTGATTGTGTACTGACCGGGTAGGCTGGCAACTGGACATTGACAACCAGTACAGGTGGCAACCGCTCCTCTTGGGGCATGTCAAGGGCAGCAGGGCCCAAGCGGGGGGCTGCCGGCAGCTTCAGGTGCTTGGCAATGTGGTTCAGCTTGAAGTCAAAGGTGTATATGTCCACATTCACCAACCTGCAAGCCGGTATGCATGTGATGGCTTGTCCATGTGATGGTTTGCCCATGACGCAGATTCAGTCTGGTGCTATCAGCAGATCTGGGTGTGAATTGGCCCGTTCTATGTCATGCAAGATCTTGCTCTGAGCACACAATTGCTGTAGACAAGCATGACAGGAAAGGCTGCACAACACGCAAGCTGCTCTGGCAGTAACAGAGACACTTTTGCAACTGTTGCTCACTATGAGCTTGCTGATTTGCAACAAACAGGTGACAAAGGCTTAAATCTGGGCTTGAGAGGGCTTAGGAGAATGCCGTTGATGCAGGCGGCTTTATGGGGCATGTAGGCATTACTCATCTGCATGCCTCATGCTTCCTACCTGTAGATTGCCTTGTCGCTGTTCACCTTCCTGCGGGTCTTCATGTAGTCAGAGCCTCTGACCATGAAGGTGGTGGCATCAGGCTCACCCCAGGACCCTGAGTGCGCTGCCCCACTCTCCTGCCTCTGTAATAATAACAATAGTAATTAAAACGTATACCTGGCCAGCAGGCATCAGGTACGTGCGACACAAGTCAGCCTCTGTAGCACAGCCAAATGCTTTTGCTGATGCTGTATCACTGATTACATACCATGCAGCCTGGCAGGGCAATGTCTCCGTGAACAGCAGTGCAACAGTACGAGGCAGGCCAATCATCTTGGGGCAAGTTTGCTAGCTTCTGCTGTAGATGCTGCTGTAGGTGCTGCTGTAGATGCTGCTTGTTGTGCTGTACTAATGTGCTACACTAATGAGCTGTGCTAAGGATGAAGCCAGACTGATAGCCTGCTATCCTTATTGCATGTGTTGATGGAGCATTGCTGCAGTTGGTTTGCCAGCAGCAGTGATCACGAACAGTTATTGCTGGCAAGCTGCACAGAGGCCTGAGGGAGCACACACTCACAGTCAGGGAGGCTCCAGCAATGGGCTTGGAGGTGCGCACAAAACGCTTGGATGTGACTCCAGCACTGTTGAACAGGCTGAGGCAGCCGGGGGCTGACATGGGGCCCTCTGCTGCCATGACAGCATCCCTGGGAGCTGTCACACCAGGCTCCACTTCGACCACCTGGTTCCCATTAGCATCTAGGACCATGGGAAGATCAACATCTGGTGGTGGCCGCCTGCTTTTGCTGGGGGCTCTATTGGCAGAAGACAGCCGCCTCTGAAAGAACAATGCGGTGTGTTAGCAAGCTGGATGAGGTTGATTGTTTAGCAATTTAGGTATTTGCAGATGTAGCCTGATGAAAGCAGGCTTCAAAGAGCTGTTTCAAAACAGCTGCCTGAAGAGGTGATGGAGGAGGTAAGCGGCATTGCTTGTTGTGCTGCTGTGCAAGGGGCCTGGCAACAAAGATTGGCTTGGCAGGACATACCAAGAGGTTGGGAATTGGGAAACCTGTGCCAGGCTCATCTGCATCTCCTGCAACAGACCACATAAAATAAAGTGTGACACAGATTGCAGTGACACAGATTGCAGTGACACACATTGCAGTGACACTGGTACAGAAGCGCAAGGCTTGCGTGGCAAGGCACCCGGCAACATATCAGGCCTGGTTCTTGTTTGTGAAGTGCTGTTCGTACCAAAGTCACTCAAGGTCTCTTGAGCATCGTAGTAGATCTCTCCACCTGCAGCAAAGGTGCTAGTCAGGCACACACCCATTCCTAGCAGAAACTAATAAAAGCGCTCGATGCTCACTTGTAGGCCTCTGCAGCGAAGGCCTCTGCTGTATCTGTGCCTGCGGCGGAGCTGCTACTGTCCCGTCCGCTGCTACTGCAGCAGCAACCTTCCCGACATCAATGTTGTCTCTTGCTGGGCGTCTGAGCAGGTCAACGCAGGACAAAATACCTGACGCTTGCTCGTTCTCTTGAGCTTTTTTGCGTCGTTGCCGTTTTCCACCTCCTTTGCGATGCATCCATGTAGGAAGCTTCATCGCAGGTCTCAGCAGCTAGCTGCCCGCCTGCTGCGAATGGTGAACTACACTGGCGAAAGTCGCATCTTCGTCAAGAACGAAACAGCGTGGGCGACCTAGCGGCGCGTGTTCGCGCTATGCAGCACAACGCCTCTACGCTATACCGATGAAGCTGCATTCAGCTTGAGATTGCTGATCCATTTCAGCATGAACATCTAGACCTATTCCAGATTTGGCCCGGGACAACTTCTTTTGTTGCTCTCCAGTGTTGCAAGCTAAACTAGAATCTGTTGTTCTTCTGCTGCAATTTAGAAGCCAAAACCACGGCGAAGAAGAAGCCCTGACATGTCGACTCCATCTATTGCTCCTTGCCTGTGCGCCGCTACAAGCCTCAAGCAGCGTTTGACCCCGGCCTTTCAGCTCACAACTTCTGTACTGCTGCTTGCTGCACGTGACAGACGTCGTTTGCGCGTCAGGCAGGGCAGGAAGTCGTTGTGCAACTGAGACTCAGCGAATAAGCTTTGACCCAGACCGTGCAATACTGTCGCGCGGGACTTATTGCATATTCTTGGTAACAGCTTGCATACGTTCCAGGTTGCTAGCGAGATCCTACTCCAGGCTTGCTAGTGGTACAGGCGGCACAATCGTGACTGATCAGCTGGCACAGTTGACGCTGACCCCTCGCTCGTCAAGTACTTCCTTCCGAGCTGCTATAGCTGTTAACATGCAGGAGCATCAGCGCATGAAACGCCCAGCCGCGTGTCATCAAAGTCTGAAGTGATCGTTTCTCCACTCAAAAGCCAGCTGCAGCTTGCCTACTATCTGTGGGGGGTGCTATCTTTCAACCTCCATGTGGCTGTCACGTATGTCATATCTGCACATGAATGGTTGAACGTCAGCCTACTGCTGCGCATACCATGTCATCTGGACAGCAGCCTGGTCCCACAGTTCAGCAGCCAGATGTTGACACATCTGCAGCCTCCTCGATCCCAGCAAGCTTGATACCTCAAGCCCCATCACGCGCATTCACACGCACGCAGTCAAGCCTCCGAGTCCGCCAGCTCAGACCGCTTTCACCTGAGAGGAGCTCAGCACCTCCAGCCATAGCAGCCCTGCCAGATTCTACAGCTGATAGGCTGCCATGGCGCGTCAATAATGACAGTCAAGTGTTGGGGCAATCTCCAGGGATGACTGCTGGACAGCGTATGAGCAGAGATCATGCAGTGCCAGTGATACCCCAATGGGTGCCCCCTCACCCAACGTTCAGTGGGGTCAAGCAGTCAGGCAGCAGATCAGTTGATGCGGGCAGCTCTGGTCCTTCAGATGTCAGAAAACGTCTGTTTGAAAAGCCGTCCAGGTGACATTCGTCGTCAGCATTCCACACATTTGCACGTCAGCTGTAGAGCATTACATTGCCTACATCTCAACCTGCCTTGACTGATCAAAGTGCATAATGCACAGGTGTCGTGCAATTTTACAGCCTGACATGTGCGCAACTTCATGCCGAGCACACAGCATTTGAACATGGGATCCCTGACGCAGCAGGACCACAGCAGACATGACTGATAGCTCACGATTGCATGCTTAATGCTACAGGGCTCTGGCATTGAAGAGGCGGGATGCTGTGCTACTGTATGAGTACAGCCGTGATGCAGCAGGTCTTCCTATACCTGGCACTCAACGCTGCTTCAAGTTGAATGCAAACCCCCGCCAGATCGGTCAAGAGTCAATTGGACTGGGAGTGTACCTGACAAGCATCATCATGTACATGGTCATCATGCTGCTGCTGACTCTCCTGTCCATCTACCTCATCGTGGACAACAGTCAGCAGAAAGGCTACGCAGAGACCTACACTTCCTATGTCAATGATGTGAGCTCCTGCTGTGAACATGCTTGCTGCAGAGATTGCATCTATGTGATCAAAGCCAGTTTGGCAAAAGGCTCTGCTGCCCTTGCATGATTAAGGCTGCTTGGATCAGCCCCTGCCAGAGGCCGGCTGTAATTGTCCATTGCTATGTCATTGGCCGTATTTCAGCTTGTGGCAAAGTTCCTGCATGCTTTTCAGTCTGATTTGTCTCTGCATCTGTCTTGTTGGTGTTACATCTGAGGTGCTTGAGGGGTAAAGTGAGGGCAATGGGCCCTGCTTGACAAGGTGTCCATCCACTTTGCCACCTTAGTCATTGTTACCATCTTTACTGTTTAGCAATCATGGCTTCTCACTGATACCAGTCACACAATTGACTTTGCACAAGCAAAATGCCAATCTTACTGTTGTTTGGTTGTCAGCACAGATCACCTCAGGCTATTGCCCAAAGACATGGGAGGTGAACAACAAGCTGACAGACACAACGGCAGGCAACTTCTGTGCTGGCAAGAAGTACAGCAGCATGTACAGCTGTGCAGCTGACTGCAGATACAC
>JAABUK010007577.1_pt1 | contig 15612 bp, 18 predicted proteins | sample 5559141 | NCBI WGS metagenome assembly JAABUK01 (sample SAMN10711869, study PRJNA513367) | rock metagenome | isolation source: Antarctica rocks | place: Antarctica: Victoria Land, Pudding Butte nord | collected 2016-01-03
TGAGTGTGGCCGCGCATGTTGCCATAGCTCCTGTTGCTGCTACGTACACTGGCTTCCTTACAAACCGACCCTTGGCTGCTGGAACTAAGGCTAGGCTGGTCCTGGCTGGTAGTAGAGCCTGTGGGAGAGCAGGCTGAATCCGTGCAAAAGTGTATTTGCCTGTGAGAATGGCTGCTGCAGCCATAGTGGCCTGACTAGCTGCTTTGACCCTTGGCCAGTTGGTGACATCTGTTAGATAGTGGCTCAGGGTGAAAAATGAATTTGACCAGCGTGGCTCTGTGTGCTTCTGCTTGAAGGCAGCTTGCACAAAAACTGCTGATGCTCTATCTATGCCAGTTGTGTACCGAACTAGGTTGTTGACATAGTGCCTGCAAGCACAACAATGCTCAGTGGAGCACACAGGTGCAAAAGAACAGCAGAGCAGCTGGAGCTATGGAGAAAATTACCTGCAATCGTTTCTGTGCAACTCATAGTGAGTCTGCTGTATCCGATTGAAGCTGCGTATGTCTCCGAGACTCAAGTTGCTCTGTCCCACGTACACAAAAGCTGGTGGCAAATTGGTAAGCTGCACAACACAACAAGTGCATAAGACAACCATTTTTTCAGATTTGAAGCAGCAAGAAGAAATGCAGCAGACCACAGAGAAGGCGGTACCTGATTTTCTCTAACCTCCCCTGGGACACTTCGTTTACCATTTCTTCGTGGCTGATCTGGCGTCATAAGCTTGTCCAAAGACCCGGCTGACATGTAGATGTCCCGTCCGCCTTGCGGGCCAAAATCAAATTGGGTGTATCGGCCATCTGGAGTGCGGAAGACAGTCATATAGTGTGCAATGCCTAAGCCCAGTAGATTGTCTTTGACAGAAGCCGGCAGCTTGGCAAACAAAGCGCCTCCGAACTCGGTAAAGGGTCTGAATGCGACATACACCTCCAGGCCTTTTTGTGCTAAATCGTTTGAACAGCAACTCAAGGTAGGCGTAGACGCGCAGCGTCGGATCCGCTTCTTTGGACTAACAGTACTGTGCTGAAATGCCGAGCTTTGATGGCTGGAGGCATCGAGATATCCATCCCCCACCATCAGGCTTTCAACTGCGACAAATCAGAGTGACACAGCAAAGTAGGTATCCTGCAGCCAAAGTATCAAGCAGCGGACGGTAATTGCTACACAGCCACTTTTGACTAGATTCCAAATTACTCATTTCCGCCGAGAATGCAAGCGGTGGTGTCAGCATGGAGGTCAAACTGCTTGCTGAGTCTCAAGCACCCGTCTGCTACAACTTGAGTCGACCCTGGAGGCATCGGCTGGTTGAAGCGAGCGCCCTGCTGTGCTGCCTTCGGGAGAGGTTCACCTATTGCCGCTTTCCTCCAGTCGTCGTCACCTCGTGTAGGTATTTTATAAAAGCACACAGAGTCTTGAGTTACTGATGCGCTGCTAGCATCACGTACTTGGTCCTGTATTACAAAACGATGCCCATTATTGATATAGATGTCTGGTGAACAGGACACGCTCAAGTTGAAAAGTGAGCAAGCTGAATGCAGGCACAGGTGGGTCCCACGTGGTGGGAAGCAGCCTTTGACTGCGTGATCTCACTGAACTGAACTTGTGGGCCCCAGTTGGACCCCAGGAAATTAAGTGTGTTGCTTGACACTATTATTGTATGGAATTTGCTCCTCCAAGCATAGCGACTGTGGCGGACATCTCACACTGGATGCTGATATGACAAGCCTCTTTGGCAAAGTCCTTTTCAATGTGTTTAAACGCTCATCTGCACACAGCTTTTTACATAAGACCAGGGTGTTCTTCTGACCTTACGCGCTGACTTCTCCCTCAGATGCAAGCGTTGTGTGCTGCCTTGCTGTGCTTGGAGAGCATCATTTGTCCAGAAGTTGGCACATATATTGTTGTACATTGTTGTGTTCTCCGATGCGTTGTGTTATCGTTCAGGTGCAAGCCTTATTAGCGAGATTTTCATACATTACGAAGCACACCCATATGTACTGGAGACTGACAGCAGCCTAGATCTTGCGGAATTGAACCTGCAGCCTGCAAGCATCATTATCATCAACAGGTCAGTCACACTTCTGTCCTGTGCAGACAGTCAGCTAGTTGGCGCTGACTCCAAGCAAGTTCGTGTATGCAGCAAAAAGGGTGCTGAATGTCTACAAAGCTCCTCTTAGTCTTGCATGTTGATGCGCAAACATGCAAGACTAAGAGGAGTTTTGTAGACAATCAGCAATTTGTTTGCGTGATATTGCTGCTCGAAGCAAGGCACGCTCCTTGAACATGACAGGTGTCCCTGAAATGTTCAAGGGGCCTTGCTTCCAGCCTTGCTTCCAGCAGCAATATCACGCATAACAAATTGCTGATTGGGGTAAATCATTGACGTACAAGTTGATGTGCTTAGCAAGGCTGCCTGCCGCTGCAAGTGTATCATTACAAGCATCTTAGCCGAGCCAAGCAGCCTTTTAGTATTCACTTGGTCATTGCTGTTGGTGCATAGTGGCGCGCTGAAGGGTCTCTTCTTTAAAGCATAGCTTTGCAAATCATTAAATGCATGGCTAATGCAACGTCTCAGCCTTGCTGCCATTGAGCTGCCTGTGGCTTGAACTGCCTTTATGAGGGCATGCAATGCCTTTGCAGGTTGCTGGATGGCATCCAAAGTGACATTAAGATGCGGAGATCTCACTGAGACAATCCCCCTATTTGAAGGCAGGCTTCACATGCCTACTATCAAAGACGCGTTTACGCTGCGTGTGGCAAGAATTGATGGCGTTTTACCACCAGCTGACAGTCAGGGCTTCACTCATGCCACATTCAAGCCTGGAGATACTCTCAACATCAGTGGCACCTCAGCGGAAGTTGCTGCTGTGCCAGGTACGCCACACTCAAGGTGTTTGCTTCAATGGCACTTGATATCATGGTACAATATGATATGCACCATGAGCATCCCAGGCACCGTACATTCTGCCTTGGATTCAACGCACCTCTGTATTCAGGTGCCGACTTTGCTTCTTGGGGTACTGTTGTGGTGTATTATTTTTAGTGGCGCATTGACAAGTCTCTACTTCAAGGCGTCATTCAGGTGCAATTTGGCCAGTTTCCAAACGCATAGTTGATGCAACCTCTCAGCCTTGCTACAAATGAGGATCACCTGAGACTGCATTGCATACAGCGTTGTTGTACAAGTATAAAACCTGTGAATCCAGGCGTCAGACTGAATGAGTGAATGTGTCTGTTCATGCCTGGTGACTCTGCTCAACATGCCATATACCATATGAATGCATATCTGGCTCAGCGTGTTGTTAGCTGGCCAAAGCATTGCAACCCTTCTTTCTCTCTCTTGCATTTGCACTATTGAATGCAGGTGTTTCTTAGTGCAGGCGTACCTAGAGCAGTTACATCTGTGGAGGATAGCATTGGAATTATGCAAGCTCTATTTGCACCCTTTCCAGACACTGAGTTCCCAAGAACCTGTAATGCCACCTCTCTTGCTGGTCTGATGGCGGCACCCCTTGCTTGCAGAGTTCCTTTGCCTCAGTCGCAGTACCAACATGCCAGAAGACTATTCCCAGACTTGTTTTGCCCAGAAACGACAACCTCTGCACATGATCTTCACCCATTTCTGGTCACAGCTTTGCAGGCATCATGGCCAACTGGCACTCCTACAGAGCATCTTCTCACAAGCTTCTGGGATACAGTTGGGTACAGGTTGCCTGAATTTGCTGCTGGGCACCTTGGTATTCCTGTCAGCCAAAACAGGTTGGTAGGCATCAGCTTGTCTGCTTAGCACTCAAAGCGCACTGTCATGCAGCTGCCACACAGTTTTCCCGTTTAATAATAGTAATAATAATAATAATAATAATGATGATGATAATAATAGTAATAAATAATAACAACAACAACTACAACAATAATACTAGTAGTAAGTAACAATATTTGTCGTTTTATGTTACTTGCATGCTGTCTTGTTCAGGGATTCAGTGGATGATGACAGCATCACTATTGCAGACAAGAAGCGCGACTACATGCAATACCTGGATAACATACTTGTTATCGGCGGTGAGGACAGGCCTAGGCGTGGTGAAATGTATGTGGCCCATTCAGAGCTTTTTGCAAAGCACAAAGGAGCAAATGCTGCTTTGTATGGTGACTTGGGATACATCATCATGATTGCTACAGCAGGCGAATGCGCCAGGGTCTTTGCCCTTGATGTACGCCAGGGCGCTCATCTACAGCTGTTGGTTGAGGAGTTTGAGGTGCGTTCAGATCAGCTGCTGTCTTTTGGGTTGCTTTGCATAAGGGGCTTTGCCCACCTGGCCGTGCTAGGTCTGAATTCAGTGATGATGCCTTGCGTGATTGTTGAGACTGTTGAATTAGAAGACCTGACAGGGATGCATGAGACAGGCTGCTCTGGAGAGACAAGGCTTGTACTGCACATACCTGGCTCATCATGAGCTGGAAAGCGCTGTGCTATTGTCATTGTTGTTGTTATTGTTATTATCATTATCATTATCACTATCGTCGTCGTTGTCGTTGTTGTCATTGTCATTGTCAATGTCATTATCATTATCGTTATCATCATCATTGTGAATATCATTATCATCACCATTGTCACTGTTGAAATTAATATTGAAATATTGTTGCTTATTTGCGCAACTGGTGGGAACAATGGTGGGGTTGGTGAAGTGCATATGCAGCATCACAACCTCACAGCTGGTGTGCTGGTACAGATGAAGAGTTTGTCAGGCCGGCGAAAGGTACTGCACCTCTTCATCAACATCACCCGCTGGCTTCACACTGTGCACACACTCTGCTTGCTCCCCCCACCCCCTCCTGCAAGACTAATGGAGCCCTTTCATCGGCGCTCACCATATAGTGGTAAGCATCTTTCTCTATCCTATGATGCACAGCTTGCAATGTGAGATGTGACACAAATTTCAGCCTGATTCTGTGTCTGCAGTTGACAGCAATGAGGAGCAATACGACCATGTGCAGCTACTGCTTCACTTCAATTCTGTTGAAAAGTTGTTTTCGGTTCCTGAACGACATATCCAAGAGCTGTTGGATGTGTATGGCTTGTTGCACAAGCTCAGGCCTCCTGGAGCTGTACAATGCACAAGCTTGCGGGTGAGCATCTGCTCCAACAAGTCTGTATCTGTTGCCTGCACAATGCTTGAAGCCATACAATTTGCTAGCAGGCTGTTTTATATGAATTGAGGCCATTTGGCTTGCATTGTACTGACTTTGACATGGTGCAGGTCAATGGTGTAAAGCAGCTCATGAAGCATCCAATGGATCATGTAAGCCAGCAGACACACAGAATGACATACTTCGTCCAGCTCAGACTGCACCCAGTGGGTGCTCGCATCAGCCTTGAAAGCAATCAGCGGCTTTGCAGTCTTGTCAACAGCTTGTTAGCAACCCTGGCACCTGTACACGCTGCTGGCTTTGTTCACCGTGATATCTGCCTTGACAACATTGTTAAGGGCCCTGGTGGTTGGGTACTTATAGACTGGGAGCTTGCTGGGAAAGAGAATCAGGCTGTCTGGTGGACAGGGCTGCATTTGCCGCCTGCCGTCAAGGCTGGGAGTGAACCGTACACTTGCAAAAGTGACCTTTGGCAAATAGGTCAGCTTGTGCTCTCACATGCTTTTCCCAGTGCAGGCAGTGCAGCTTATGCCCATCAATTGATGTCTGGGTGTTTCACATCAGCCGCAATGGCACCGAAAGCTGAGTGGAATGTCTAATGTCAGAATGACACAGATCTGCAACTTGTGTTTGTTTATCAAGTAAGCTGCTCTGCTAGGAGAGTTCTGTATTGCACAAAAAGATTGCTTAGACAAAAGGCTCGGCACGTAGAAGGCAAAGTCTTGAGTTGCAGAGCAAAGTCATGTCAGTAGTAATGATTTGTGCCAGCCGATGCGGGGTGCACATTAGGTTTGTCATAGCCTGTTGGACTGCCTGGGGTTTGGGTAGCCAAGTATAACACTCTGTTCCTTGGTGCATAATTTTACAATCACGAGGAGGGAAGTCGGAATCGGCCGTTTTGATTTTGTAGTCAACGAGGACTGATGGCACAGTTGGATAAATCGCTGATCGGGGACTCGGGCATGTTGCAGCATCTTGCGTCCTTGCCGTGATCTATCGGACTACATAAGACAAGGTTGTGGCCCGTGCCGGTAGCGTATTGGGTTCCTCGGTTTTCGCTGTGTTTATCGCAGCTTGTACACTTTCATAGACAGCATGAACTGTTTGTCAGAGTCGGGAACATGTCAGGCAATAGCACAGCAAAACCCCTTTGTAAAGAGAAGCCGCAAGCAGCATTGTACTTTCAAGCAAATCAGCCGCAACGGGTTAGAGCGCGTAACGAAGCGACCCCCGGCGTCAGTACTACATCATCAGCAACAGCGCAATAACCGAAAAGCTTCCCGCAACCTTGTGGCGTGTCAAGCGTCTCAGCTATCCGGACCAGGCGCGTGGGGTGAAGCGGTAAGTGCCTCTGTGCTGCTTGTTGTGAGACGCACTGCAAAGCAGTCACCTTGGTTTTTACTGTCTCCTGCTTTGCTGAACACGCTGACCTGCAGGGTGACAAGAATGTTGTGCTGGTGGCTGACATTGGAGGCACCAATTGCCGCTTTGTATTGTGGAGACTTGACCTGCAGAACGAGAATCATGAGAGGCTTTTCAGCAAGGCAGGTTGCAGCTTGCGATGGTTGCAGGCAGCTGTATCTTCGCTTATTGTTCTTCAGCAGCTTCATCTGACTTGGACCAGCATGCCATGCACACTCAATGATCTGTCAGGCGCAGCAGCCTGAGACTTTACTATACTGAGAACACGGTGCTGCAGGTCTATCCTACTAAGGACTACATCACCTTTGAGCACGCTTTGGATGCGCTGGCTAGCGAGTCTGCATTCAAGAAGGACACCCCTGGTGCAGCTGCCTTTGCATGTGCTGGACCTGTGCTGGACAACAAGTGTGTCATGACTAACTTAGAGTGGGTCATTGATGGTGCATCGCTTACCATGAAGTATGGCATCAGGTAAGAACTGCATCACAGTGTCTTTGGCAGCTTCGCATACATGTCAGCCACATATACATAGCTATGTGCAACAGTGACTGGAGTTGCCTGCACAGTTGTGTATGCTCAAGTGTGACAGTCTAGCAGTTTAACACTTCTGACACTTTGAGAGCCTTCACGACAAGAACATGATCTAAGTCAACTTGTGATGTTTGCATACTAGCTGTGCTTCTAACTTCAAGGCGTCTTGAGCATAATTAGTGTTTCAACAGTCAGCACAGCCATGAAACACAGCAGCAATGCAGCTTTTGTATCACACGTGCGTCAATTTGAGAAAGCTGCTCAGCAAGACAGCAGCACCTACTGACAGCAGCCCCTACACAAAATGCAACACAGTGCCATACTGTTGACGCTGCGCAACAGCTGTGCCTATGTGCGACATAGCAGCGTCATCAGCTTTTCCTGCAAGTGTCCTTCACTGCTAAAAATATAGCCAGCCAGACAGCAGTATCTGAATGTATGCAGGATGGCTGTCTTGAATGACTTTGAGGCATGCGGCTACGGCGTGCCTGCACTGCAGCCCGAAGACCTGTTGGTACTCAACGATGTGCCAGCCAGACAAAAGGTATGTGCAGAGCTCTGCTGAAGGACCAGACTGCAATGAAATCCTTTCAAAGGTACAGCAACACACAGACAAACAGACGGGCAGACAAAAAGCAGCATCTTGATTGGTGGACAACCTAGATGTCTGCATCAATCTGGGCTCATATACTTGTAACATTTGGCTCCAAGCCCAAAACATGCTGCGCTCTTGTGCACCAGCAGTGCTTGATTAGGCTACGTGGCACAGGGTCCCAAAGGGTGTATGGGTCCCGGCACAGGCCTAGGGCAGGCCAACCTGTACTGGAGCGAAAACTTCGGGGGCTACAGGGTGTGGCCCTCAGAGGGAGCCCATGCCAGCTTTGCCCCCAGAGGCTGGAAGCAAAGGGCCCTTCAGACTCATGTGGAAAGGCAACTAGGCTACTGCGAGGTGGAGCATGTAAGTCAGCTGGCCTGCATGAAGTTTGCATGAAAGATCTTCTTGAATGCATGCAGAAAGAGTACCTGACCAGCTCGGGACTTTGTGACTGCAGCAAGGGACATTGTGACTGCACAAACAGATTATGTAGCTATATGAAGCATGGAATTTGCATGAAAGATCTGTTTGAGTGCATGCAGAAAGAGCACCTGACAAGCTTGAATTTCAGCAGAGCTTGAATATAAGCCTCAAGGCTGAGTGTATACATGAATGCAAGCTGTTTCCTCTGTTAAGTCGCCCTGCATCACGCAATTTTTGGGAATCCCTTCAAACAACATCAGCACCTCCTGCTACATAAGCCTGGAATACATACTCTTTGAGCATCAAGGCTCTGTTGGCCATGTGGATTGCCTTGCGTTTGCACACGAGTGCTGCTTGCACCTAGGAGAATCCTGAGCATACTGACCAGTGCTCTTACAGAATCCAAGCAGAGCAGTCTGCCTGCAAAATCTGCCTTGAGGCTGCTGAACAGACAGAGATAGCTACTCACGCCTCATAGCTGCATGGCACACACTCACTCTCTCAGTGTAGAAAGGTATGCAACTACCTGGCAAGACCAGGCTGTTTCAATGACCAGACAACTCTCATGCTCTTTCTTTCTTGTTTAGGTTTGCTGCGGGAGTGGCTTGCAACGGATCTATGAGTTCCTGCAGACAGATGAGCACTGCGCACGCCCTGACTTGGACCTCACCATGCAGAAGGTATGCTGCTGATGTTGATTCAGCAATGACTGATGCCTCAGCATATAAGCCTCATTGGTGTCATCTTCCATGCTTGCTGAGTGTGCCTTTGGCACGATGGCGGTACGGCTGCTGCTGCTGCTTTAGTACATAATAGATGCCTGCATGTGGTTGCTGGGACTGCTTGCCGGTCCCCTGTGCAATCTGGGGGAAGTTCTTTCACTACAAGGTGTGTGGCATTCTGCGTCCTTGACATCAGAGGATAGCAGTCACTGCTGGTACCTGACCAGGCAAAGCTACCAGTGCTGCTAGTACGGCAAGGGACAGCCTTCCAAACGGATTTCTCCCATTATGCTGCACACCACAAAGAGCTACTTGCAAGCCTGGACGAAGTAGCAACTGGCTGGACAGCATAACACTGCTCTAGCACATGAGAGGTTTTGAGGCTGTGGCACCATGCCTAAGTTAGAGCGCTGGTCAGCTGATCAGCACTAGCTTAGATCCTTTGACCTGCACCCTTGTGGCGTTGGCTGATTAGCATGACAAACTCAAATGGCTGACTCTGTCAGCAAAGGGCCCTCAGGGCCTCATGGGGCAGTGTTTCACACACTTGTCTCCCATATACAACATAAGCGGCATAGTCTTTTCCTCCTTTTCTTGACCTGCAGCATGGTCAGACGGGCGACACATTTGCTATCCTGCAGACTGCAGCTGAGATTTCCAAGACTGCCATAGACAACAGTGATCAGCTGGCTGTGGAGGCAGTGGACCTCTTCCTAGCTCTCATTGGTGCAGAGGCTGGTCACATGGGCCTGAGATCGCTAGCCTCAGGAGGAATCTACATCTGTGGCGGCATCATGCCTAAGGTCAGTCAGCACTGTTGGACTATTGTCACCTATATATTTGCCCATATGGAATCTCCCAAAAGCTGACGCCTGAAACAGGACTACCAGTGTATATTTGAGTCTACTGAGTTGCCGCTGTGACTGCATCAAGCTGTTTTATCAGAGTGGTGTCTCAGCAGTGTACTGTGCAACTGCCCGGTTGAAGGTTGAAGCTGCTGTTCTGGCTGTGCAGCTGCTTGAGAAGATCAAGCTGGGGGGCGTGCTAGACTCGTACCTACATGAGAAGAGCAGGTTCAACAAGCTGTTGAAAACATTTCCGCTGTATGTGGTGTTGAATGAGGGGTTGGGCCTTCTTGGGACCAGGGAATATGCAATCAGGCTGGTGCAGACTCCTGATGTCTGCAAGTGACAGCAGAAATGTTTTGCATTCATCAGTGCAACAGCTTACGGAGGGTATTGCAGCAGAAAGCATGCAGCAACCATGTCAACAAGTTTGCATGTGAATTGAGAGCAGCAGTCCATGTCTGATGTTTTGACTACAGTACAGTGCAATGACCTCATGAGTTGAAAAACGATTGTACTTAATTAGACCATAAAGGGTCACAGTCCACTGGCACCCAAGAGTTGGATCCTGGTATGGGCACACGCACAGGGGTTGACCTGTAGATTGCAGGACGCTCAGACATTGACATACAGCGCTGAAATAACTAGCTCAAAAGCACACGTTGTTTGTAAGCTTAGCCTACCACCCAGAACACGAAGAAGGCAACAGGAAGTCAACACATGAACTCAATCATTTCCACAGGTTGTTGCTGCATCTAAAATCACGTCAGGTGTTGGCTTCCAACTGGTTCTTGCTTGCACCCTAGTCGTAGCTGCCTGGAGAGTTCAGTACCCCAGCCATAGAGCTCTGTGCTGATGTGCACTGTACCGTATGAGCTTTCAAGCTGAGATGAGTCCGATCTGGTGATGGCAATACTTGCACAGAACTCGTGCCGTCAAAACTCTCACACACCACATCTACACACTTCAACAGCCGTGTCATATCTCTATGAGTCAACAGAGCGTGAGGGTAAGGACCTGTAGTTTTGCCAGTGCAAACGATATCTGCTCTTTGACGTACACACATGTCCAGCTTTTAGGGAACGATTCCGACCTTATGCTGCATAAAGAGGAGGAGCTAGTCCAAGGCAGTGTGAAACTGCAGCCTGATAAAAGATTGCAGCTGTCACAGATGACAGTCCCAATGCAGTGTCCCAGCAGACAGGGCATACATTGGCAAATTGCCTATATCTACCCATGCAAGGGCTGGCATCACAGACAATGTTGCTGTTCGATCTATCTCTGCATCGAGGGAGTGTCTATCTACTTTGCCTCTTGCTGTCCAGTAAGCCAATCAAGAAGACAGCCCAAAAGACGTTCAGACTGCCTGCTGTGATGCAGTGAGCCAATTAAGAAGACAGCCCAAAAAGACATTCAGACTGCCTGCTGTGATGCATGCCAAGCTTTCCTGGACCGTGGAGCATTTGCTGTTGGGCAGATTCCACAGCTGTCATGCATGAAAACGCTCATCAATCAAGCACCTTGTACAATGCAACATCACAGTTACTAGTTTGCCCAACAGTCTCAAAACTTGTTAAAGCATACAGTGGCTACATGGATGTTAGCAGCTCATGTAGATCATGACTTGATGCAGTGGATGATTATCAGTGCACTGACATTTGCAGCTGGCATTACTCAGCTGCTTGGGCCTTTTGGCTGATGCTGTTGATGCAGCAGCAGATTCTGATGCTGCTGGCTTCGAGCATTGCATGGGAAGTAGCTAGTGTGCCCTAGTGTGGCTTTGGTACATATCCATCCACAGCAAAGTTCCTTGTGGCGCTCGGTATCCGCACTTTCAAGCCATCCAATTCCTTGGTTGCTATAATCTGACAGCCCAGGCGTGACCTGCATTCATTCAATACTGATGCGTGCTATTTAGACAATGCAGCACGCAAAATCAGCAGCTGCTGCAAACCCCAACAACAGCAGGTGCTGCATGACATGAAGCCACCTAGTGCAAATTGTACAGCAGAATCTCACGTGTCAGTGAGAGCAAATGCCAGATCCAGCATGTCATTCTCGTCGTCATCAGCTTCTGGTAGGATGTCAAATTTCTCTTGGTCCTGCAGCCACATGACATTTCTCCAGCATGATGGGCCATAGTCAAGTGAACGCATATCCCGTGGAAGGAGCACTGGATGCGCTATAGGTTTGCTCGGATAAGGTGGTAAGACCACAAGCTATACGCTGCAAGCTGTAGGCAGGAATGCAGCAGGCCTACCTCCACAACAACATGGCATGTTGAACATGCTAAAGACCCTTCACATGCTCCTGCAATGCCATGTAATGTCAGATGCAAGTTTGGAGCTGTGACATGTGAGCGTTGGAAGTCTGGAGCTGCCATGGCATGTCATTAGTACCTTCCAAGTCAATATCATTGTTGTGAGCTGCCTCAAGCAATGACTGCCCTAGCGGAACCTGGACCGTTTTTACTGACCCGTCTTTCTGGTCGTGAAAGATCACATCGATACTGCGACCACATCAAGGCATAAGCCACAAGTTAGTCAAGTTGACTGTGCAAGGGCGCAGCTGCTCACCACTCTGTGCCTGGAGCAGGCGCGCTGCCTGTGTGCCACCTCAACCCCAAAGATCTGGTGGAGTGTACAGACGGACCTAATTCAGATGTCCTGCCAGATGTCGAGCAGACGGATTCGAATGCTGCACACCGTACTGATGCAAGCACGCCTGGCTGCGTGGCCACTGGACGCTTTGCCAATCGAGCGGCTTGCCGTAGCATGCTCAACTGCACAGTCAACAGATCTGGAGCACTACCTGAAACAACGCAACCGCTGACATCGGTGAAGCCTGCATAAAGCTTCCGGCATCGCATGCTCTGTTGCCTGAATTTGTAGACGATGGAACTTCGAGCGACGGTTGATCTTCCTTTTGCGTGCTGTGCTGCGCTCAGAGGCGCAGCATCAACTGCCTGTTGTGGACCCATGCGGTACCTTGTAGTGGTGCCGCCGACTGTGGGTTTCATGACTGCAGTCGAACTCCCAAGACTGAGCGAAATCGGCGATTAGGTCAAGCTGCATCTTTTTGACCTAGCGACTGCATCATGTCTACTGCTAAAGCCGAAGGATGCGGTCTTGTGCCGGTGGCGTCCGCTATGAGGCAGATGGATAGCCGAGTGTACTCTCCTGCTCAGTGCGTCGGGCAGTTGGCTGAGAACAGCGCTGCAAAGGGAGGCAACTTCAACGCCACAAGCTTTGAGGTCACCATCTTGCCCGAGTTCGTCAGTTCCACTAGGGCAAAAGATACCGACGCCGGTGTGCCAAGCAATTCGCAGGCCCTCAAAGTGCTAGACGATGGCGTTGGGTTTCTGTACGGAGAGATCCAAGACATGCTAACCTATGGCACACCTGAAAGCATAAGTGCAGATAAGAAATTTGGTAAGCTAGGGCAGTACACATCTGGCGCTTTTAGCTAAAACATTTTTGCTGTGTTGATGGCATCCCCTGGCCTCACAGTTCCACATATTGTCCTTGCTTCAGGCGCCAACAACCATGGATTGAAAGCAGTTGCTGCCACGCTGAGTCCAGCATGCTGCTTGCTGTTCTCCAAGAGCAAGGGCCCTGACGGTATGCTTGCAGCATGCCGCTGGTCTGGCTAGCCTGCCATGCAACTGCTGCATGCTTGCTTGCCTTGCATATGACCATACCTTCAGCTGGCAAGCCTTTGGGCAGAGCTACTTGATCTCCTCACTTACAGCACACACTGCCATGCTCTGTGCTGTCTTACATGGCTGTTCTGACGGTATGCCCATAGCTACCGTTTGCTAGCATTTGCTAACACAGCATGCGCGTGAGCACAACTGTATCTGGTGAGAACTGCAATTGGTCTCCCTCTGGACAAATGCAAGATGAGCTCAATGCTGGACAGAGAGACTAATCAGAGTGCCTGCTGCTGCAGGCAGCATCTGGCATACGTTGCTTGCCTTTGGTGCCAACTTCGACTATGACGGCTTGTACAACTTCCGAGGTCTCTCGTGGCCTGCGTCCTTCACTGGCACCTCTCTGCAAAGCCTGGCTGATGCCGAATTCTACCGTTGTGGCAGCCTGGATGCGTACAAGGATATGTTCAGGACCGGTGGCAAGACCTGGGCTACCCTGAGGGACTTGACGGCTGCACATACTTACTTCAGAGAGATTAAGGCAACTGGCGTGCTGGGCATCTTCCCTTTTGGCCAAGAGAGCACCACCCTGAAGGTGCCTAGTGTTGTGTAAGCAAATTCATGTCCAGTTCACGACAAGTGTAGGCATGCAATTACACAGCTGGTGCTGGTGTAAAACTCAGACGGTAGATGCATTGTACAGCTAATCACCCTTTGCGCCAAACATGAAACCCTTCCACACAGCTAGCCAGGCAGATGACAGCTTTTCAGCTTCTGGCCTTGATCGTCAGACCAGGGATAGGCCCGACACAACTCCTATTGAAGCCTACAAACACACATTTCTATATGCAATGACACACTGGCCGCAGAATGCATAGAGCTGAGACATGCTTCACACAATCGAGCTTACACGCACTGCGGCTGCTGCAAGCAAGCATCGAACCGGCTGCTCTGGTCATAATGCAAGCGTGTCAAACAAGCTTCTTGGGCAAAAAGGTTTCATCATGCTGCAGGCGGAGGTGCTGGAAGATGACATCAAGCTGCAGGGAATTGGTCTGAAAAAGCTATTGGAGAAGTACTTTGTGGCTCCGGAGCTTGGCTTGCTGGAGCAACAGTACTGGGCAAACTACACAGGCTTCAAAATGATCCTCAACGTAAGCTGACCTGTCAAGAAGGCATGCTGCATTCAGCTAAGTTGACAGTGCTGAGCAGCAACTATATGTTGTTCTGCGGAGCACAAGTAACTTGTACTGTATCAGAAATTGCATACATTACATATTGAAGCCAACTTCCCTGCGCAACTATTTCGCATTTGAGTTGCAAAAGACCACTGGGCGAGTCAGTCTTGATCACTGTTTGAAGTAAGGTTGATCTCTGTTTGTGCTGTTGCTCGCATCACAGCCCTTCAAAGCATCTCAGGCCTCAGACACGCCACACAACTCAGCTGTTGGCTACCTTCTGGTCAAAGGTTGTTGATTTCCTGTGCATAAGCACATGAAGCGCATCAGGTGGTCTTGACAGCCCAACTGGCTTTTGCCCCAACAGAGATGATGTAAGCAACACGCAGCATGAGCATTTCTAGGTCGCCTTGTGTTTCGCAGGTCAACAGACGCAAGAAGATCATAATCAAACCATTGCAGCCCAAGTTCCCAGTCAGCCCTCGCATCACAGTCACCATAGGCCAAGCACAGCACACTGTGGTCTACGGCCCATACTTCTCATCTCAGCATGAACACAGCCTCTTCCCTTATGCACATGCCGCCGGTCAGAAGTTCCACGACCAGAAGTACGGCTTCTATATGGCTAGCAACAGCCGCATCATGAACCCCTTGCACCGCCCCAAGATCACAGATGATGGTGCTGCCAGAACTGAGTACTTCTCCCGGCAGAAGGTGTCTCAGAAGCCAGCCAGTGCAATCATGCAGAAGCTGTTGGCCAAGATGTGTGGAGATCATTTGGGTGATGGTGCGCCTGAGCTGTACGGAGAGCTTGAGGAGCTGCTGAAGGCCAATAGGGTGTGTAGCTATGCACTTCTATGGTTATCTCCCCCCCCCCCAGGCTCTTGTGTCCCCCCTCCCGGGGCTCTTGCCCACCTACGGCCTCCTCTTTCCCCCCCCTTCCAGCCTCCTCTCCCCCCCCCTTCTGGCCTTCTGGCCTCCACACCCCTCCCCCCTTCCGGCCTCCTCTTTCCCCCCCCCCCCTTCCAGCCTCCTCTCCCCCCCCCTTCCGGCCTCCTCTTCCCCCCCTCCCGCGCCTCCTCTTCCTCTCCCCCGG
>JAABUK010007578.1_pt1 | contig 15612 bp, 3 predicted proteins | sample 5559141 | NCBI WGS metagenome assembly JAABUK01 (sample SAMN10711869, study PRJNA513367) | rock metagenome | isolation source: Antarctica rocks | place: Antarctica: Victoria Land, Pudding Butte nord | collected 2016-01-03
ATGATCTAGTCAGATTCTATCTAGCTCTATTATAAAGTGGGTGCACTTCGATTTTTAATCAGAAGTAATAATACAATTTATTTTTTCTGAATTAAAATCAAAGTGCATCTACTTTACAATATAGTTAGATAGAATCTGACTAGATTATTTTAAAGAATAATGAATTAGCTATCTATTAGTACTATTTATAGAATCTCAGCTACGATAATTAGCTCTATATAACTACTTAAACTTTAAGAAGTCTTTTAAAATTTAATTAAATATAGATTTTAAGCTTAAATAAAAGTTTATTAATAGAAATAAATAAGCTATTATATAGAAATTCTTTAGCGCTTTTCAATAATGCTATTTATAGTATACTAGCTAGAATGATTAGCTCGCTATAGCTGATTTAAGCCTTTTTTACTGTTTTGATTTTGATTTTCTTTATGCTAAGACTGCACTCAATTTCCACGCTATAATACAGAAATACTATTTCTAATAAGATAATATTATTATTCCAGTGATATAAGAGATAATAAGAATAGAATTAAAAGCAGTTCCCTCTTTAATATTAAAAGATAAATTAATAATAAAGTTTATAATAATTTCTTTTTATGAAATAGAGAGATAAAGTAGCGACTATAACGCGCTATATAATTAATACCGCTTTATCTTCGTTCTTTAATAAATATTATAACTTATGATAAAGTTCTTTACTCCTCTATTCATATCTAATTAGAAGAAGTTCTAATAAAGTAATGTCAGTATTTTATGAATATTAAAATGATTACTTAAAGAATTATTATATTTTATTAAGAGAATCTTATTATAAACTGCTAAATTCGTAGAGACGAAGATATTATTATATCTGCGAAGTAAATTATTTTAATTTACTCGCCACTCATTAATCTTATTAGTAAGCCGCTTATTTCTTAATATTATCTTAGCTTTCTTCCGCTAAATAAAGTCATTATCTTATTATAATATTAAAAGAAGTTCTGAGAGAGAGATATTAAGCGACTTATAAATTATTAACTTCATTATTATTATAATAACGCGTTTTAATATAAGAAGTTTACAATCTTTAATATTAATAAGAGAATTAAGTAATACTCTCGCTATCTTATTAGTATGCATTATATTATTTATATAAGATATCGAAAAATTATTAACTTAAACTTCTTTAAGACTTACAGTATTATTTAAATTAATATAATATAATATTTATATAGAAGAAGATCTCATATCTTTAATTATTAATAGATTAACTCTTTTATTAAAAAAAACTTATAAGAGAGCTTAAGAACTTGCTAGTATCATATTAATATTCTAACTTCTAAATACAGATTTTTTATAATAGATAGATATCTCGTTCTTAGCTGATATCTTATTAGAATCTGAGAAGATGAATATCATATTTATATTCGATATCTTATCGAATTCTCGCCGCTAACTCTTCTATATAGAATTATTGTATAAGACTAATCTTACATTAAAATCTTAAGAGATAAACATCTTATTTTTATTTAATATCTTATCAAAATCTTAACATATTATATTCTATATAAAGATATTCTGAAGCTTATTTTTTAAAGTAGATAATATAATAGTTACTTACTCTTCTTCTAAAGCTTTATAATTTAATTATCTTAATAATAAATCTGCAGAATTTAACTGATCTAATTAATACTTAATTTCAAAATTATACTTTAATAATTCTAAAGTTTATCATATCTAATATTTATTTAATATCGTGATAATTATGAAATATTTTAAATTATTATGATCGCATTAAACTTCTGTAATTTCTTTCACTTTCTACAGATAATATTATTATTATTTAAATAGCTTAATAATAATTAGAAGTTTCTTATTATAAGTTTTATAAATCTCTTTCATAACTATAAACTTACGAGAAAAATAGATTATTAAGTGCTATAATAACTTATTCTCAGCATTCTTAAATAATTATAATAAGATTCCTCTTATTATATAATTAAAAGCATCGATTTTTATATATATTAACTTCTAAAAGTTAAAATGATGTAATATTGATATCTCACTGAAGACTCGCTTAAGTTCTTTAAAAGCTTTCTTTAATTCCATATTAAATATAAAAAGATCAGTTTATTTACTATTCTTAATATTCTTTAATAAATTAATAAGAGGAGAGATAATATAAGAGTAATTCTATATAAATCTGCGATAAAAATTCGTAAATTTCAGAAAAACTTAAAGCTCTTTAATAGATATAAATACAGATTATTCAATAATAATTATTACACAACTCGATTTTATTATTACGCCATTAATATTTATAATAAATCTTAAGAAATTCACTTAAGTTATTATAAATTCACATTTTGATAGCTTAGTATATAAACTGAAATAATAAAGTCTTTTAAATATCTTCTTAATATAAATAATATATTCTTTCTTACTCTTTAAGAAGATTAGAATATCGTTAAGATATATTATATATAAGATATTAAGAAGATCTCGTAATATTATATTAATATATAATTGAAAGATTATAAAAGTATTAATCAATTTAAAGAATATTACTCTATATTCAAAATAATTATAACATGTTTGAAACATTATCTTTTATTTATCTTTCTTTCTAATACGAAGTTAATAATATATATCTCACAAATCAAGTTTAATAAAGATTATAACTTCAATTATATAATTCAAAGTTTCATTAATTAAAGATAAAGAGTAACAATTCTTAATCATTATTTTATTTAACTCTTAATAATCAATATATAATCTCATCTCTTTATTCTTTTTAGAGATAAATAGAATAAACGCTTCTGCGAGACTAAAGCTTAAACAGATTTATCTCTTCTCTAAAATAATGTTAAGATATTTCCGCAGTATTTTCAATTCTCTTTCTAATAAGATATATAACGGATTAAATAATAGCTACTTACTGAATATCAACTTAATAATGTGCTCTAATTAATTATACTCTAAAAGATTATTAATATTCTTATCTAAGAAAATATTAGAGTATTCTTAAAATTTCTTTAGAAGATCTTTCTAATCTAAAGTAGTTATTATGATTAAAGCTAAAGCGGATTCAATATAATAACTGTTAATTATCTTTAATACGCAGTAAAGAAAAATCTATTTATTCTTTTGAATAAGTCTCTTTAATAAAAGAGATTCTTAAATTAATTTAATATTATTAATCTTTAATGAGAATCTTTATTAATAAGTCTTAAAGAAGAAGTCTGAATTCTCGATTTCTAGTTAAGAAAGATTAAGAATTGCATTAACATCTAAATTAAATAAATCTACCGCATGAAACTTAACTTTATAAATTTTAATAACTTCATTAAAATCTTTTATCTTAATAAAAAGTAAATAAGCTTCTAAGAAATAAAAGATAAAATTATTTTCTCATTATAATATAATAATTAACTTTACAGATAAGTTTAAAAGATTTATTTTCTTTATTATAAGTTATGAGATTAAATTCAAATTCGCGATAATATTAAGAAGATATTTTATAATATAAAAACTATCTTCAGTATTTATATTCGCGTTAGTAATGTATTACTTCTTATCTAAAGCGATTGATTTCAGCGAAGCTATTAGAAATAAGTTCTCTCTTTTTCTAATAATATAATATTAATAATATAATTATTAATATAATGTTTAAACTTATAATACTTTATTATGATCTCAGCTAACACGTCACTTATTAACTAGTGTATTCGCATCTCTGACTTCTTAATATCTTCTTTTCATTCAAAGATTCTCTCTTAACTACTATTATAATTAATAGCTAGCTATAATTATCTTACTTTCTTCTTCTCTTTAACTATTATATTAAATAGATATAGAGAAAGAGAAAGAGATTTTTAAAGAGATTCTTCAGAGATTAGTTTCTATTATATAGAACTAATTAATATCTTTACTAATATTAAGTTAGCATCTCATTATTATTACTCTATTCTCACTACCTATCTATTATATAACTTATTTTAATATTCTAATCTCTCTAATCTTACAGTTATTTATAAGAATAATAGCTAAATCTGTAAGAGTGATAACGCCTTCTCTTAATTAGTTGAAAAGTTTAATAATCTAATCTTTCTTTTCAGAATTATCTATCAGAATTATATCTACAACTTTTCGTCAGTCTAATTTAGCAGAAATAAAGACTAAATTAACTTAAAAATAATTTCTTATTTAAACATTTTAAGAATTGTAATAAGTTAGAGAAAGCGTATGAGCCTTACTTTATAATAAAGATATTAAAAGATTTATACTTTTAATAACTCGTTTCTCATCTATATCTCAGCATTATAATATTGAGTTATTAGTAAAAAGAAGATATATAAAAGATAATAAATATTTATAATATAATTTAAAGATTAGAGACTTTAAGAAATATAAAAGTAGATTTTTAAAGAAGCTTAAAATATTTCTTCGAGTCTATAAAAATATTACTTAAATAAAATTATATCACTTTAATAATAAAGCGCAGACGATATATTAAGTTATTATCTTTTTTAAAAGAAATTTAATAAAAATATAAGAGCGCTATAAGAAGAATATCTATAATAAGAATAATAATATCTTTATCTAAAAGAAATTTAAAGATTTCCTTCAAAACTTATAATTTAATTTGATAAATCGCCGGCTTATTATCGCCTAAAGATATGAAGAAGTATATTAACGAGAATATCAGTCTACTTAATAATTTACTCTTTATCTTAAAGAACTTAAAGCTATTCTCTCTTCTTATAATAAAGAATAGAAAGCTTAATATCTTTTTACAAAGCTAAAGTTATTATTAAGAAAGAATATTTTATTAAAGAAAGATATATCTTTATCATATTAAGAATTATTAATATTAGCACAACATTTTAAGAAAATAATAAAGACTAATAATCGCGATTAATATCGCGATAAAAATTTAGTTAAGTCTGTTTCATCTAAGACTGCTAATAGAGATTAGTTAAAATTAAAAAGTAACTAATATTCTAGTCAAAACTTTAAAGATAAGTCTGCTACTTATTATCTTAATCTTAATAATATTTTTCTTAATTCTTTAAATAAGTTTAAGATTAAATATTATAAATATTATAAGTTTGAATATTATATTAATAACTATATTATCAGTATTATATTATCAGAAAAAGAGAGAATCCGTTTTTAATAGCTTCACTAAGATCAGTTATTTTAGATAAGAAGCGATATATTACTAACGCGAATATAAATGCTAAAGATAACTCTTATACTGCGAAATATCTTCTTAATATTATCGCGAATCTAAATTTAATCTTATAATTTATAATAAAGAAAATAAATCTTTTAAATTCATCTACAGAGTCAATTATTATATTATAATAAAGAAATAGTTTTATCTTTTATTTCTTAGAAGCTTATTTACTTTCTATTAAGATAAAAGATTTTAATAAAGTTATTAGAATCTGTAAAGTTAAGTTTTATATAGTAGATTTATTTAGTTTAAATATTAATATAATTCTTAATCTTTCTTAATTAGAAATCGAGAATTTAGACTTCTTTTTCAAGACTTATTAATAAAGATTTTCGTTAAAGATTAATAATATTAAATTAATTCAAGAACTTCTTTTATTAAAGAAACTTATTTAAAAGAATAAGCAGATTTTTCTTTACTGCGTGTTAGAGATGATTAATAGTTATCACACCGAATTTACTTCAGCTTCAGTTATAATAACTGCTTTAGATTAGAAAGATTTTTCGAAGAAATTCTAAGAATACTTCAATGTTTTCTTAAATAAGAATATCAGTAATCTTTTAGAGCATAATTAATTAAAGCATAGTATTAAGTTAATATTTAATAAGTAATTATCGTTTGATCCGTTATATATCTTATTAGAAAGAGAATTGAAAATACTGCGGAAATATCTTAATACCGCTCTAAAAAAGAGATGAATTCATCTAAGCTTTAATCTTATAGAAGCGCTTATTCTATTCATCTCTAAAAAGAATAAAGAGATAAGATTATATATTAACTATTAAGAGTTAAATAAAATAATAATTAAGAATTATTACTCTCTATCTTTAATCAGTGAAACTTTAGATTATATAGTTAGAGTTATAATTTTTATTAAACTTAATTTACGAGATATATATTATCAATTTCGTATTTAGAAGAAAGATAAATAGAAGACGATATTTTAAACACGCTATAATCATTTCAAATATAGAATAATATTCTTTAAATTAACTAACGCTTCTATAATCTTTTAATTATATATCAATATAGTATTATAAGATCTTCTTAACATCTTGTGTGTAATATATCTTAATAATATTCTAATCTTCTTAAAAAGTAAGAAAGAATATATTATTTATATTAAAAAGATGTTTAAAAGACTTTATTATTTTAGTTTATATGCTAAGTTATTAAAGTATAAATTTATGATAACTTAAGTAGATTTCTTAAGATTTATTATAAATATTAATAATATAGCGATAAAACTGAGTTGTATAATAATTATTATTAAATAATCTGCATCTACATCTATTAAAGAGCTTTAAATTTTTCTGAGATTTGTGAATTTTTATCACAGATTTATGCAGAACTACTTTTATATCATCTCTCCTCTTATTAATTTATTAAAAAGTATTAAGAATAATAAATAAATTAATCTTTTTATATTTAATGCGGAATCGAAGAAAGTTCTTAAAGAACTTAAGTAAGTCTTTAACGAGATGTCGATATTACGCTATTTTAACTTTTAAAAGTTAATACGTATAAAAATCGATACTTCTGATTATGTAGTAAGAGAAATCTTATCGCAATCATTTAAGAATGCTAAGAATAAACTATTATAATACTTGATAATCTATTTTTTTCGTAAGCTTATAATTACAGAAGAGATTTATAAAACTTATAATAAGAAATTTTTAGTTATTATTAAGCTGTTTAAATAATGATAATATTATCTACAGAAAGTAGAAGAAATTATAGAAGTTTAATATGATTATAATAATTTAAAATATTTTATAATTATCATGATATTAAATAAATATCAGACATGATAAACTTTAGAATTATTAAAGTATAACTTTAAAATTAAGTATTAATTAGATAAGTTAAATCTTATAAATTCATTATTAAGATGATTAGATTATAAAGTTTTAGAAGAAGAGTAAGTAGCTATTATATTATTTACTTTAAGAAATAAGCTTTAAAGTATCTTTATATAGAATATAATACATTAAGATTTTAACGAGATATTAAATAAGAATGAAATATTCACCTCTTAAGATTTTAATATAAGATTAGTCTTGCGCAATAATTCTATATAGAAGAGTTAGCGGTAAGGATTTAATAAGATATTAAATATAAATATAATATTTATCTTCTTAGATTCTAATAAGATATTAGTTAAGAATGAAATATTCATCTATCACAAAAAATCTATACTTAGAAGTTAAGATACTAATATAATATTAGTAAATTCTCAAGCTTTTCCGCAAGTTTTTCTTAATAAAAGAGTTGATTTATTAGTAATTAAAGATGTGAGATCTTCTTTTATATAAATACTATATTATATTAGTTTAAATAATATTATAAGTCTTAAAGAAGCTTAAGTTAATAATTTTTTAATATCTCACACAAATAATATAATATATATTAGTAAGATAACGGGAATATCGCTTAACTCTCTCGCTAATATTAAAGATTATAAACTTCTCGTATTAAAACGCGTTATTATAATAATAATAAAATTAATAACTTATAAGCCGCTCGATATCTCTCTCTCAGAACTTCTTCTAATATTATAATAAGATAATGACTTTATTTAATGAAAGAAAGCTGAGATAATATTAAGAAGTAAGCGACTTACTAATAAGATTAATAAGTGGCGAGTAGATTTAAATAATCTACTTTGTAAATATAATAATATCTTCATTTCTACAAATTCAGTAGTTTATAATAAGATTCTCTTAATAAAATATAATGATTCTTTAAGTAATTATTTTAACGTCCGCAAAATACTAACATTATTTTATTAAAACTTCTTCTAATTAAATATAGATAGAGAAGTAAAGAACTTTATCATAAGTTATAATATTTATTAAAGAATGAAGATAAAGCGGTATTAACTATATAACGCGTTATAGTCATTATCTTGTCTCTTTATTTCGTGAAAACAAATCATTATAAACTTTATTACTAACTTATCTTTTAATACTGAAGAGAAAATTACTTTTAATTCTATTCTTATTATAATGAATAGATTTACAAAATTTATAAGATATATTATTATAAATAAAATTATTACTGCTGAGAATTAACTTCTATATTTAAGAAACATATTATCAGCGACTTTAATACGCTGAATAATATTATCTCTAATCAAGATTTTATCTTTATCTTATATTTCTAATCAGCGCTATATTTTTATTTAAAAATTAAGAGAAGACTTTCAACTATATTTTATTCTTAAACTGATAATCAAATTAAATAATAAAATCAAGAGCTTAAATAATATCTTTAATGCTTTTTAATCTAGTATTAAGATAATTAATATAAGCTGTTATTACGCGCTCAGTTCTGTTATAATAATAGTATTTATTTCATAATCAATATAACTTCAGTATTTACTCTTATAAAGTTTCATCTTTAAAGATTATTTAATCTCGCGGATAAGATTTTAGAAGAAGAGATATCAAGTATTAAGAAAAGAATTGAGATTATGAAAAAATAAAGAGAAGAATTAATAAAGTGCTGAAAGAAAGTTGTAAAATATTAAATAAGATAATATAATGAAAAATATAAATCAATAACTTTTAAGATAAGAGACTGAATAATACTTTTTATAAGAAATCTGAGATAGATCTATTTTAATAGAAAGCTAGTAGATAGATATATTAATCCGTTTCAGATTACTAAGATAATAGAATAACAGATATATTAATTAAAGCTATCATCTTATTAAAAGATTCATTTAATTTTTCATATCTCACTTTTAAAGCCTTATTATTACAGAGCTGATAAAGATTTAGTATAACATACTAAATCAATATTACTAGAGAATAGAGATGAGGAGTAAGAAATAGAAGAAGTTTTAAATAAATATATTTATTAGAGAAGTTAGTAATATCTTATTAAATAGAAAGACTGATCTATAATAGAAAGCACTTAAATTAAGATCTCTAATATAAAAAATACTAAAGAATTGATTTAGAAATATGAATTATCAATTTAATTTAAAGTCGATAAGATAAAATATAAGTATTAAACGTAAGATACTCTTTTCTAATTTTTCTCACAAGATTTATAGATTTTATCGAGGCTCAGATATATTTAAATATATAAAGTTAGATAAAGAAATGATTCAAGACTTTATATAAAAAAGAAATATAATTAAGACTTAGTAAATTGATTTAAATAAGAATTCTACTTCATCAATATATTATTGATATATCGTAGATAGAGAGTAGTTATATAATAGATCAAGTTATATTAAAGTATTATAGCACAATCAAACTTCTTATAAGATAGCATAACACAGTAATTATAAGAATAGCACGCTAGAATTCTTCTTTAATAATAATAAGAAGACGAAGCTGTTTATAATTAGCAATTACTAATAGAGTGATAACGATATATATACTTTAAAGCGCTTTATATTAATTAAATATTACAGCGAATCTTGAATATTTTTAATTATAAATATAATTAAACGAATTAAGTCTTTCATATTACGCGCATTATGTGATAACTTATTAAGACGCTAATTATTGCGCTTCTAATTCTTAATATTATTCTTCAATCTTCAATCTTTATTAAAACGCTAATTATTGCGCTTCTAATTCTTAATATTATTCTTCAATCTTCAATCTTTATTAAGAAGTATCTTTTTATCTTTCTTAAATATTATTATTACTAAATTAATTTTAAAATCTTTCTTAAATTTTAAGTTTATTATTTTATTTTACAGTCTCATCAATTTATTTATACGCCCGAAAAAAATTTTCGGGATTTATTTATTAGTATAATAATAGAAAGCAGAATAAAGAATATATATTAAGATAAGTTTTATTCTCTTTAATATAATATCTATAACACTTAAACTCCTGCTATTTATATATACTATTCTAATTATTAAAATGTATTAAACATTTAATATAGCGCAGATAATATTGCTATAATAAAATAGAAGCGGAATGAGAATATTTAAGTAAGAAAGATAATATTAAAACAATATTAATAAAGTGTTTAAAAGATTTCTTTATAATTTTAATATAATAAAAGACTTATAAAATTATTATAAAGACTTTATAAAAGATTTTTAAAGATTATAAGACTGATAAGATTATGTGAGAGACTTAATAAAGAAGACTTAATTCATTACGAAGATTTAATAATAGTAAAATAGTAGTGAGTAATAAGAGTATAAGAAGAAAAGAAGTATTATTATAAGAAAAGAAGCAGTCACTTATATTTAATAAAGAGTCTATAATATTAATCTATAAAATTGATTATAAAAATGACTAATCTATTAAAAATAATTAAATTTATAACTTAATATATCGCGCTAATTAAGATTAGCTATTTACTCTAATCTAGCGCTTTCTCAGCTTTATATTAAGTTCTTAGTCTACTAATCTTTAATCTTCTTTTATTATCAGAATAATATTCTTAAAATATTCACATCTTATCTTCATCTTTATTATAATATTATAACATATTATAATTAATAATTAACTTACTTATATATTACTATTTCTGATATAACTATTATTAGAACGCTGTCGCATTATCTAACTTTCATCTTCTTCTTATTAGTAGAGTAATTCTATTAATTTAATTCTAATTCTAAAGATAAAACTTTAGAAAAGAAGATATTATTATAATCTTAGTTAATACATCACTTATTAACTAATATATTCGCATCTTTAACTTCTTAATATCTTCTCTTTATTCGAAGATTCTCTCTTAACTACTATTATAATTAATAGCTAGCTACAGTTATCTTACTTTCTTCTTCTCTTTAACTATTATATTAAATAGATATAGAGAGAGAGAAAGAGATCTCTAAAGAGATTCTTTAGAGATTAGTTTCTATTATATAGAACTAATTAATATATTCACTAATATTAAGTCAGCATTCCATCATTATCACTCTATTCTTACTATCTATCTATTATATAACTCATCTTAATATACTTATAATATTTAATCTTAAACTTATTTAAAGAATTAAGAGAAATATTATTAAGATTAAGATGGTAAGTAATAGACTTATCTTTAGAGTTTCAACTGAAATATTAGCTACTTTTCGATTTTAACTGATCTTTATTAGTAGTCTCAGATAAAATAGACTTAACTAAATCTTTATTATAATATTAATCGCGATTATTAATCTTCATTATTCTCTTAAAATACTGTGTTAATATTAGTAATTCTTAATATAATAAAAATATATCTCTCTTTAATAAAATATTCTTTCTTAATAACGACTTTAGCTTTATAAAAAGATATTAAGCTTTTTATTCTTTATTATAAGAAGAGAGAATAGCTTTGAGTTCTTTAAGATAAAGAGTAAATTATTAAGTGAATTAATATTCTTATTAATATACTTCTTCGTATTTTTAAGCGGTAATAAGTTAGTAATTTACCGAATTAAATTATAAGTTTTAAAGAAAATCTTTAAATTCTTTTTAGATAAAGATATTATTATTCTTATTATAAATATTCTTTTTATAACGCTTTTATATTTCTACTAAATTTCTCTTAAGAAAGATAATAATTTAGTATATCTTCTGCGCTTTATTATTAAAGTAATATAATTCTACTCGGGCAATATTTTTATAAACTTAAAGAAATGTTTTAAGTTTCTTTAAAGATCTATCTTTATATTTCTTAGAATTTCTAATTTTTAAGTTATATTATAAATATTCGTCATCTTTTATATATCTTCTTTTTATTAATAACTTAATATTATAATACTGAGATATAGATAAGAAATGAGTTATTAAGAATATAAATCTTTTAATATCTTTATTATAAAGTAAGGCCCGTACGCTTTCTCTAGCTTATTACAATTCTTGAAGTGTTCGAATAAGAAGTTATTCTTAAGCTAATTCAGTCTTTATTTCTATTAAATCAGACTAACAAGAAGTTACAGACGTAATTCTAACAGATAATTCCGAAAAGAAGAATTAAATTATCGGACTTTCTAATTAATTAAGAGAAGGCGTTATTATTTTTATAGATTTAGCTATTACTCTTACAGATAATTATAAGATTAGAGAGATTAGAATATCAAGATAAGTTATATAATAAATAGATAGTGAGGATAAAGTAATAATAATGAGATACTAGCTCAATATTAATAAAGATATTAATTAGTTCTATGTAATAGAAATTAATCTCTGAAGAATCTCTTTAAAGATCTCTTTCCTTTCCTCTATATCTATTTAATATGATAGTTAAAGAAGAGGGGAAAGCGAGATAACTGTAGCTAGCTACTAATTATAATAGTAGTTAAAAGAGAATCTTCAGACGAAGAGAAGATATTAAGAAGTCGGAGATGCGAATGCACTAGCTAACAAGTGATTTATTAGCTGAGGTCATAATATTAATTATTAGATTTCGAGAGATATAAAAATAGAAAATAACGCGATTTAAGATAATTAAATAAGTTATAAATAGATTAATAAGAAACTGAGATAATTTAAAGATAAAGAATATTATATTAGATCGAGAAATAATAACTGCGAAATTCAGAGAGCTCACGTATTATTAATAGATAAGAATTTATTGTAAGATAATCTGCGTGTTATTATTTTAAAGAAAAATATTAATAGAGAAGATAAAACTTCTTGAAGATTATAGAATGTTAAGAAGACTAAATTTTAAGACAATTTTAATTATATATAAGTCTTGATATAATTATATTTTTTAAGTATCTTAATTTCACTTAATTTAAATATCTAAAAATTATTTTAACTTATCTAGAAATCTCATTTTAAATTTGCGTAAAAGAGCTGTCTTAAAGATCTGAAAATAATTAAAATTCTTCTTATTATAAAGAATAATAATATTATTAACGTAGAAAAACATTAGAAGATAATTATTAATATATAGATAATTAATATTTAATATTAAATATAGATTTAACTCTTTAAGAGCTGCGTTAAAATAATTATATTATAAGAGTGAAGATTGCTTAAAATTGTAAAGAGCGCGGAAAAGAAGTCATATTGAATTTAAGTGTTAAAAGCTCTTAAAAGAATAATAATATATCTACTTATTTAACTTACTATTAATAAAGATGTTAACGATATTATATTAATGAATTTTCAGATTAAAAGCGATTATTAAAGTTATTAAAGCTTGAAAAATGCGCGCAGTTAATATAACTGCGTAAGTATCTTACTTAATTAATTATAAATCTTCTTATATATAAATTCGAATCTTAAATTTACTAAGATAATTATTTATATCGAATTTATACTTAAATATTTATATTAAGAATAAGAGTTTAACTTTTAAATTGATATTTTTATTTATTTATTTATATATATCTTTTTTTTCAAGTTCTTATATTTTAATTTAAGCTGTCTATTAAAATTCTCTTGTAAATCAATATTTGATAAGCTGTTTTCATATTTTTAACTTAATAGATAATATATCTTAATATAAATCTTCTCTTCTATTAATTTAATCTTATATTAAGAAGGCGAAGATAGAGTGAAAGAAGATAAGCTTAAAGCTCTATTTGAGAATTATTATGTAAACTGCGCGATATATAGATTTTCAAGTGTGTTTTATATCTTCTGAAAGTATATTTTAAGAATTGAATTCAGCTGTTAAATAAGAATTCTGCTCATTATTAGACGCAGACTTTTTATAGATGTTTAATAGATGATTATTAATCTATTTAAATTGATTTAGAATAATAAAGAGTTTAGAAGTAGAATTAAATATAAGTAGTTGATTTAATATTGAATTTAAGTTAGAAGAGAGTGTTAACGCCTTATTTAAGAATGTGAAGAATTCAGTATTTGTGAAGGCGCTAATTTGCTTATTTTAAGTATTAATGATATTCTTAATAGCTGTATTTAATGAGAAAGAGCTTAATAACTGAATATTGAGAATTTCGATGATCTACTTAATCTTCTCATGTAGAAAATAGTTTAAATCGAGATCTTCTAAACTATAAAATAGAGAATCATCGAATTTAATATTTCTTATTCTAATCACTTTCTTCTAACTAAGTATTTAGATTCTGTAAATATTCGATGAATTATAATTTATAAGATACTCAATATAAACTCTTAACTTAAGCTTTTGAGTATAAGAAATATACTTATTTAAAGAATAGACTCAACAATTATAGATATAAAGATAAGATAGATTGAATTTTATGATTATAAGAATCTTAATAGATATTTTTCAGCTTAAAAAGCGTTTAGACGTATAATTATTAAGATAGCTTACTATTTTGAAAATTTCAGATTATAAATTGTTTAGTAAAGAGCTTACTATTTATATACAGCGAGCTTTCTATATAATCATTCTCTCAGAGCGCTTAATAGAGTTATTCTAAGTCTGAATAATTAATATTAAGCGTTCTATAATAATTTCTCTTTCTGTAATTAATTCATCATATTTATAATTTAAGAAGATCTCTTTATTAATCTGAAAATAGAGAATTTCTTATTTATATCAAGTCTTTATTATATTAAGAAATTCGATGACTATTTTAATACTCTGCGACTTTTTTACGTGTATATATATAAAATTCATGTTAATAAAATAGTAATGAAAGTAACTAACTCATTTTTCATTATTATAGATCGTCGATAGCTGAATTAGATTATATAAGACGTGAGTAAGAAGCTTATTCACAGAATCTTTTTTATTAGATTTTCTTAATATTATTTTTATTATCTTGCTTAACACATAGATTTCGTAGATAGTAGATAGTATTGAATTTATAATAATAGCGTCTGTAATATTATTTTAAAGATAAGAGATAATATCTTATTCTGAATAACTTATTATAACGTGTTATTAAGTAGCTAATATCTCTATATCTACTCGTGAGACTATGCTTAACGCGAAATTCGATATAAAGATCTTAAGAGGATTATATTTAAGTGCTTAATAAGATTTAATTTGTTATATAATGTAGAAGGTTTTCTTATTACTCTAATAATATAGCCTCTGTTTTTCTATATCTTAATGAATCTCTTTTAACGTAAATCGATATAAAGAGACTATATTCATGAAGAAATTAGGAGTAAGAATCATCTCAAGAAAAATTATTATCTTCGAATCTATAAGCGTTTAAATAGAGATATCTACACTCTTAAACACCTCAATAAAATAGACTATTTTATTTATTATTAGCTTATCATTCTTAGTAGCTATATACTCAAATTTAAATCTTAATAAATTATTACAGATATAAGAATTTGCCTCTAAATCGAGTATTCAGATATCTCATAACTTATAGCTATTTTAATCTACTGTAAAAGCGATTATTTTCGTAGATATTTTTGTATCTAAGCGTTTTTTCTCTTCTTAAGATTTTAACGCGGAATTCTGATTTTTCTTGTTCTTAAAATAAGCTCTTTTTCGTTCTATTTTCATTA
>JAABUK010007579.1_pt1 | contig 15611 bp, 14 predicted proteins | sample 5559141 | NCBI WGS metagenome assembly JAABUK01 (sample SAMN10711869, study PRJNA513367) | rock metagenome | isolation source: Antarctica rocks | place: Antarctica: Victoria Land, Pudding Butte nord | collected 2016-01-03
TCTTCTTGTGGTCGAAGCGACATGGCAGCAGATTGCATGCTTCTGTCGGTCAATTCACCCTGAGAGTGAATCGCGTACCTTCAACGCCACCCCTGGAATCTGATTTCGCCACCAGTGTCAACATTGGGCTTACCCCAACAGCCAGCTAAGCCACTCAACAGGGATGGCGTCACGGTTTACCGCAGGACTTCGGCCACCTAAACGACGCCGAGTGCCCCACATGTCGCCGATGAGATGTGGGGGCACTCGGCAATCTGGCTTCACCCAGACTACGGAACGGTAATCGTCTCCCGCGCCGAAACCGCGCCGCCTGTGCTCTGATACCCCACCACCACCAGGTCGTGCGTTCCGGCCTGCATAGGAACCGATTGCGTCGTGGCAAACGACTTGTTCGGGTAAGGGTTCCCGGCCAGGTTCACTCGCTGATTATCCACGTAGATCGAAATCGCCGTAATATACCCGCTACCCGCCGTAGCTCCCGCCGTCACAGACACGGGCGAGTTGACCGTAGAGTTCGCCAGCGGCGAGCAGATCGTTGCTCCCGCCGAAGCCGGATAACAATTGGCGTTCGCCGTAACAGTGAAGTTTTCGGACGAACTCAGAGCCGCTCCCGTGCTCTCATACGCAACCACCACCAAGCGATGGCTGCCACCGCTGATCGCCACCGACTGGCTGGTCTGGAATGAAGCCGTCTGCCCCGGATTGTTCACCGTCGAAACTGCGTTGTTGTCCACGTAGAACCGTAGCGCAGTGATGTAGCCGCTGCTCGCGATTGCTCCAGCAGTGAACGTCACCGGAGAACTCGTGCTCGGCCCCTGCACCGGCTGGCAGATATCCACCTGTCCGGGTGCCGAGGGCAGGCATCCACTGCCTCCCCCTGTTCCGGCCGTAAACGTAGACGAGTACGAAAACGCCTGCCCCCTGTTGTTGTAGCTCACCAGCACCAGCCTATGGCTGCCCGTGCTCACGGTAAGCGGTGTGCTGATCGTCTGCGATGTCGTCTGATAAACCGAATTGTTATCCAGATACAGCCGGTTCAACGTGAACCCAGTCACATTCGAAGCCGCCGTCACCGTTACCGTATCCGTAGTCGTTGAGGCCTTCGCAGGCGAGCAGATGATATTCGTATTCGCCGCCGTCGGTGCACTGCAAGCGCCACCCGTCGGTGCCGAAGCCGTGTTGGTGTACACATACAGCGTCGCATCGTAGGTTGGGTAACCGCCTTCCATGACGATCACGGCCAGGTCGGGTTTGCCGTCGCCGTTGAAGTCGCCCGTGGCAATGCCGCCAATCCCAATGGCATTCTTTTCCACGAGGAAATGCTGCGACTCGGAAAAGGTTCCGCTCCCCGAACCTGCCAGAATCGAGACATACGGTTGGACATACTGCGAGGTGTTAATGCGTGTTTGCGTGCTGTACAGCGCGGCAATATCGTTACGGCCATCGAGCGTGAAGTCAGCCACCGCATCGCCCCCGAACCGAATCGGTGCTGGCCCGCCATCCGCAGCGATCACGTTGGTCAGATTGTTATAGGTAAAGCTGCCGCTGCCATTGTTCTGCGCGTAGTAAAGGTCGTCCGGTTGATATCCGGTCCGAACGCCAAGGAACGTCGCATCCGGCCTGCCGTTCTTGAGCACATCCACCGTCTGGCCATCGGCCAGATACGCATACGCGGTGTGCGAAGCGCTGAAGGTGAAGTTACCGTTGCCATTGCCATGACCCAGGAAGGTAGTCCCAACATTGCCCAGATTGCTCTGCCCCGCCGGGGAGCACACTGTATTCGCAACCAAACTGAAGTTGCCATTCAGAAAGAAGTTCCCGCCCGTGACATCGACAACGCCGCAGTTGGTAAAGCTGCTGCCCGCGCCCGGGTCATCCAGGTTCACATTTTGCTGAATCACCGGCGTTGTGGAGAGGTTGCCAGTTCCATCCCCGTAGAAGGTCTCGAAGACATTGTTTGTCGGATCGCTCGCCCCATAGGCTGTGTCGCTGGCGACGACTACATCCAGGTGTCCGTCAAGATTCACGTCGCCGATTGCCAGCGCGGCGCACCCATTGGGCAGATATTGGTCCTGCCCTATCGTGAAGTGTCCGGTTCCATCGTTCTTATAGACCAAGAGATGATAGGAGTTGCCACTTCTTCCCTGCGCAATCGTACAGGCAACAATTTCCGGAAACCCGTTGCCCTGCAGGTCCGCGGGTTGTGCATAGAGTAGCGCTCCGTTGCTGGGCGGAGGCAGCGGCGCAAACGGCTTGAATCCGCCACTCCCATCATTCAGGTAGATCCCGCCGTAGTCATTAGTCGGCGAGTAGCTGAACAGGCTCGGCTTGCCGCTGTGGGTGAAGTCGGCCACCCGCAACACAGAATCGCCGGCGGCAGGGTAAGTCCTGGTTGTGAATCCAATCTGGGCAAACGAAGCCGTCGCAGACGCAAGAAGAAGGGATAAGACCTTGGAAAGGAAACGCATTGAATGCTCCGGGCAGAAAAATGGTGCAATTTTCACTGCAGTCAGATGGTCCCACTCTCTAGTTGGTTGTCCTGCGCTGCTTTCCGTACACGGTCAAGCTCCTGGGACACACTTTCCCAGCTGGCTCTGCTGCACTAACTTGTTTGGCTGCAATTTGGCGCGCTGCTTTTCTGTCAGGCCGCGACAGAGAAGATGTCCAAACAGCTTGTTTATAAATGGGGCCTCATCTTTGACGCTCGGCTTACAGGTGAGGCAATGCCCCCGGCGGATCATGCGCATTACTTCAAAGCCTTGTCGGCCTCGATGATGTTGTTCAGGTATTTGCAGGTTCTATGTTTTGTACCGGTAGCCAGCCTGCCCTCCCTTATAACTCTTGCGTTACGGCCAGTGACTGTAAGCTGGGAACCAGCGTTGGGCGGAACTTATGGTAACGGAATCGCCTCTCCACAGTTTGTATCCTTGTAGATGAGAGCGGTTGCGCCTTCCCGTGTCCACCAGTGTGACCACTTCAGGTATTCAGCCGGCCGCTCCCTGTTCTGAGGGTCCTGGATTGCTGTGCGGTGAGTCAAGAGTTGCAATGCGTAGCTAGCGCGATCACTGATGTTGATATCGGGGCTTTTTAGTTGATCGAGCAGTAGGGGATTGCCTTGCGAGATCCCGTCGAGCCCATCGCCATGACCGCGTTTAGGCGCGTGAACTGTGTGTCCAGGCTCCCCGCAAGAGCTACGCGCACAGGAAGCATCTTCTCTCCGCCCAGCTCTGCCGCATAAGCGGGGTACGCACTGATGCGAGCGTTCTTCACCGCCGCGTCGCGCAGTAGGGGATACCACGGCACTGTTGCATTAACCGGGAACCGGCACCCCAGGGCGCTACGATGGTTCATGTTTAGTCGCCGCCGCTTCCCAGTCGAGATCATCCTGGTCTGTGTTCGTTGGTACTGCAAGTACGGGATCTCGTACTGCGACTTGACGGAGATGATGCAGGAGCGCGGCGTGGAGGTGGCCCCGTCCACGATCATGCGCTGGGTCCATCGTTATGCCCCCGAACTTGAGAAGCGCGTGCGGGCTTATCAGGGCTATGGCTCGACGTCATGGCGAGTGGACGAGACCTATGTCAAGGTTGGCGGCCGGTGGAAGTATCTGTTCCGTGCTGTCGATAAGCATGGTGTGCTCATCGACTTTATGCTCTCGGATCGCCGAAACACTGCCGCAGCACATCGCTTTCTGGCGAAATCACTGACGGTTATGCGGAGCTGGCCCCCGGTGTCAATCACTACCGATAAGCTCCGCTCATACCCGGAAGCGATCGAAAGACTCAAGCGTGACGGCCAGCTGTCGAAGGACACAAGGCACCGAACATCGAAGTACCTAAACAACATCATCGAGGCAGACCATGGGGCATTGAAACAGGTCATCAAGCCACACGAGGCTTTCAAACCATGCGGACTGCGACAGCGACCATCAAAGGCTTCGAGATCATGCGAATGATCCGGCGCGGACACTGCCTCACGTGCAAGCCAGGCGTCCGCAGTGAGATCCGCTTTGTGAACCAACTGTTCCAAGTTGCCGCTTGATCGCTCGCCCGGAAACGAGCGAACTGCGCTCCAGCTACTTACTGCAACAGAGCCGATTTTGGAGCTCTTGGGTTAGTTTCACAGCCCCAAGCACGTTCACAGTGCGCTTCAGATTGTAAGCCATGACTGCAAGGCCAATTTCGATGCGTGCGCCATTACGTCCTCTCAGGAAGAGTCGAGGATGGCCGAAGATGCGGTACTTGAACGTAGAGAACGGATGTTCGACTATCGATCTTCGAAATCTCATCAGGGCTGGCGTGACCCTTGCCTGCATGCGATCTAACGCCTCCTCGTATAAGTGGCGGCACAGGCTGCGCTTTGCCGAGCCTGTGCACGGCGGCTTGAGAGGACATGCGCCGCAGTCGCTTTCAGCTGCAATGTAGTCGATTGGCTTCTCGGCGACCCGGATTGCTTTGCGACGGAGCGTTTTGGCTGCCGGACAGAGATATGTGTCCGTTTCTGGCTGATAGCTGAAGTCCGTGCGCTGGAACAGCGTGCCGTTCCCCTTCGAATTGACGGTTCGCGTCGCGGGTACATGAGCATCATTCCTGCTGCTTCACAGTTCGCTGCCTGCTCGCCATTGGAGTAGCCGGCGTCGGCCACAACGTTGAAGGTTTCCGCTCCGAGTGCTGCTTTTGCTGCTTCTGCCATCGGTTGTAAGCAGCGATTGTCGGCTGCGTCAAGCACAACGTCATGCGCAACGATCAGAGCATGCTCAGAGTCGACCGCGCTCTGCACGTTGTAAGCCGGAAGGGTGTTCTGGTGCATGAGCATGATGCCGACTTCCGGCTCGGGGTGCTCTGCGAGCTTTTTTAACGCCGCCTCAACTGCAGAGGGATCGATTGCGAAAGTCCCCGCCTGATCCGCCTTCTCCAAGCTGTCGAGATACCGTTGCAACTGGAACCGTTCACGCGCGGTGTCTATGCTTGATACTGCTCGGAACTTGCTGCCATCCACAGCGATCCACTCACCACGGATAAGTCCGCGGCTCTTGGCGAACTGAACCAGCTTCGCTCCCGCTGCTGTCACCGCGTCGCGGTGCATGCGTCTGAACTCGGCGATGGCCTTGTGGCCCGGGTAGAGCCGGCCCAACAGCCACATCAACTCCACGTTGCGGCGACACTCCGCTTCAAGCCTCCGCGAAGAGCGAATCTGGTTCAAATATCCGTACAGGTACAGCTTCAGGAGGTCACGTGAGTCATAGACAGGACGTCCAGTGTCGGCTGCCTTCGCACGCTCGAAGCCAAGCTCCGCCATTGCAAGACCATTTACGAAGGCGTTGACCACTCGGCAAACGTGGTCGCCAGGGACCAAGTCGTCCAACATCACCGGGAACAATGTTCCTTGCCCGCGTCCTTCACCCAGCACATATCCCATAAAAGTGATGCCCTCGCTGGAGGCATCTTCTCACCCGGCGCTGTTTAAATCTAAGTGCTGAATAGCACCCTGCTACCTATGGACTACCTTCGGGCCACCCGCGCCGCATCGCTTTTAGGCGCCGGCTGGTATACGCTCCGCGCCACGGATCAATTCAAACCTTGCTGAACTAGTTTCCGAGAGATTTTCAGTGTGCAGACGCATCATCCAGCGCTCTATTAAGCGCTAAGACATTAACTTTCGGCTCGCCAAAGACTCCAAACTGCCGGGAGGCGATATGCGCCTCCACCAAGGACCGTAGTTGCATCTCCGTCACGCCCCGTAGAGAAGCGATCCTAGGAACCTGAAAAAGTGCGGCTGCCGGGGTGATGTCCGGGTCCAGTCCGGAGGCGGACGTTGTTACAAGGTCAATCGGCACGCCCGTCAGCTTTTCTGCTGCCAAGCTCTGTTGCATGCGATCTGCGAGCGTCTTGCTTGTAGGTCCCAAATTAGAGCCCGATGACGAAGACGCGTCGTAGCCTGTACCAGCTGCAGACGGACGGCTATGAAAGTACTTGGCACCCGTGAAAGATTGACCAATCAATGCAGAGCCGATGAGTTCTCCTTTCTGGTCGTAGAGAAGCTCACCATTTGCCTTCGCAGGAAAAGCGATCTGAGCGAATGTGGTGAGCGCCAAAGGATAGCCGAGTCCGAGAACTACGGCCGTGATGACCGTATAGAGCAAAGAGGTGAGAATGTGCTTCTTCATGATGGGTCCTTGTTGAGCTTTACGCGAGATGAATCGCGGTAATGAGGAGGTCGATGGCCTTGATGCCGATGAACGGAACGATGATGCCGCCCAGACCGTAGACGAGCAGGTTCTTCTGCAGCAACGCAGCCGCCGACATTGCCTTGTAGGAAACTCCGCGCAGGGCAAGCGGAATCAGCGCGATGATCATCAGCGCGTTGAAGATGACGGCAGAGAGAATGGCCGACTCTGGCGAGTGCAGGTGCATGATGTTCAGCGCGTTCAGCACCGGAAAGACGTCGGCAAACATTGCCGGAATGATGGCGAAGTATTTGGCCACGTCGTTCGAGATGGAGAACGTCGTCAGCGCGCCGCGCGTCATCAGCAACTGCTTGCCGATGGCAACGATCTCGATCAACTTGGTGGGGTTGGAGTCGAGGTCGACCATGTTGCCGGCCTCCTTCGCGGCCTGCGTTCCGCTGTTCATGGCGACGCCTACATCGGCCTGGGCAAGTGCGGGTGCGTCATTGGTGCCGTCCCCGGTCATGGCGACGAGCTTGCCCTGCGCCTGCTCGCGCTTGATGAGGTCCATCTTGTCCTTCGGCTTGGCTTCGGCGAGGAAGTCGTCGACACCGGCTTCGCGGGCGATGGCAGCGGCCGTGAGCGGGTTGTCGCCGGTGATCATGACGGTGCGAATGCCCATGGCGCGTAGCTGGTTGAAGCGCTCTTTCATGCCGCCCTTGACGACGTCCTTGAGGTGGATGACGCCGAGAGCGCGACCGTTCTCCGCGACGACAAGCGGTGTACCGCCGCTCCGGGCCACCGTCTCCACCGCGTCACGAACCTCGGAGGGAAGCGATGAGCCCATGTCCTGCAGATAATGTGCGAGCGCGTCGACGGCGCCCTTGCGGATGGAGCGGCCTTCCATGTCCAGGCCGGACATGCGCGTGGTCGCGCTGAAGGGAATGAACTGCGCGTCGAGTTGCGCAAGCTCGCGTCCGCGCAGGCCGTACTCCTCTTTGGCAAGCACGACGATGGAGCGGCCTTCCGGAGTTTCGTCCGGTAGTGATGAAAGTTGAGCGGCGTCGGCTAGTTGGGCGGCAGTGACACCCGGGGCGGGAATGAACTCGGAGGCCTGCCGGTTGCCGATGGTGATGGTGCCGGTTTTATCGAGCAGCAGAGTGTTGACGTCGCCGGCGGCTTCTACGGCGCGACCTGACGTAGCCAGGACGTTGTGCTGCACCAGGCGATCCATGCCAGCGATTCCAATGGCTGACAACAAGCCGCCGATGGTCGTCGGGATCAGACAGACAAGCAATGAGATCAGCACGAACACCGTCTGTTTGGCGCCGGAGTAGATGGCGAACGGCTGCAGCGTGACCACCGCGAGCAGGAAGATGATCGTAAGCCCGGAGAGCAGGATGTTGAGCGCGATCTCGTTCGGGGTCTTCTGGCGTTCGGCCCCTTCTACCAGCGCGATCATGCGGTCGAGGAACGTTTCGCCAGGGTTCGACGTGATGCGGACCGTGATGACATCCGACAGCACGCGCGTGCCGCCAGTGACGGCTGAACGGTCGCCGCCGGCTTCGCGGATGACCGGGGCGGACTCTCCCGTGATGGCCGACTCGTCGACTGAGGCGACGCCTTCGATGACCTCGCCGTCTCCCGGGATCATCTGGCCTGCGACGACCCGAACGACCTCGTCCGAGCGGAGTTGATTGCTCGGGATCTCTTCGATCAGGCCTTTGCGTACGACGTACGCGGTGGTCTCCGACTTGGCGCGGCGCAGCGCATCGGCTTGCGCTTTGCCGCGGCCCTCCGCCATGGCTTCAGCGAAGTTCGCGAACAGCACCGTGAACCAGAGCCACAGAGTGATCTGCAGGTCGAAGCCGAAGTGTCCCTGGTGACGGCTGTGATCCGTGAACAGCAGCACCGTCGTGAGGATGCTGCCGACTTCTACGATGAACATGACGGGGTTCTTCATCATGGTGGAGGGATTGAGTTTGACGAGCGCGTCGACACTGGCGCGGCGCATGATCTGCGGGTCGAAGAGCGAGCGCTGATTCTTGTTTCTTGTTGCTGGCATAGAGATCTCCGTTGAAGCTGGAAGCCGCGATTAGAAGGTCTGTCCGGCATGCATGAGCAGGTGCTCGAGTACGGGGCCGAGTGCGAGAACCGGGAAGAAGGTTAGTGCGCCAACGATCAAGATCACGCCCGTAAGCAGGAGAGTAAAGAGCGGCGTCGTCACGGGGAACGTGCCGGCCGTGGCGGGGATGCTCTTCTTCGCGGCAAGATTGCCGGCGATGGCCAGCATCGGGATCAACATGAGGAAGCGGCCGATGAACATGACAATGCCAAGCGTGTAGTTGAACCAGTGCGTATTCGCGTTGAGGCCTGCAAAAGCCGAACCGTTGTTACCCGTAGCCGACGTATAGGCGTAGAGGATTTCCGATAAGCCATGCGGGCCGTGGTTGGTCAGGCTCGACAGACCCATGTTGGGCGAAAGCACGGTGACAGCTGAGAAGCCCAGGATGACCAGCGGGAAGATGAGCAGATACAGCATAGACATCTGGATGTCGTATGCTTCGATCTTCTTGCCCAGGTACTCGGGTGTTCGACCGACCATAAGGCCCGCGATGAAGACCGACAGGATGACGAAGAGCAGCATGCCGTACATGCCGGCTCCTACGCCACCGAAGACGATCTCGCCAAGCAGGATGTTGACCATGGGAACCATGCCGCCGAGTGGCGTAAAGGAGTCGTGCATGGCGTTGACGGCGCCGCAGCTTGCGTCCGTGGTGACGGTGGCGAAGAGAGCGGAATTGGCAATGCCGAAGCGGACTTCCTTGCCTTCCATGTTGCCGCCAGCCTGCAGGTCGGACGCTTGTTGCGACACGCCGGGAAGTGCGGGCGCGGGGCGCGACTCCGCCCAATAGCAGGTGGCGACACCTGCAAACCACAGCACGGACATCGCCGCGAACACCGCCCAGCCATGCTTGCGTGAGCCGACCATCTTGCCCAGCGTGTACGTCAGGCCGGCGGGGATCAGGAAGATGGAGAGCATCTGCAGGAAGTTGGTGAGGGGTGTGGGATTCTCAAAGGGATGCGCGCTGTTTGCGTTGAAGAAGCCGCCGCCGTTGGTGCCGAGCATCTTGATCGCTTCCTGCGAAGCGACCGGTCCCTGCGCGATGGTCTGCGTGGAGACGACAGACGGCTTGCCGTCCGTGCCTGTAACGGTTTGCGGCTCCATCAGCTTTGCAGTGTCGTAGGGGCGCAGGTTCTGCGGCACTCCTTGTGACAGCAGGGCCACTGCGAACACGGCAGAGATGGGAAGCAGTACCCAGAGAGTTCCGCGCGTAAGATCGACCCAGAAATTGCCGAGCGTCTTCATCTCCTTGCGCGCGATGCCGCGGATAAACACAATCGCAAGCGCAAGGCCGACAGCCGCGGACCAGAAGTTGTGGGTCGCGAGACCGAACATTTGGGTGAAGTAGCTCATCGTCGATTCAGGCGTGTAGGCCTGCCAGTTCGTGTTCGTCGTAAACGAAACGGCGGTGTTCCAGGCCAGGTCGGGGGCAACACCGGGCAGGTGCTGCGGGTTCCAGGGCAGGTGGCCCTGCAGCCGCTCGACGACGTAAGTGAGGAGCAGTGTGGCGGCGCTGAAGCTGAGCATGGACACGAGGTATTCGGTCCAGCGCATCTCTTCATCCGCGCGGATGCCGGTAGCTTTGTAAAGCAGCCGCTCGACCGGTCCGAGAACGGGATCGAGCCAGGTGTGGCGACGCTCGAAGACCTGCGCCAGGTACAAGCCCATGGGCTTGGTGAACGCAAGCACGCACGCAAAGAAGAGTGCGATTTGTAGCCAGCCGTTGGTAGTCATCAGAATTTCTCCGGGCGCAGCAGGGCGTAAACGAGGTAGACCATCAGCGCGAGCGATAGTATGAGCAGGATCACGTTCTCAATCAACGAAGGGCCTCCCTTTCAGGCGGTCGCACGCGCGGACGTAGAGCAGCGAAACCGCAAAGCAGACGAGTGTCGATAACGTGAAGACAAAATCCAGCATGAGTGTTGCTCCTTTACCAGGCGCCTTGTTTGGTTCCCCACCAGTACACGAGGCCGAGCGTCGCGGTAGGCTGCGCCGTATTCAGCACACCTTGTGTCTCGGTGAGGAAGTAGTGTCGGTTGGAGAAGTCGCGGCGGTACTCGGCGCGAAGAAGAAAGCTCGGCTCGAACGGGTGCTCGAAGGTCGCGGTGAATTCCTTGAGTGCCTGCGTCGTGCCGCTGAAGAGACCGCCGCGATCGGACAGGTACTCCGCGCGCGCGGCAAGAGCATAGTTCCGCGGCAACTGATAGCGAGCGTGCGCAGCGCCTGCTGACACGTGAGCCGGAGCGGAGTTGGAGTACACACGATTGATCACGTAATCCGCTTCGCCAACCAGCGTCAACTTCGGAGTCGCAGTCCAGGTAGCGTAGGTGTCGAAGATGTGTTCGCGGCCGTTGGGCGTGGTGGGCTCCTGCGCTCCTGCCGCGACTACTGACGTGCTGTCGCGCTGCTCCTGCCCGGAGTAGTAGTTGACGTTCCAGGTCACCGACTTCGCGGGCTTCAGCGTCAAGATGAATGCCTGCGACTTGAAGCCGTTGAAATCATCCGCCTGCTGCGCGCCGTTCACCAGCCAGTACGCTACGTTCACCTTTGGCGTCACATTGTAGTTCGTGCGAAAGCCCGTGTGGTAGAACGGCAGGTAGTTGAACAGATAGCTGCGCGAGTAATTGATCTGATCCTTCGTGTAATTCCCCTCCACGCCGAGCGAGCTGGCGAACTTGCCAAAGTCCACCTGCAGGCCCGTGCCGACCGGTGCAAGATAGCTCCCATAAGCCTGGAACAGATTGCGCCAGACCTGCGGATTTAGCTCATTGGCAGACGAGCCCTGCAGGGTCTCGGTGGCCTGTCCATACTGCAGATCGATCCGTCCGCCGAAGCGCTTGCCTGCTTCGGCCACGGGCAGGTGCTCGACCACGATGCTCGCCTGATTGATGCTGAAGCTATCGCTCGAAAGATCGTAGGCACGGAGTTGGTTCGCACGCCCGATTGGCTTGTTGAAGTTGTAACCGTAATAGCCGTCGACGCCGAAGTTGACCGTTGTCGTTTGGAAGAAGGAGAACGTCGTCACATCCGGACTTGCTGGCAGGGCAGTCGCTGCGCTGCCGGCTACGGCCACCGGAGTACCTGCGGACACGCTTGCACCTTGCGCTGCAGGGACAGGCTGGTCTGCTGTCGAAGCGCTGGTGGAACCAAGCGGCTCCCGTGGGTTCGAGGGTATTGCGGGCTGGGCTTCGAGGAGCTTCAGCCGGCTGGAGATATCGTCGAGCTGCTGATGGAGCAGGCAAATCTGCGCATCGCGCTCCTGCGGCGAGAGGAGGGGAACCTGCGGACTTGATTGATCCTGCGCGTGGAGTCCGACCGCGAAGCAACAGATCAACAGCGTGGGGGCGACCTGAAACATGGACTTCATACTTGGCCTCAGGTGTCATTTCAGACCCTGAGCCAGTTCGAAGTCAGTAGAAGGATTGTTAGAAGTCGGTAGAAACGATCGAGGTAATCCGCAGCCGGTATCCAACCCACGGCTCGCTCTCGATGTAGCTTTCACCCGTTGGAGGATCGATCCTCTTGCGTAGCTGCGCCACCAGTACACGCAGGTAGTCGGGTTGATCTTCTCCGTTGGGACCCCAGACGCCCCGTAGCAGTGTCTTATGCGTCAGAACCCTTCCGGCGCTTCTGGCGAGGAGAAGCAACAAGTCAAACTCCTTGGGAGACAGGTGTAGCTCCTGGCCGCGCACCGCAACGCGATGTGCCTCCGTGTCGATTGCGAAGTCACCTTCCTGCACCTTGGTCGCCGGCGTGGAGGTTTCTCCGCGCCGACGCAACTGCGCACGCACACGAGCGAGCAGTTCGGTGACGCTGAACGGCTTGGTGACGTAATCGTCAGCGCCACTGTCGAGCGCGAGCACCTTGTTCGCATCCTGATCGCGGACCGAGAGGACGATGATCGGAATGTCGGTAAACTTGCGCACCGCTTTGGTGAGTTCCACTCCATCCATGTTGGGCATCGAGAGATCCGTGATCAGAAGGTCTGGTTGGACCTCATCGAACATCTCCAACGCTTCAAACCCGTCTTCCGCTGTCGATACCTCAAAGCCATGGCCCTGCAGCGAGGCGCGCAGCGCTCGTGTGATTTGTCTTTCATCGTCGACGATCAGAATCCTCACTCAGCGAGCCTCCTGGGTGATGATGTGCAGATCGACATGGGGTGCGGCGGTGACGAACTGTTGAATGTCCAGGAAGTACAAGTACTTCTTCAGACCGGTCAGCGCAGAACGTCCGAAGATCGCCTGCGTAATGCGGTGCTCCGTCGCGAAGGCAGCCGTCGCCATGGCAACGTTCGATCCTTTCAAATGGACGATCCGAGCTCCGAGATTTGCCGCGAACTCAAAATTTCCCTGCAGCGAACGTTCAGCCTCTGCGGTCTGATCGCGTTCCGCGTCGAGGTGAAGCACATAGAACTCGGCGTCCGTAGCCTGGGCGAGCCGTGCGCCGCGCGCAATCAGGTCTCGTGCCGCCGGACTTGCACTGATACAAACGGCAACCTTTTCCGCAACGGCCCAATGCGCTCCCAGATGTTTTCGATCGACGTACTCGTCCAGCGTGCGGTCAACCGCTCGTGTCACACGCTGCAAAGCCATCTCCCGAAGCGCAATTAGATTGCCTCTGCGGAAGAAATTGGCAAGCGCACGTTCTGCCCGATCCAGCGGGTAGATGTCACCTCGGCGCATCCGGGTGACGAGCGCCTCCGGCGTCACATCACTGATGACAATCTCATCGGCACGGTCGAGAACCCAGTCCGGCACGGTCTCTCGCACCACGATGCCGGTAAGTGCCTGAACGCGAGGCGTCATGCTCTCAACGTGCTGGATATTCACTGATGTCAGAACATCGATCCGCGCATCCAGAAGCGCAAAAACATCTTCGTAACGCTTTGAAAATCGACTGCCTTCGACATTGGTGTGAGCCAACTCGTCGATCAACGCGACCCGTGGCTTCCGCTCAAGAACCGCATCGACGTCCATCTCCTGGAACAGCGTTCCTTTGTAGTTGATTGCCTTGCGAGGCACAGTCTCCAGCTTTTCTGCCACGGCAGCCGTACCTGTCCGGCCATGCGTCTCTACGACGCCCACAACGACATCCTCGCCACGTTCAGCGCGCCGGATCCCTTCACTCAGCATCGAGAACGTCTTACCCACACCGGGGGCATAGCCGAGGAAGACCTTCAGACGTCCTCGCTGCCGTTCAGATGTTTCAGCAGAAGCGAGCCAGTCCTCTGGGCTCTTTCGACTACTACTCGGAGTCTTCATGAACGTATCATCTCAGTGTGAACTCCCAACGGATCATCAATATGGTGCGCTGGACGGGTGCCCTTGCCGGCGTGGCCGCCATCACGTTCCTCTACGACCGGTGTCTGTATGTGAACGCAACGACGGTCGCCCTCACTTACCTTTTATTCATTTTATTCCTCTCGACCCGATGGGGTCTCAGGTATGCGATTGCGAGTTCGATCGCTGCTACAGCCTGCTATAACTTCTTCTTTCTTCCTCCGGTCCACACGTTCACCGTATCCGATCCGCAGAATCTGGTTGCACTGCTTGTGCTGCTGGTTACATCCGTCGTGTCAAGTCGCATGTCGGTGCGCATTCGCGAGGAGTCGCGGCAAACGCTCGTTCGGCAGTCCGAGCTAGAGGTGCTCTACGGACTCAGCCGCGCCCTGCTGCAGACGGATGAACTTTCTGTCCTGTCGAACACGGTTCCGAGTGCCATCGCCGTAGCGTGCCGCGCAGAGTCGGTGATTTTCTATCTACTGCAGGGCGAAAGGGTTTACCGGGAAGGTGCAGCATGGCCGAGCCAGCTTGGACCTGTCGAGCTACGCGCCCTGTCGAATGCCTCTGCTGCATCGGTGAATCAAGCAACTCAGGAGTCTATTATTCCGATTCGGACAGGGGTTCGCCCCCGCGGTGTCTTGTTGATGCGAAGCGTCCAGGTCTCCGTCGCGACCCTTGAGGCCATCGGCGGTCTGATCTCTGTTTCGCTTGACCGCGCCCAGGCGGTCGATGAGGCGACTCGAGCGGAAGGAGCAAAGGAAAGTGAGCGCCTGAGGACCATGATGATGGATTCCATCACGCATGAATTCCGCTCTCCCTTGACAGCGATCAAGGTATCCGTCAGCACACTGCGCACCACCAGCCTTGCGGACCTAGATTCGTCGGAATTGCTGGCAATTATCGAAGAAGAAACCGACCGTCTGGACGGGCTGGTAGCTCAATCGGTCGAAATGGCGAGACTCGACACGCTGGATGTCACGATGACCCTCTCTTCGCAGGGAATGCTCGAGATCGTGGAGCGCTCCCTGCAGATGGCCTCACAAGCTCTTGCGGAGCACCCGGTCAAAGTAGCGATCGCAACTGATCTGCCCAGGATCGAGGCCGATCCCGATTGGCTGACAAAGTTGATCGTGAATTTGTTGGAGAACGCGGCGAAGTACTCCAAAGCAGGGGAACCAATCTTCGTTACGGCAGAGCGCGTCGGCGACATGGTTGCATGCAGCATCGCCGATCGCGGCGGCGGGATCGATCCACTTGAGCAAGGACTCATCTTCGACAAGTTCTATCGTTCGCGGGAGCGTGCTGCGAACGTCTCTGGAACCGGAATCGGACTTGCGATATGCCGGGCAATCGCGGTTGCGCACGGCGGCACAATCCAGGTGACCAGCCAATCCGGACAGGGATCGGTTTTCACGTTTACTGTTCGCACAGTGCAGTAAAGGAGCAGCCGAAGGCAACGCAGACCACCCCCTAATGCCCGTTGTGTTACACCGAGCCCTAGCGCAAACCGTGTGTCTGACATAGCAAGCTTGCGACTGATTAGTTTCGTAACAGTCTCGTTCCCCCTCTGCACCCGGCCTGCGCCCTCCAGCTGCGTTACCTGACAGACTGCGGTGCGGGTGCTTTTATACACGTTACGCGTACTCAGAAAGTTAGCCACCAAGGTCCAGCTAGACTCTAGGCCCTCCAAGTCCACAGAAGCGTCGCGCTGACCTCTCCGGAAGTTCTGCGAACAAGGTTAGGGCTATTGCACTTGCTGCCCCACAAGTTGTGGAAACTGGCGTTCCCCTCGCATGTTGAGCTAGGCTAAACATCCTAAGGCGAAGAAACGGCGAACAATTATGCGTACGCAAACGGCACTTCTGAAGCGTGAGATTGAGGCAAAGCTGGCAGACGCCAAATTCCTCCTGACGGACCCTGCTTTCAAACCAAGATTACCGCCCACATCGAACGCGAACTCGCCGTCCGGCCCGAGCTTATTCAGATCGAGAACGGATGGAGGAGTGCGAGGGAGCAGAGGCCAGGAGCGATCCAG
>JAABUK010007581.1_pt1 | contig 15610 bp, 22 predicted proteins | sample 5559141 | NCBI WGS metagenome assembly JAABUK01 (sample SAMN10711869, study PRJNA513367) | rock metagenome | isolation source: Antarctica rocks | place: Antarctica: Victoria Land, Pudding Butte nord | collected 2016-01-03
AAGCACATTCAACAACAGTCAGTAAGTTGAAGCATATTCAGTTGGCAGTACTCAAAGCTATGCTTTTTTACTCATGCCATGATCGTGCATTGAGATGTGTACGCAGGTCACAAACAACGGCTGGATGTCAGCGGCACAGAAGCAAGTGAGCACAATTGCAAGCTGGGGACACATGTGCAAGCACTGAGGCTGGATGACAGATGACATAGCAAGTGAATTAAGATAGCAGACCAACTTGAATACCAAATGAAATTTGGCCTATTGGCCACCCTGCATCACCACATAGGCGACGCCCAAGCCACAACGCCTACCTGTGATACTGCAGATAGAACTGGCATATCTGCTGCAGGAAGGTGCCATATCTACCCTGCCCTTTCAGGTCATCCATTTGCTGTCTGGTCATGGTGCACTTGTGGGTGACGTCCAATCCCACTAATCTTGTGTTTGGCGTTTGTCCCAACACAAAGTCTGCTGCATCAGGGTCGCCATGGATGTTTGCTTCAGAACATGGCGTGACATTGCCATTGCAGAACACAGCTCCTCCCAGAATGACCAGCTCTTGCTGCAGACCAGTACATACTCAGCAACTGAGAGCGGCTGTCAAAGCCTTCACCTTGTGGCTGTTACATATTCAAGCACGCACATGCTTCCATACCATCATCTGTGCTATCATATGATCAACTGCTGATGCGCTAGGTAATGGTTCCAACTCTGCTGCATTTTGGTTAGATGTATATACTTTGATAGAAGCAGCATTTGACCTGCAGTTGGCTTTGGATGTAGCAGAGCTCGAGCATAGGGAACATGGCTTTCACACGTTTGAGCATGATGCCTGCCTGGTGCTTGCATCATTACTTATTAACAGAGGTGCCACTCCTCTGCAGAGGTTGCATTTTTGCCTTCTCATGCAGCGCAAGAAGCCAGCAGTGCATGCATATGAGAGCAATAGAAAGAGAGCTGAGCCTCACCAGCTGTGGTGCAAGCTGAGCATCAAGTTGCATGGCCAGTGCAATGTTTGTGAGGGGTCCCAAAGCCAGTATAGAGATCTCCCCAGGGTGCGCTCTGACCATGTCAGCGATGAAGGTGGCAGCTGGTGTCTCTACTGCTATGCCCTGCAATCACAGTCCATGCACAGTCCATAACACATCCTACTCTAGGATCAGGTGCGTCATTGCATCATGCTCTTAATGATCATCAGTAATGGCAATGGCAATGGCAACATGTTGATGAGGTGTATGTCACCAAGGCTGCAATGCTACAGACAGGTGCAGCGAGCTGCAACAGGACTGATAAAGTTGCAAGCATAGAGGGTAAAGTTGCAAGCATAGAGGGTCATGGCAAACAGGAACTCATTCTTAGAGATGCAAGCAGGTGTGGCTTATCTGACCTTGACCAAAGGCTGGTTTGTGTTGCCAAAGCCATCTTGACCATGCACAAAGTCAGCATACATGGACTTTGCAAACCCATTCAAAGTTGTTGACGCTCCCTCTGCTATTGGCACCTGCAACCACCCCAGATTAGTTGTGAATCTGTGCTGTATTTATCACCATTACTACTGTGAGTCTATAAATGCTGTGGACGCAGTCAGTATTACCTGCTCTTGACCTGCAAGCTCCCGCAGCCTAACAGCATTCTGTGTTGCTTTCGAAGTGGGAACGTTGCCGTATATGGTAGTCATGCCAACGACCTCAACCTCAGGAGAGTTGAACGCTGCCAAGATTGCAAGTGCATCGTCTGCATATTTGAAGGCAAGCAAGGTATCTTTGGCAAATCATCAACTTAGAAATCAAGCAAGTGTAGTACTTGATGCACGGCAGAACAACCGGCTCATGACGCTACGCAGACGATGGTAGCATTCATACCAACCTATTCCGGGATCTGTATCGATGATCAGCCTTTTGCGTGGCATGTTTCGGGTGGCTGCTGCTGTGGCGTGACCACCCGGGGATCAACTTGGGCACTGATGACCTGCCTCAGGCATCATCGAGCATTAAAAATGACCCGGGCAGCATCTGCAGCCTAAAGATCGGTGAAGAACTCGTCTTGGTGGGTATAGTCATCGTCTCTGACTAACAGACACAAATTAGTACCAGGCATATATATCCAAACAGATTTCCAAATCTTCATCAGATAGCAAAGCCCAATGCGCTGCCTATCACACTGGTTACATAATGCAAGGTCAGACAAAGCTATGTCACCTTCTGCTAAGCATGCACAGCACTCCTATGCTTCTGAGAGGTCCACAGGGTCCACAGGGTACAATACGGCACAAGGCTCCTGTGTCTCATAGTATAAAGAACTGTAATTGCTAGTTCCCCCCTGATGGCTGCAGTGCGCATGCAGCACTCCAGCTGCTGATCCTAAGCTGTGCTCACAAGTGCACCAACAGCACAGCACTGTTTTGAGGGTGTGCTGTCTGCCAATTGCAGCAGTGCTACAGTGACTTGCTGCTACAGCCTGTTGTGCGGGTACGCACTGCTTACGTCAGTTGATGGTATATGGTGCAAGCAGTGCGGCAGCTTTGGCGGTGTTGAAGTATTACAAGTATCACAGTCAAGGTAAATTTAAACAACCCGTTTACACCCGCTGAAACCCTGCAGTGACTGAGTGTAAAATGCAACAAGTCCTTGCACATGATCTAGCAAAGCTGCCCAAAACTGATCAAATGCAGGGTAAAATGACTCTGTTCTGTTTCCATAAACATCATTGCCATGTAGCTTATGGGATGTAGACACCTTCACATTTGCCCTAACCATCTTATCATCAGCATCAACACCACTGTATCATCAGATAAACTGCAGAGCCTAGACACCCAAACAGTGCTGCTACCAATGCAAGAAAAATTTTCAGCACATTGGTTTCATGCAACTCCACGGCAGCGGCCAATGCTGACTCAGCCTGTGGAAGCTGCAGCTGCTGTTGCAGCAGATCCACCACCAGAGTTGTAGTTGCCATGCTCATCGCCATAGTAGCCACGCTGGTAGTCATGGTTGTAGTTGTCACCATAGCCATGGTCAAAGTCATCTGCAAAGCACATTTCAAGTAACACACTGCACAGGGAGGATGCACAAAGACCTGTGCCTGTGCAGTGCTGTGTTGGAACAGATTTGTTCCCATGCTGGCAGAGGACACTGTGGTCTGCATGCAGAATGTGTACACACCATGCAAAAGCAGCACCCTGCTGGTCTACATGTAAGCTGCTGGCATGAGCTGCAGCTACTAACTCATGAGGTATTGGCTTTATAGACAACAGCTGACAGCTGCTGTAAACTACTCTGTGCTGCTATGGTGATTGTAGAAGTACTGATGTCCTGCAGATTTACAAACTACAGAGGCTTGAACAAGGCTAAGGGCAGGAATTTGAGTATAGGGCGGTACCTGAGCTGGAGGCAGCAGCAGCAGCAGAGGCAGCGCTACCTTTGAAGTAGCCATCATACCCACCTGCACCAGCAATGCCATTCAATAAGCAGCTTACAGCTTGTGTACAGAGCAGCTGACACTCAGGCCCAAGTGGCTCACAATCAAAGCTACAAGACGCGAGATGAGCTGTTGTCATGTGCAACTTGTCTGCTTTGGGTTACGGTAGCATTTACCAGCTGTACCAGCAAAGAACAAATGCATGTAGACAAGACAGCAGGAGCAGATTTTTCTCATCGTAATGTATGGCGCATTGATGCCAATTGAACTCAACTGCATGTAGACAACCAGCAGGAGCAGAACATCTTCACAGCAATGTGTGGAACACTGATGCTGAGCACGTGCTCAAGGGGCACATGCAGCCATGTTAGCCAGCAGCCAACTTTGAAAGACAGCACTCCTATGTTGCAAGCTGCTGTGTAATCACTTTTGCATGTTAAGTTGGACTGCAGTGCAAAAGAGTATTACCTGAGCTGGCAGCTGCTGCAGCAGCAGAGGAGTCGCCACCAGAAGCAGCAGCAGCAGCTGCAGCAGCACCTCCCTCATGGTAGTTGTGGTAGCCGTAGTAATAGCCATCACGTAGGAGGCGCCTGCCAGAGGAGGATGCAGCAGCAGAAGCAGCGCTGCTCTGGAAGTTGCCATTCTCATCGCCGTAGTAGCCGCTTCCGTAGTGCTCGTTGTAATTGTTACCACGGCCATGGTCGTAATCATCTGCACAGTGAAGACTAATCAGTTACTGTGGAACACACTGCATAAGTGGCAGCTAATATGCCATGCATACTATGCGAATGCACATGCAACAGACTGGAAAAGTTGCGCACAACTCAGATGTGCTCAGGGAGTAACCTGGCAGTGACACACTTCACATGCACAGAAAGAAAAGCAGGTTGTTGAACACATAACTGGCAGACATACCTGAGCTGGAGGCAGCAGCCGCAGCAGAGGCAGCACTGCCCTTGAAGTACCCATCATACCCACCTGCACAAGCAATGTCATTCAGTGAGAAAACATGATTGTCAGCAAGCCTGCAAGGTCAAGACACATGCACTGCAGTGTTGTCTGTTGTATGCATCAGCAAAGTAGGCCAAAGTTGCAACTTCACACATTTGCACATCCTGACAGCAGTACCAGATGTGCTGATATACCCATGGCGAAGAATGATCAGACAGCTGGTCAGGCTGCATGCTGATGCAGATGCTGGCATGCAAGAACAAACTGTCAAGCTCTTGCAGCAAGACACAGGGGCACAGGAGTTCTTCTTTTGACTGCAATGCAATCTGCAAGCTGCTGTGTGCATGAGCAGCTTGTACAGGTATGCATGGCAGATTGGGTTACACAAGAAGAAGCATATACCTGAGCTGGCAGCGGATGCAGCAGCAGAAGAGTCGCCACCAGAAGCAGCAGCAGCCGCTGCAGCAGCACCTCCCTCATGGTAGTTGTGGTAGCCATAGAATAGCCATCACCTAGGAGGCGCCTGCCAGAAGATGATGCAGCAGCAGAAGCAGCGCTGCTCTGGAAGTTGCCATGCTCATCGCCGTAGTAGCCGCTGCCATAGTGCTCATTGTAGTTGTTACCATGGCCATAATCATAATCATCTGCATGCATCGGCCAAGGTGACTTGCAGCTTGACGTGCATCTAATGTGCTAAGCAATGACGGCAGCAAAGGTATACTGCTGAAAGTGAAACATCAGTGTAATGTATATACGAGATGTATTCGGCAAATACACAGTCACACCTAAGCTGGAGGCAGCAGCAGCAGCAGAGGCAGCGCTGCCCTTGAAGTAGCCATCATACCCACCTGCATTCAACAGCAACAGATGTGTCTGCAAGAGAGCTTGAAAGGTGTTACTGCAGCTCATGCAGTCAAACACAGCGGCCCTGGAATGTACAATCAAATTATCTCTTCACGCACTGTACAGGGAGAGAGAGGGAGTAGACAACGCTTGAGCTAGCTAGCCAACAAGTCTAACCACATGTGCTGTCAGCCAAACAGTTTGCATTGATGGACAGCAGAGATTGTGCAAAAGGGTGTAAAAGCACCTGAGCTGGCAGCCGATGCAGCTGCAGAAGAGTCTTCTCCTGATGCAGCTGCGGCAGCAGCTGCAGAACTTCCTTCGTGGTAGTTATGGTAGCCGAAGTAATTCTCATCTGCAGGAAAGCAGAGGACGTCAATTGTCGTTTGGATCAGCTGTGAGGGAAAGACAACGCAGCACAGCTTTGAATTACGTAGGCAGGCACGAAGTTGCGGCAGACAGGCACGCATGCATGCCATATATGGCCACCATTACTGCAGGGCAGCCATATGCGAGTCGTACGCGAAACGCGCACCAAAGCGGTCAACGGAGTAGCAACATGAGGCCGACGGGGCGATGTCAAGGCCGAGAACAGTACACTTACCTCCTTTGAGGGTCCTGACGGCATTGGCAACCAGGCCAGAAGACAGCATCAGGAGGAAGCAGGTCAGGCCAGTGGCCTTCATGGTCGCCGAGATTGAGCTTTAGGAGTCAAGTCTAGTCAGACCTGCGGAGCAACAAGGAAGTCAGCGGTGCCGGAGTCAGAGGTCTTCGCGGCTGCTGGAGCTCGGTCAGCGGTCAGTGCAATGGATTACACAACAGCGCACTGCTTGTGATCCATAGGGCAGTGCAAAGCATTGTGCAGATAGCCGCGCGCAAACCAGGCGCATTACCTGGTGAAGCTCGTCGGCTGCCGCGGTCAATGATCAGCTCTGGCTGCGCCTCACGCAATGCTGTAGCCTGCTGCTGAGCAGAACGGATCCTTTGCGCCCTCGTGAAGTTGGGAATGGAAGCCTGTCGTACGTGGTGCGCGGACAGGGCTGAGCATTTGTAGGCTGCAGCGTTGCGTACAGCGGTCAAAGTTTGACTTGACTTACGGCAGCCAGGGTCGTTGTTCACCTATATCCCACGTGATCGGTACAGTTGCTGCATGCAAAGCTCGCCACGACACCACATGTGCGCACCTGACATGCACTGACGAGCGAAGCACCACTTCATACCTTTTCACCTTTCAGATGATGCAAGAGTATGCAGAGAACTCATCTAAGATCAATACAGCCCCTAAGTACCGAACGACTTGCGGATGAGGATTTTGGATAAGCAATTCAGCGAAGGTGCTTGTAGATATTTCAACCTCGGTCAGACTGGCTCTGTTGATGCAGTCATTTAGCTACGGCACACCCACAGCTGTCAAGGAAAATCTTTAGTCAATGAAATATCAAACGCGTGCAAGGTGGTGCCATGTCATCTGCAGGCTTTCATGAGAGCCTTGACACCTTTGCAAGAGTTTGGGCGTCAGCCAGCTACGGCCCGAAGCAGTATAGCTCTGTACTGCATACATCAACATTATGTAATGCTCCCTTCAAGGCTTCACACGTACTCTCGTTCGTTCCTGAAGTCTGGACTTTGCATGCAGCTGCGATCTTCTCTTTCTTCTGTTTGTGAATGCTGCTGCTGCTGCTGCTGCTGCTGCTGCTGAGCAGAACACCTGACAATCCATGCAAAGACCTGAAATTGCTATGACTGCCATTCTGAGCATGCAATTGACAAAGATTCAAGCTGCTGTGATGAAGCAGCAGCAACATGCAGCAAGGCTTCCCGCCACAACAGCAGTTCATTGCAGCAGCTTCAGTCCGCTGGGCTCATAGCTATGTCATTCGTTTCAAGTGACCCAGAGCAGGATAGGAACCACAACTTGATCATTTCAAGTTACTGGCAAGTGGTATGTCTATATGCTAGAGGAGTGCAGTGGCAAAGAGTGACTGAAGGGACACCTGCAAGTGCAGCATTGAGATTGAGAGCGCAGCTGTGCACCGTAGAAAGTGCCTACTGGACAATGCGCAGAAGCTGATCACAAGCACAGCATGGTCATGACCTTCCTGTTACCACAGTTCCTCATAGCCACTTGTGGATGCCACATATGTGTTCGGACCTGTACAGGGCTGCAGACAATGTTTGAGCACTGCTGCTAGGCTAGACACAAACACATATCTTGCATTCTCGCAATTTGCAATGACTGCTGTCCACATACAGTGCTTGCAGCAACGGGCCATTTATGTGGAGCCTAGTAGGGCAATGCAATACAATCAGCATCTGCCAGCAGCAGAGTTACCAAAACTGCTCCAACACAAGCATTTGGCCCTGATTTGGCCAAATCTCACAATGCCTCAGGGCAACTGGAAGCAAACAGGACAGGGAGGGTGGGTCAAGCCCAACCCTGGAGACCCCACTGCACTGATCCAAATCTGCGCCTCACTATCCACAGCACCAATCCACCCGCCAACCTTTGCACCAAATAAGCTCAAGTTGAACAATTCTGACGCTGCAACAACATGTCTTGCTGCTGGTCTGATGGCACCTTACAAGGCAAGCAGGCTGCATGCAACAGGATCATGTCAACAAGCATCCCATTAGAAACGCTAGTGTACCTCACATAGCATTGGCTTCCCAGCTTTGCAGGGTCCATAACAGCAGATGGAGAGCTCATAGCTGCAACAGGCCAGCTTGTTAAGCACCCAGTCTCACCTCTGCAGTGGCTTGAGTTGTTGATCAGCAACAACTCACAGCAGCAACAATCACCAGCAGCAATCTGCAAACAGCAGCAGCAGCAGCAGCAGCAGCAGCAGCAGCAGCAGCAGCAGCAGCAGCAGCAGCAATCAGCAGCGTTCAGCAGCAGCAGCATCACTGAGCAGCATGCTGCGCAGCAGCAGCAGCGATACTCAGCAGCATCACTTAGCAGCAGGCAGCAGCAGGCAGCAGCAATAGCAGCAGCAGCAGCAACAGCGGTCCAGTAGCAGCAGCAATACTACTCAGCAGCAGCAGGCAGCAGCAGGCAGCAGCAACATCAGTAGCACTAGCAGCAGTCAGCAGCAACAACAGCAGAAACAACAGCGGTCAGCAGCAGCAGCAGCAGCAGCAGCAGCAGCAGCAGCAGCAGCAGCAGCAGCAATCAGCAGCATTCAGCAGCAGTAGCAGCATCAGTTAGCAGCAGGCAGCAGCAGCAGCAGCAGCAGCAGCAGCAGCAAACAGCAACCGTCAGCATCCTGTCTGCAAATGAAGCACATCATCATCAATGAGTCAACACTGGTCATGATTGAGACACATCAGGTCATGCTGTAGCCTACATGTGGTACTGATAATGGCATTGGCTGTCAGCCCCTGCCACAGAACAAGCACTACCGCCACAGCACGTCACTGTCCTGTCCTGCCAAGCCTCACATGCAGTGCCGAGCAAGGCACGTAGTTGCACATAGGCCTGAGTGCATCTGACATCAGGATTTATCATATCAAGTACACGATCGAGAGCATTGCAGCAATTGTGCTGCTATGTTTTGTCCTGATTAAGGATCAATATTTTTGCTGACACATGTGGATTGCATGTGATATTTACAAAGAGTGCTTGGACCTTAAGCGAAACCAGGTGTTGAAACACACACTGCAGTTGATTCACTTCTCAAAGAAAGCAAGATTGTACCAAGGAATAAACAGCAGCACTACTAGCAATACTTGGGAGCAAAGCTAACACGAAAAAGATTAGTCTGCAGTGTACAAAGCGGGGAGGCAGCTTGACACTTTCAAAAGCAAGAAAATCAATCTTGAACACAAGCAAAGAATGGTATGAAAGGCATTGAAAAGTATCAGCACCAAAGCACAAAATCAGAGTACTCAGGACTACAGGGAGGGACTATCTAAATCTGGCTAGCAATGCTCAGGCTAGTAGTCCTGCACTAATTCCTTCAGCATTACTGCATCATTGGAAGTTGCAGGCAGGCAAAGCATCCTCTTGACTTAGCCAACAGCTGCTGCAGCAGCTGCACCACCACCAGCTGCTGCAGCAGCTGCAGATCCACCAGAGCGGTGGTAGTTGCCATACTCATCACCATAGTAGCCACGCTGGTAGTCATGGTTGTAGTTTCCACCATACCCATGGTCGTAGTCATCTGCAGGTCAGGATCACAACATCTCAACATCAGAAGTGCACTGTGATTATACAGTGTGGCACTGCACATCGTGCACCATATTCATTGCACACCATGCAGCAGTTGGAAGGTATGTATACAGTGGGAAGCTTATGCACCCTTGCAGTGCAACATCACAAATCAGCCAAAAGGCTTAGGGAATTTCCCACAGGGAAAGTCAGCGCACACAGAAAAGCCATCAAAAGCAGCAAGATGAGGCAGTGCAATACCTGATGTGGAAGCTGCAGCAGCGGCAGCAGCAGCATCATGTTTGAAGTAGCCATCATACCCACCTGCATAATCAAGCTGGTCAGAGCTTGCATTGGTACTCATGTTACTGCATAAGAGTCTGTCCAGTGCCTGTCAAAGCGCGGCACAGAGTTGCAATCAAGCAGCAGACAGCAGCACAACCCTAAAACAGGTGTGAAAAGGCAAAACAGTGTTTTCACATACTGTCTCTGCAGAAGATGGCACTGCACAATGCTTACAAATTGCCATATCACAGCAAACATCAGGAAATGTGACCTGCCACAGCAGAGTAGCAGCCTAGTGTCATTTACACCGAGACATGCTAAAGTCACAAGTCACATTGCTGCAGACACACCAGCAGCGTACTCAGTCAGTCATGCAGCCAGTGATCAGGCAGCACAGGTTGTACCTGAAGTGGCAACTGCAGAAGCAGATGCACCATTGCCACCTGCTGCAGCAGCAGCCGCTGCAGCAGCACCTCCCTCATGATAGTTGTGGTAGCCGTAGTAATACTCTGTTTGAAGGAGGCGTCTGCCACCAGCAGCTGCTGCAGCAGCTGCAGCTCCACCAGAGCGGAGGTAGTTGCCATGCTCATCACCATAGTAGCCACGCTGGTAGTCATGGTTGTAGTGTCCACCATACCCATGGTCGTAGTCATCTGCAAGCCAGGCAGACAGTGAACAACCAGACAGCCACATGCTTCACATGACTTTACATGACTTAGGTAACCCGTTGCTAAAACATTTGTCACACTACACAGCACAGACCAAGATGCACACAGTAACATGTGTCATAGCACACAACGCAAACTCAGCCAAAGTGGGTAAAGCTGGATGGGCAAAGTCCTGCTGTGTTGTCACTAGCTGAGTCACTAGCTGATTGCAGGCAGCAACATTGCTGGTGCACAAGGTTTGACCAGCTTGTGATACGCTGGAGTGAGGCAGCATGCAGAGCGTCACAGGATCCATGACACACCTGAGTTGGAAGCAGCAGCAGCAGCAGCAGCAGCACTGTGTTTGAAGTAGCCATCATACCCACCTGCACAGACCCAAAAGAGCTTAACAGAGTGATTTACAGAGGTGATAAGCATAAGCATTGACAGCACCCACTCAAAGAATGTACCGGCAGTGAGCAATGACACAGAAGCTCAGCAGTATGCAGGAAGTAAGTAGCACTGAGTGTATCTATGGAGAGAAAATGGATAGCACAGCATGCAGACTAAGAATGAGGATGTTCGATGAAGAGGCATACTTCAAAACACCGCTAGTGCTGCATCATATAGTACTACTCTTCACTGTACAGCAACTTAGTCTTTGAGCAAAAGGTCTTGTTTGAGTCATACCTGAGGTGGCAGCTGCAGAAGCAGATGCACCGTTCCCTTCAGAAGAAGCAGCAGCCGCTGCAGCAGCACCTCCCTCATGATAGTTGTGGTAGCCATAGTAATACTCTGTTTGAAGGAGATGTCTGCTAGAAGTTGTCTCTAGCTGGTCAACACCACTACCTGCAAACAGATTCAAGTTTTGCATTCAACTGATTCCTCAACACCCTTGTAGAAAGCTGCTGACATTGAAACAAAACTGTAGCCATGAGCAGGCGTTTGTGACACACCAGAACCGCAGCTTTGCAGGCTGACGACGGCGCACAGTGTGACGACAAGCAGCAACGCGATGGATGCAACGATCGTTGCACGGCAGTGCTGCAGAAAGGTATGTGGGGCTACTCGTTACAGAGGAGTACACAACCCAGAGGAGCATAGGGCTCTGGTGTGGCCGTACGCGTGCAGCCAAGGCAGACTTTCAAAACAGCTTACCTTCTTGTAGGTTTCGCGCCGCGTTGGCCAGCAGGCACGAAGACAGCACCAGTAGCACGCATTGCACCGTAGACGTCTTCATGGTGACCCGAAGAGAAGCCAGACGGTGTACACTGGCAAGCACCTGAAATGGCGGTCATTTTGCATTCAGTCACTGCGTCGCAGCAAGAACACACGCAATGCAGATCTTGTTGAAATAGGCCGAGCATACATAGCATGCATGTAGCAAGGAGAGCGGCATGCGCAGCAACGCTTGAGACAACTATCAGCGCAGGAAGCTAACTGGGTGCGACACCGCCGTGATACAAAGGCGCCTACCTTGTGTCGCAACGTTAGGACAAGGGGATCGTGCGACGGATGGAGGCTACAAGTGCACGCCGCAAGCGATGAGCAAAGTTCAAGAGACTGGTGAGCAAGCCGAAAGCAGGTCGCGGGCTTTATAGCCTGGACGGTTTCTGCACCCGGTCATAGTTTGACCTGGTCAACGTTGACCACATTATGTAACACTGTCCCGCCTATTCGATGCTTCTGCAGCTTGACACGCTACCACCTCTCCTACTGGGATACATCGCTAGGACGCAGGCAACAGCTTCCTGAGCTTTCAGGCCAGGCATGTGCGTCTGACGGTGCACTCGCATGATGCATCACGTGAGATGATGACACGATTCAGTGTGAAGTCACAATGTACTGAGTGGTGAGAAGGACCCTAGCTTTTGAGTGGGAAAACAGATCAATTGACAGGTGGTGAAGATATTTCACACTGTGTCAGACTTGGAAGTCGCTTGCAATTGGGCACACCTTCTGTAACGCTTACACCTGGCTGTCGACAGGTGAAAGCAGCTGACAGCGTCATCTGGGGTATTGCGGTTGCACTGTGCTGTAATGACCAACAGATTCACCCTCTTTGCCAAGAAATAATGACTATTACAACAGAGTTTGGGTATATCTGTGCAACAACTGAGCTATTTTATCAGCCTCACCTTTGATGATCACGGTTGGGCCAATGGCCATACATAAGGAGCTGCAACTTATTTTCTCTTTGCAGTAGGCCCATGAGTACAGGCTGAATTGTAAACGTACTGCTGCCCCATTCTCACAAATTGTTTGACAAAATATATGTTGCTGCAGAGCATTTATGCATACTATTTACAACCACAAACATTGCTGCTAGTTGTGTGTGGATAAAAACAACAGCATGCTGCGCACGGTTCTGCAATACGTTTGCAGGTACAGATGGTCAGAAGCATTGTTCTGAAAAAGTACGCTCTACAACAAAGCATGCATGCACACTGTTTAGAGTCAACAGGATTTAAAGTAAACAAAGCCGCTAGTTATGAATGCATATACCTTGTTTGCTGTACAGAGTCCTGCAATACCTGGTTGAAATGAATGAAATGGTACGTCGAATAAGATGGCTCATATCGAGTACTTGTACAAAGAACTTGCATAATTACTTGAAGTCCAAGGGCAAAAAATCAGGCCGACTCCTGCTCTGATGTGTATCTAGCCACACTGCCGCCAGACCTGACAGCAGCACTGTGCTCTTTGACCCACTTTGCTGCCCGGTCTGCAACAGCCTTCTCCACTCCTTGGTTCTCCCCTTCACGGTAGTCGGCTGCCTCACCATCCTCAGGAGCACCAAACCCACCACCACCTGCATTGCATAACAATAATAAGAATTACCATTTAAACGCTTGCCAGCTAGGTACATGCAGGACAAGTCTCATCTGTGCATTGAGTGAGGTGATCAAACCAAGGTGCTGACCACATGACCCAGCTGCAGCTTGAGTGTGCAAAGCAAAGGCACATCAGGGCTCAGTTCGGCATCCTTACTGTTGCGCAAGTCAAACAGCATCTCTGTGAGCAACATCTCACGCTGGGTCAAGGCGTCAGCACTTGTCAACAGTGTCTTGGTCTCTTGCACCAGGAGAGCTGCATAATATTTACTGTTGTCAGGTATTGTGTACCTGGCGTAAGAATACGGATGCGGTCGCCTGCTTTGACCTGCACGCTGGTCTTCCCACCCATGTTGACTTTTCTGCCGTCAGAGTGTAACAGCAGGTTCAATCCTGGCAGAGCTGAGTGCCCTCCCAAGAGACCATATGGCCGCAGGGCTCGCCGCTCTGACAGAATGGAGCACGTCAAAGGCCTGAGATACTCCATCTGCATGGCAACAGGGAGTCAGACAGCACACACAACTCCCTCAGATGCATGACTTGAGACTTTCAACAGGTGCAAGAAAGCGCTGCCTTTCCACATCTCTGTCAAGTTTTCAGGGTTCAATGCTCAGCGCCTGCTGTGCTTGATTGGATGCTCAAAGGCGTTCCTTTGAGGTATCATGCAACAAAGTCATAGCTGGCCTTGATGCAGACTTTGTTTCATAACCAGGTGAGATGTCACAGGTCACCCTTGCATGCTCACAAACAGCTGGACTAGAGTTTAGGCACACCTAGTAGGTACCTGGCAAGAACGATTAGCTGGAATGTAAATTATTATTATCATTATAAACCAGCTGGTGCTCACCTCTCTGATAACACCATCACCCCCTCTGTACTTGCCAGCACCGCCTGAGCCTTTTCTGAGGGAGAAGTCATGCAGTACAACAGGGTACCGCCTTTCCAAGATCTCAGGGTCAGTGATTCTGGTGTTGGTCATGTGGGTGTGCACCCCGCTGCGACCCACCCACCCAGGGCCTGCCCCCGCCCCTCCAGCAATGGTCTCATAGTAGGTGATGTTGGAGTCACCAAATGTAAAGTTGTTCATGCAGCCCTGCACATAAATTCCTTCTAGCATGCTCTTGTGTCCTTCTAGCATGCTCTTGTGTCCTTCTAGCATGCTCTTGTGTCCTTCTAGCATGCTCTTGTGCTACAATGCGAACAGCTGATGCAGTGCATGCAGCATTGTGTTCTTCAGGCATTAACACATTTGCATCAGCTTCCTGAAGACAATTGTTTCATCAGCGTCTCAAGTTGTGACATCACAATGAAAACGCATCAACAACCTCCACAGTCCAACAACTCATCAATGAAGACCTCGACTCATGGCATATTGCCTTGTGAAGAGACATTTGTCAGCAGCTTCATGCCTGAAGGAAGCAGGCTTGGCGTAGAAAGCAGGTTTGGTACAGTAAGCATTGCTCAAGTCAGAATCACCTGAGATGCAGCAGCTGCCTTGAAGCACTTGAGCACAACATCAGTCACTCTCTGGCTGGTCAGCACATTGCCACCAACCACAGCAGCCTCAGAGGAGGGGCTGAGCAGGCAGTGGGGGGGTATGCGCACAGTCAAGGGGGCTAGGCAGCCCTGGTTGAGGGGGATCTCCTGGGGTACCATGCACCTCATGGAGTAGATGATGGCCGAGTAGGTCACTGCTGGTGGCGCATTTGTGTTGCCAAAAACCTCTGGTCCAGTGCCTGCAGTGTGAAGTCGTGAATTCAAGAGAGCCAGTAAGCAGACTGGTGTGAGAGGCCACTGCAGGTGGTGCATTGGCAATGCTAAACATGCTGCCCTCCCTCCCCTATCCCTCCCTCCCCCCTCCCTCCCCCCCTCACCCCTGTCATGTGATATTAAAGCAAATGCTCTGATTGTGACCAGTGACAGCGACAACACATGGCAGCGTGCCAATGCCAAAAGGATGCAAAGCGACCCCAAGCATGCAAATGGGACCCTTCAAAAGAAAGAGAGAAAAAAAGACTAAGCCTTTTGGCATTGATTGAAGAAAAGCGCAAGAACGAGATACATTGAGCTTCCCTGTAGCAAAGGGAACCCTAAGCATGCAAGGGTGCAAGCAAAAGTACCCTAAGCATGCAAAGCGTGCATAGCGTAATCAGCCCACCTTCAAAGTCAAGCAGGGCAGAGCCTTCCTTCCTGTCAATGGTGACAGCCAGGCGGATGGGGGTGCCATCATCCATGTGCTCTTCAGCTGACACAGTGTCCACCTCCTTCAGCCCTTGGTCCTCGCTGAAATCTCGCAACAGCTGCCTCACTGCTTGCTCGGCGTTTGCCTGTGTGACAAGCCGAAGCTCAGGATATGCATTGGCCCTGCAATGATGTCCTGATGTAACACCAGCGAGCATTGGCTACAGCCTTGGCCAAGAGATGGCTAGTGAGGCTTGTGTCGTGCAGTTATTGTAGCTCCAGGCTGTCGACTCAGGAGGCTCCCA
>JAABUK010007582.1_pt1 | contig 15607 bp, 16 predicted proteins | sample 5559141 | NCBI WGS metagenome assembly JAABUK01 (sample SAMN10711869, study PRJNA513367) | rock metagenome | isolation source: Antarctica rocks | place: Antarctica: Victoria Land, Pudding Butte nord | collected 2016-01-03
TCGTGTCGGCGTCAGCTGCGGCGTTCAGCTGCGAATGATTGTTGGGCGTAACCACGATGCTGTTCTCCTGCGCCCAAGTCTAAACTCGCATGGGGCCAGTGTCTCATCGTCATTGGCACAGAGGGGCTGAATGTTTCCAGCATCGAGTGACGCGCACGGATTGAGTGGGCATCGGCCCGTTCCGACGATCAGAGCTCCCCAATCCAGTGAAGCCTGTCATGACCCATCTCTCTCCTGCAACGGTCGGCACGCTGCGTGAGCGTTTCATCGAGGACATGAACGTACGCGGGTTCACCGACAAGACCCGCAAAGACTACCTCCGCACCGTCGCTGGCTTCGCTGCCTTCCTCGAGCGCTCGCCCAGTTCCGCCACCGCCGAGGACGGTGTCAATATTTGCGTCATCCCAGTCCTGCTCGGCCATGCCAAGCTCGACGACACCGCGCTCTACACCCGCGTCGCCACCAAAGTCGTGCGCACCGTGACCAGCCCGCTCGACAAGATCATGACCCAGATCGGAAAGGGAGCCACACCGAGCGGCTGAGCGCCGTGAGCCCCGAGCGCCCGGCACTCGAGGTCGCCGGCATCTTCCGCCGACACGGGCCCGCCTGGCGCACGGCTCGTGCCGGGCACGTCAGCCTCGGCCAGCTTAAAGTCATTGCGGCGATCGAGACTTGCCGCACCGCCGCCCTCGGCGGTCATATCGAGGGCTGCGAGGCATGCGGCCACCGCCCCATCGCCTACAATAGTTGCCGCAACCGCCACTCCCTCCGTTGCCATTCCACCTGCTTCGCAGGCGGAACCTTTGGCAACTCCGCCCCGAATGCCAAGAAGCGGCCGCCAGGGAATGGCTCGCCGCCCGCGAGGCCGAACTACTGCCGGTCGGCTACTTCCACGTCGTGTTCACGCTCCCGGCCGAGATCGCCGACATCGCCGCCCAGAACAAGGCGACGGTCTATGACCTGCTGTTCCGCGCGGCGTCTCAGCTTGGCTTTGCACGTTTCCTGACGGTGTAGGTATCAGGCGCTGATCCAGAAGAAGCTCTCGGTGGCGACGAAGTTGAGTGCTTGATCGAGGGGCATGACGGCGGGTCCGAAATCACCTGGGTCGCCCCACGTGTTGCGCCGCCACCACAGGACCTGCACCTTGTCCTGCTCGCCAGTGGGCCGCAGCCGTGCGACCTGCCCGTCGGTGCAGGTGCTTAGAGCGTGTAGCCCTTGTTGGCCCGGACCACCTCGACGCCGCCGCGCGGCCAGGGGTGGGCGACGATCCGCGCGTGCATCGCATCCCTGCTGGCCATCGCGACTTCTCTTGCTGAGATTGATTGCCTAGCCTGGCGTAACCGCGCGCGGAGGCCAATGCCATGTCGGCGAGCGTGCCCGAAGTTTTGGCTGCGTGGATGCGGCCGTTCGCGTCCTGCTTCACCGCCGCGGTGTGGCGCCACGCGCTGGTGCTGGTCGCCGGCACCCTGCTGACCCCGGGGCGCCGGACAGTCACGGCGGCGCTGCGCGTCATGGGCCTGGACCAAGCGGCGGGGTTTGCCGTCCATCACCGCGTGCTCAGCACCGCTTGCTGGTCGTCGCGCCTCGTCGCGCGCCGGCTCTTGCTGATGCTCGTTGCCGCCTTGGCGCCGGACTCGCCGGTGGTGGTTGGCTTCGACGACACCATCGAGCGGCGCTGGGGTGCGGAGATCAAGGCGCGCGGCAGCTACCGCGACCCCGTGCGGTCCAGACACGGCCACTTCGTCAAGGCCTTTGGCCTGCGCTGGCTCCGCCTCACGCTGCTGGCGCCCGTGCCCTGGGCCGGCTGCCTTTGGGCCTTGCCGTTCCTGACCATGCTCGCGCCCTCCGAACGCTATGCGGCCAAGCAGGGACGGCGGCACAAGAAGCTGACGGACTGGGCCAGGCAGGCCTTGCTCCAGACCGCGCGCTGGCTGCCGGGCCGGCGCATCGTTGCCGTCGCCGACAGCAGCTTGTCGGCCATCAAACTGCTGCGTGACGCAGGCCGGCACCTGTGCCTAGTCTCCCGCCTGCGGCTCGACGCCGGCCTCTACGCGCCAGCCCCGCCGCGCAGGCCCGGCACGCCTGGCCGTCCGCCGGTCAAGGGCGAGCGGCTGCCAAGCCTCAAGCAGCGCCTGGCAAACCCGGCCACGTGCTGGCGCAACGCCACCCTCGACGGTGGGTATGGCGGCCCCGAGCGCAGGCTCGCCATCGCCTCTGGCACGGCGCTCTGGCGTCACCCCGGCATGCAGGTCCCGATCCGTTGGGTCCTTGTGCGCGACCCGAGCGGCGAGAAGCCGCCGCAAGGGTACGTCTGCCCCGACCTGCATGCCGAACCCCTGCACCTGCTGGTGGACAGCACGGGAATGCGTTTGTACGGCGCGGGCGAGTGGCTGCTTGAAAAGCACGGCATTAAGGCGCGCCGGTCCTGGCGGAAGCTGCACATAGGCCTGGACGCCGGCAGCGGCCAGATCGTCTCTGCGTCGCTCACATCCAAGGAGGTCGACGACGGCGCCGAGGTCGGCCCCTTGCTCGATCAGATCACAGGCGCGGTGGCCTTGTTCACCGGCGATGGTGGGTACGACCAGGATCGCGTCTACGCCGGCGTTGCCGAGCATCGTCCAGAAGCGGCCGTTGTTGTCCCGCCGCGCGCGACCGCCGTGCCGAGCGACACGGCCGAAACCGCGCCCACGCAGCGCGACCGCCACCTGCAGCATATCGCCGAGCACGGTCGCATGGCTTGGCAGAAGGCGTCCGGCTACACGACGCGGGCGCGAGCAGAGGCCGCGATCGGCCGGTTCAAGCAGGTGATCGGTGACGGGTTGCGCTCGCGCGCAGATGACCGTCGGACGACCAAGGTGGACGTCGCCGTCCATGCGCTCAATCGCATGGTCGATCTTGGACGCCCGAACTACGTCCGCATCGTCTGACCCCAGACGGGGTTGGGGCTACTGCGTCTGCTCTCCAGGTCTACGCAACACGCTGCCATGCAACGCCCGGACCTGCCGGGAGTGGATAGGGCTTAGCTGCGTCCGCGTGCAGCGCTTCCATGCTGCTCGCCGACCCCTTGATGCGTTGCTTTGGCAGGTGCAGGGTTGCGCTAGACCATCGGAGATCGGCAATGGATGTTCCCGTGTCCAATCAGGTTCCGGGGCAGCCCGCGTTGGACTTGCCGTTCGATGAGGAGGCCATCCTTGCCGGCCTGATCCGGTGGGCCGCATGCGAGAGCCCGACCTGGGATGCGGCGGCGGTCAACCGCATGATGGACATGGCCGGGTGCGAGCTTGCGCTGCTGGGCGCGCGGGTAGAGCGGATCTCGGGACGGATGGGGCTTGGCGACTGCGTCCGGGCCCGCTTTCCGCACCCCTCGCCGGACGGCGCTCCCGGCGTCCTGGTGCTGGCCCACCTGGACACCGTCCACCCGATCGGCACTCTGGACACGTTGCCGATCCGGCGGGAGGGCAACCGGGTCTTCGGTCCCGGCATCCTCGACATGAAAGGCGGCACCTATCTGGCGTCCGAGGCGATCCGGCAGCTCCGGCGCGCCGGGCTGTCCACGCCTCTACCGATTACAGTGCTGCTGACGAGCGACGAGGAGATCGGCAGCCCCTCCACCCGCGACCTGATCGAGTCCGAGGCGGCGCGCAATGCGGTCGTGCTGGTGCCTGAGCCGGCGCGTCCGGATGGCGGCGTGGTTACCGGGCGCTACGCGATCTCCCGGTTCAATCTGCGGGCCACCGGCCGTCCTAGCCACGCCGGGTCGCGGCTCGCCGAAGGACGCAGCGCCATCCGCGAGATGTGCAAGCAGGTCCTGGCCATCGAGGCGATGACCACGGAGGACTGCACCTTCTCCGTGGGCGTGATCCATGGCGGGCAGTGGGTCAACTGCGTCGCCACGCATTGCGACGCCGAGGCGCTGAGCATGGCCAAGCGCCAGCCCGACCTGGATGCCGGCGTCGAACGGATGCTGGCGCTGTCCGCCACGGCGCCAGACGTGGTGCTTGAGGTGAAGCGTGGCGTGACCCGGCCGGTCTGGGAACCGGATGAGCGCGGCATGGCGCTGTATCGCAGGGCGCGGGGCATTGCCAACGCCATCGGATTCGACATCAACTCGCAGAGCAGCGGCGGCGGGTCGGACGGCAACTTCACCGGTGCCATGGGCATCCCGACGCTGGACGGGCTCGGCATCGCGGGCGGGATGGCGCACACGCTGGAGGAGCACATCCTGGTGGACAGCATCGTGCCGCGGGCGAAGCTGCTGGCCGGCTTGCTGACTGCGGTGACGGGATGATCGCGGCGTCCATGACGGCCGAGCTGGATGCCGAAATCGCCGCGATCGCCGCGGCCGCCAAGGCCCATGGTGCACGCCACGAGACGCTTCCCGGATTCGCTCCGCCGGACGGGATGCGTATCGCGGTGAACTTCACCTGCGACTTCGACGCGATGCTGCTGCGCCGACTGCTCAACGAGCCGCCGTTGCAACTCGCAAAGGGCGAGTTCGGCGGCCGCGTGGGCATCTGGCGGCTGATCGAGCTGTTCGATTCGCATGATGTGAAGGCCACCATCTTCACGCCGGGCCGCATCTGCGAGCTGTATCCCAACGCGCTGCGGGCCGCCGCCCGGAGCGGCCACGAGATCGCGGACCACATGTGGGAGCACTGGATACCCAAGGACCCGGCGCACGAGCGTGACCACCTGCAGAAAGCAACGGCGGCGCTCGAACGGATCACCGGGCGCCGTCCGGTGGGCAGCCGGAGCTGGCATACGGAAGCCCTGCTGATCGAGGAGGGCTACGTCTATAATTCCCACAACTCAGCCGACCAGAAACCGTATTACCTGCGGGACGCTAATGGCGGGAATTGCCTGCTGAACCTGCCGTTCCACTACGCGATCGACGACGCGATGTTCTTCAGCTTCGCCTGGCTGGGCAGCGGGAATGCAGCCCAGCGCATCACCGATCCGGACCGGGTGTTCGAGATCTGGTGGGACGCGTTCCAGCGCTGCTACCGGCACGGCGGCTACCTGAACGTATGCCTGCACCCCTTCGTATCCGGCCGCGCGCTCAGGATCGCCATGCTGGACCGGCTGATCGCCCGGATGAAGGCGCTGCCGGGCGTGTGGTTCCCGACCTGCGAGCAGGTGGCCCGGCACTGCCTGGAGCATTTTCCAGCCCGGCAGACAGCGCCGGCACCGAGCTGACCGTGGCCGACATGGGCCAGCCCCCGCTGCTCGACATCTCCGGGGTCGCCTACGCCTATAGCGGTACGACGGCAGTGCGGGACGTGTCGCTCTCTGTCGGTGCGGGGGAGATCGTCGCCCTGCTCGGGGCGAACGGGGCGGGCAAGTCCACCACGGTCAAGATGATCGCGGGCGTGCTGCCCCCGCTTCGCGGTTCCATCCGCTTCGAGGGGGAGCAGCTTGCCGGCGCACCCAGCCACCGCATCGTGCGACGCGGCGTCACCCTGGTGCCGGAAGGGCGGCTCGTCTTCCCGCAGATGACGGTGCTGGAGAACCTGCAGATGGGCGGCTCCGTCCACCGGGACTCGAAGCTCGTAGCCGCGCTGCTGGACGATATGTTCACCAGCTTCCCACGCCTGACGGAGCGACGCAGCCAGCTCGCCGGGTCCATGAGCGGGGGCGAGCAGCAGATGCTGGCCATCGCGCGCGGCCTGATGGCGGCGCCGCGGCTGCTGATCCTCGATGAGCCGTCGCTCGGGCTGATGCCGACGATGACGCAGGAAATGTTCCGCATGGTCGAGGCGGTGAACCGGCGCGGGATCAGCATCCTGCTGGTGGAGCAGAACCTGCACCAGGCGCTGAAGATCGCCCATCGCGGCTATGTGCTGGAAAAAGGCGCAGTCGTGCTGGGCGGCACCGGGCAGGAGCTGCTCGGCAATGCGTTCGTGCAGAAGGCGTTCCTGGGGAGCTGACCGGCGAAAGGGCCTATCACCCGTTCTCGTCCGGGGTGCCCAGGTAGGCGGCGATCACTCGCGGATCGGCCGCGATCTCGGACGGCGGCCCCTCCGCGATCTTGGAGCCGGCATCGAGCACGATGATACGGTCGGACACCTCCATGACAGAGGGCATGTCGTGCTCCACCAGCAGCACCGTCACGCCATGGCCGCGGACCGTGCGCAGCACATTGATCATCGCGGCGGTCTCGGTGGGATTGAGCCCGGCGCACGGCTCGTCGGCCAGCAGCAGGTCGGCGCGCGTAGCGATGGCGCGGGCGATTTCCAGGTGGCGCAACTGCCCGGCGGTCAGGCTGGTGGCCGGCGCATCGGCCAAGTCCTCAAGTCCGGCGAGCCCGAGCGAGCGCGCCGTCACCTCCGCCACGTCGCGCGGCCCCTGTTTTCCGAACAGCGCACCAATGCGGACGTTCTCGGATACCGTCAGTTCGCGGAACGGCCGCGCGATCTGGAAGGCGCGGGCAATGCCGAGTCCAGCGATCCGGTGCGTGTCCAACCCGTTGAGGCACCGTCCATTGAAGTGGATCTCGCCCGCTGTTGGCTGCAAGTAGCCGGTGAGCAGGTTGAACACGGTGGACTTGCCGGCGCCGTTCGGGCCGATAATGCTGGTGATCGATCCGGCCGTGACCGAGAAGCTCACGTTATTGGTGGCGAGCAGGCCGCGGAAGCGCTTGCTCAATCCCTCCACCCGTAGAATGGCTTGGCCGCTCATGGTGCCCGCCCTGCTCCGCCGCGCCGCAACAGCCGGCGTCCCAGCCCGATTAGCCCATCCGGCGCGACCAGGACCAGCAGCACCAGTATTAGCCCCATGGCGAACAGGTGCACGTCGGGGAAATCGCTCAGCACGACATGGGTCAGCACCACGATCAGGAATGCGCCGATGATCGGCCCCGCCAGGGTGCCAATGCCGCCGAGCAGGGCGAAGACGATCAGGCTGAGATTCGTGTCGTCGCGGTACAACGACGCGGTGGTGACATAGCCGAGGCTGTGGGCGTAGATCGCCCCGAGCACGCCGGTGAGCACCGCGCTGAGCACGAAAGCCAGCGACTTGTAGCGTTCGGTCGGCACACCCAGCATCCGCGCGGTATCCTCGTCCTCGCGGATGCTCAGCAGCCCGTAGCCGAACCGGCTGCGACGCAGCGCCCAGGAGATTGCCAGGATTCCCGAGGCCACGTTCAGATACAGCTCGTAGTAGAACCACTGCGGGTCCCAGTCGTCCGGCACGATCTCCGCGAACATCAGACCCATCGAGCCCTGGAAGACATCGACAGTCGTGTTCAGCTCCCCCGCCACATGGGAGACGCCGAGCATGGCGATGGCGAAGAAGGTGCCGCGCAGGCGCAAGATCGGATAGGCGAGCAGGGCGGAGATCACGGCGCAGGTAGCGGCGCCCGCGAGCAGACCCACTCCCAGCCGCTGGAGCGGGGGCAAGGACGGGAACTGCGCCTCCATCAGGCCGGCGGAGAACGCGCCGATGCCGATGAACGCCGCATGGCCGAAGCTGTGATAGCCGGCGAAGCCGCCCAGAATGTTCCATGCCAGCGCAAGGCCCGCGGAGTAGAACATCAGTTGTCCGACGCGTAGCTGGAACGGCGCCAGCATCACCGGCAGCGCCGCGAGCACGGCGATCCCTAGCAGGCATAACAGCGGCGCAGCGCCGACGGCCCCCAGGCGCCCACGCATCGTCGGAACGCCGTTACCGAGAAGCACTGAACGCATTGCCCAGCAGCCCGTTCGGGCGCACTACCAGCATCACGACCAGGATCAGGAACATCATCGCATTCGGATAGGCGGGCCCGATGTACTGCGCCGTCACCGTGTAGATCACTCCCAGCAATAACCCGCCTAGCAGCGCGCCGCTCGGGCTGCCGACGCCGCCCAGGGTCACCACGATGAAGGCGTTCAGCGTCCACAGCGCCTCATCAGCCGGGGTGAAGGGCAGGATAATGCCGATCACGGTGCCGGATGCTCCGGCGAAGGCTGCCGAGACGCCGAACGTGACGGCGAAGGTATGCCGGACGTTCACCCCGCACAGCCGGGCTGCCAGGCTCTGCTGGGCGGTGGCCCGGATGATCCGGCCCAGCGCGGTTCGTTTCAGCACGACGGCGAGGCAGCCCAGTAGGACCAGGCTCGTCAGCAGTGCACTCAGCCGCACCAAGTCGAAGGTCAGCCCGCCCACACGCAAGGATGCGAAGGCGTAGCTGGGCGTGATGCTCCTCACGTCCGGCGAGAATACCCAGATCAGCACGTTCTGCAGCATCAAGGCGACACCGAAGGTCAGCAGCATGGCACCCAGGTGGGACTGGTCCACGGCGCCCTGGATCAGGAAGCGCTGGTAGGTATATCCGGCCACGAACAGCACGGTCATGACGAGCGGGATCGTGAGCAATGGGTCGACGTGCAGCGCGGTGGAGACCGTGAGTGCGATATACGCCCCGATCAGCACGGTCACGCCATGGCTGAGATTCACGACCTGCAGGACCCCGAAAATCAGCGAGAACCCGGCCGCTGACAGGGCATAGATCCCGCCCAGGACGAATCCGTCGGCCAGTGTCTGCGTAAGCCGCAGCATCAAGCCGTCATTGCCACCGTGATCTCTATGGGATCAGGCCTTCTGCCTCCAGTCCGCCACGGGAAAAGTGGGTTGGGCCGTACGCCCCTCGGTGGGGAACACGATGTCCACGTTTCCCTTCTGCACCTGCCCGACCATCGCGCCCAGGCTGATAGGATCCCCGTCGCCCTGCGGCGTGAACTTGATGCGGGCATAGAATGTCTCGAAATCCGCCGCGGCCAGCGCCTCGCGGACGGCGGGCGTGCGCATGGAGTTCGCGGCCTGCATCGCCAGCACGTAGGTCAGGACGCACGCCGCGGCCCCGGCCGTGTGGTAGGCGAGCGGGCGCGTGAACTTGCTGCGGTAATGCTTGCCGAAGGTCTCGGCTGACCCGAAAAACTTGTCCTTGAACGGCACTCGCTCGTCCCAGTAGATCATCGTGGTCAGGCCGTTGGCATAGGGCCCCATTGCCTCGCGGAACGAGGCGAGCTGCGGTCCGAGTCCCTGGAATACCATCTTCACGTTGGTGTCGGTCGCGACCATCTGCCGGGTCAGCAGCAGTGCCTCCTGATCGTGCAGCGTGCAGATCAGGACGTCGGGGGTGTTGGCGCGAACCGCCGTCAGCACGCTTGACACGTCGGTGATCTTCTCAGGCAGCTCGTACTTCTCCAGGACCTGTATGCCCTGGGCCTGGCAGGAGGCGGCTGCGCCCTGCATCTGCGTCCGGCCGTAGCCGTCGTTGGTGGACACGATCGAGACGGTCCTGGGCTTCGGTTCCAGGGTCGCGAAGAACTTGGCGACCGAGTCGAACTGGCGCGATGCGCGAGGATACATGCCGAAGATGTTCTTGAAGCCCTGGGTGAAGATCTGATCCGACCCGCCGCCGGTCTGAACCATGATCTTGCGGGCGCGGTCCACGATCGCCGCCGTGGGCAGGACGATGTTGCTGCCGAATGAGCCCAGAAAGAACTCCACGCCCTGGTCGATCTGGCGCTGCAGGATCGTGGTCGCACGGGCCGGGTCGCTCGAGTCGTCGGAGAGCTTGAGGTCGATCTGGTACTTCTCGCCGGCGATCTCCACGCCGCCCAGCACGTCGTTCAGGTAGGAGGCAGCGGTCAGGTAGCCGTTGTTGACGTTGAGCCCGGTCTCCGCGGCGTTACCCGTTAGCGGCAGCGACCCGCCGAGCACCAAGCGCTTCGCGGTCTGCGCCAGGACCGGGCTGCGCGTAGTCGTGGTGGTCAGGCCGGCGCTGAGGCCGGCTCCGATCAGAAGGTTGCGGCGGCGCATAGGGAAGGCTCTCCTCGGGTGTGGCGTAGGGAAAGGCCGGGCGGAACGGTTCTATCCGGCCGAGAGCTGCACGCCATCCTTCTGGCGGGCGGCGGCATAGTTCAGGTTGCGGAACCACACCATGTAGGCGTCATAGGTGATCGGCTCGTACTGGGGCGGATTGCCGGCGTCCTGACAGGTCGGCAGACACTCCATCGTCCAGTCCCGGCCGCAATCGAAGAAAAACGGCACGGCATAGCGTTCCTGCCCCGATCGGTTGATCACGCGGTGCGGGGTGGCCAGGAAGCGGTCGTTGGTCCAGCGGCGCTGCAAGTCGCCGCCATTCACCAGGATGCTGCCCGGCAGGGACGGCGCATCCAGCCAGTTGCCGTTCGGCAGCCGGATCGAGAGGCCAGGGACGCGGTTCTGCGCCAGCAGCGTCATGAAGCTGGTGTCCGAGTGCGGCGCCAGGCCGAACTCGTTGTCCGCCGGGGCATCCTGCTGGGGGTAGTGCGACAGGCGCAGCGTATAGGTGGGATTGCGGAACGCCTGGTCGAACCAATCCGGCGGCAGGTCGAGCGCCAAGGCATAGAGCGGCAGCAGAGAGATCCCAAGCCCACTCAGCGCCTCGCTGTAAGCCACCACGGCCCCGCGAAAGCCCGGCAGGTTCCGCGGCCACTGGTTCGGCCCCTCGGTCTCTCCCGCTTGCCCCTCGGCGGGATCCCGGGTGGCGAAGAACGCCTCCACCAGGTTGGGCTTGTTGTTCGCGTTGAGCTGCGAGTGCCGGGTGGTCGATCCCTTCATAGGCAGATAACCGAGGTTCTTGTCGTTCAGCCGTAGCGCCAGCTTGTCCTCGACGGGCTGCGCATGGAACCGCCGCGCCGCCTCGAACGCCCCGTTGATCAGGGCCGGGTCGATGCCGTGGTTGATGACGAAGTAGAACCCAACATGCTCCAGCGCATGCCGCAGCTCAGTGGCCAGCGTCTCCCGCGCGCCATCCTGCCCGGCAAGGAACGGGCCGAGATCGAGGACCGGGATCTCCTCCGGCGCGTCGGGCCGGATGGCTGCCAGGCTAGGTGCGAAGACGTTCATGCTGCGTCCCTTCCACTATGACTAAACCGTGATCCAGCATGCACGGAGCGTCAAGACAATACGTGCGCCCGATTGGAGCTGGCCGGACAGCGTGCCAGGATGCGGCGCCCGAGAAGGAGTGGCCGATGCCCTGGAAGGACCGCTACACGATCTCCGACGAGCGGAGCCTTCCGGATGCGGAGGTGCGGTGGCCCGGCGGTCACCGCTGCTGCGTCAGCGTGGTCGTGGACCTGAGTCCGCTGGCCGGGCCGGACGGCATCACTCCGGCCGACCTCGCCACCCCGGAAGCATATTTCGGCCTGAACGGCGCGCTCTTCGCCTTGGTTGGCGTGCTGCGCCGGTTCGGCATCCGTGCGACCTTCGCGCTTCCCGCTGTCATCGCCGAGATTGATCCGGCGAAGTTCCGCGCCTTGCAGGATGACGGGCACGAGCTCGCCGCACACGGCTTCAAGCGGGAGGACGTATCGCGGCTCGACCGCGCGCAGGAGAAGGCGCGGCTTGACCGGACCACCGCCGTGCTGACCTCCGTTGCTGGCCATGCGCCAGCCGGCTGGTATTCGTTGCCGCGCCAGGGTGACGACTTCGCCGTGGGCAGCATCAGCCCGCACACGATGGACCTGCTGATCGAGGCCGGCTACGCCTACATGGGCAACAGCCCTGCCGACGACATCCCGCACTACTGGGTCACTGATTCCGCGAGCCGTCGCGCGATCCTCGCGATGCCTTACTATTACCATTACGATGACCAATTCTTCCTGCTGTTCCCGGCCAAGGGCACGGGGTTGGAGCATCCGGACTCCTTGCTCCGGAACTGGCGGGCGGAGTTCGAAGCGCAGTACAAGCGCGGCCGGCACTTCAGCATGACCCTGCATCCCTATGCGATCGGCTGGCCGAACAGGTTGCAAATGCTGGAGGAGTTCCTGGGCCACGTGCAAAGCTTCCCGCTACTATGGAATGCCACCAGCGCCGAATGCGCGGCGCATTGGACGACCACCTTTCCGGCGAGCACGCACCTTAAGCTGGAGCCGAGCATCTGGCAGGATTACCCAGGCAGCCTGAGCTAAGCAGGACTCCCCTGACGCCAGCGGGACATTACGCGACGTGTTCCAGATGATCGCGACGTAGGCCAAGACGGGGATGTGTCGCATCGATCAGCCCCACCTGCAGTCGTGTTGCATGGACCGGGGATGCGGGCGCAGTTAGCCCAGCCCCGGCTGTGGTTCAGGCGACACGGACGGAGATCGGGCGTCCAGGCTCCAGCATAGGGTTGAGGGCGTGGACGGCGACGTCCACCTCGGTCGCCCGACGCTCGTCCGTGCGCGAGCGTAGCCCGTCACCGATCACCTGCTTGAACCTGCCGATGGCTGCCTCGGCCCGAGCCCGCCTCGTGTAGCCGGACGCTTTCTGCCAAGCCGCGCCCCCGTGCTCGGCGATGCGTTGCACATGGCGGTCCCGCTGCGTGTGCGTGGTCTCGGCCGTCTCGCTCGGCACGGCCGTGGACCGCGGCGGCACGATGATCGCCGCCGCCGGGTAGCGCTCGGCGACGGCGGCGGCAACGCCCTCCTGGTCGTATGCGCCGTCGGCCGTGAACGAGGCCAAAGGTCCTGGCACTTGATCGAGCAAGGAGCCGACCTCGGCGCCATCGTCGACCTCCTTCGTGGTCAGCGTCGCCGCGACGATCTGTCCGGTGTCGGCATCCAAGCCGATATGCAGCTTGCGCCAAGACCGGCGCGTCTTGGTGCCGTGCTTCTCGACCAGCCACTCGCCGGCGCCGCAAAGCTTGAGGCCGGTGCTGTCCACCAAGAGGTGCAAGGGCTCGCCGTCACGACGCGGCTTTGGCCGTGGCACTTCCAGCGTTTCCGCCCGGCGGCACAAGGTGGACTGGTCCGGCACTGCCAGGGTGAGCCCGAGCAGGCCGATGACGGAGCCGATCAGGCCCTCTGTCTGGCGCAAGGCCAGGCGGAACACCGCCCTGAGCGTGAGCGCGGTCAAGATCGCCAGGGGCGAATACCAGGGCTGGCCGCCCGGTGTCGTGCGCGGCTCCGCCCGCCATGCCTCGACGGCTTCGTCCGTGAACCAGACGGTCAGGCTGCCACGCTGGCGCAAGCTGGCGTCATACGCGCACCAGTTTTTGAGCTTGTGCTTCTGCTTGGGAATATGGTGGCGGCGGTGCTGGTTCAGCTTGAACGGCAAGACGAGTATCCCGGGTCAGGTCATGGCGGAGCCTCTAGGCCCGGCCGGTTCCCAACGCCACTGGGCGGGCCCATGCAACAAGGTCCCGGACGCTCCAGGCTCGCTGCGCGAGGTTCCCGCGGTCAAGCTGCTGCGCCGGGTCTGGATCCAGAACTTCTTGCTGCCACCTGCCAAGGCCGGTGAGGAGCAAGGGGTAGGCGGACCTGGCGAGGACGGGACACTGGTGCGCTGGCGCACGCCGGTTGAGGGCTTCCCGACCTCGTTGCAGATGGTCGCCTCGCCCTACGATCCCGAGGTACATTACGCCAAGAAGCGCAGCACCACCTGGATCGGTTACAAGGTCTATCGCGGTAGATACCGTGTTGCGTGTCAAGCGATGGATCTGATCTCCGTTGATCTGTTTGAGGGTGCCGGCGTGCTCGCTGCGGTCAAGGACAAGGCGCTCGCGCGCGGGCCTGCGGCCCTCCTTGACCTCCGCTGCGCGCGCCGGCCTGCGCAGTGTCAGATCGGGACGGCGGAATGACCGGTTCTCAATCGAACAACGGAATGGGGACCTTACCGAGGTTTAGGCCGGCATAGCGATAGCCGGGTCGAACCGCTTGCCTGTCTTCAACACGCCAAAGCAGATGACCAAGAGCTTGCGCATGGCCGCCACAACGATCTGCTTGGGCTTGAGGCGGCCCGCGCTCTTCAGGCGGGCTACGAGGGCCGCAATGGCGGGATTGTAGCGCATTGCGGACAGCGCTGGCATGTAGAGTGACGATCGCAGCGCGGCGTTACCGATCTTGGAGATACGCGTCGGACGGTCGATCGAGGTGCCGGACCGGTGGTGGCTCGGGTTGAGGCCGGCATAGGCCACCAGCTCGCCACTCCGGCGCAGAATCCCGGGCTCCGGCATCTCTGCCAATAGCAAGGCGGCCAGCGTTTCGCCGACACCAACGACACTGAGCAACAAGTCGCATCTGCCGCGCAGTTCCGCGTCGCCGTTGATCGTCTCGCTGATCGCCTTGTCGATCGCTTGGAGCTGGATGGTGAAGTGCTCGATTGTCGCAGCGGCCAGCTTGGTCGCAGTGCTATCGCCGAGGCCGCTACCGATGCGGTTCTTCCACTCCGTCCGGCTGCCGACGATGCCGGCACGCACGGTCTGCAACTCGTTCAGCGTCCGCATGGCCGACGACGGCGGCGTCCACGGACCTGGCTTGAGTAACTCGGCATACTCGCGGATCAGGGCGGCATCCACCTTATCGGTCTTGTTGCGACCGAGTTTGGTGCGGCCGAAATCACGGATCTGGGCCGGGTTGACGACGCTGACGATGTGGCCTGCGTCGTGCAGCGCCAGTGCCAGGCCGAGGCTGTGACGGCCGGTCGCTTCCATGCAGGCATGGGCGCGTTTGCTGCCCATCGCCTTGAGCCAGGCCAGCATCATCTTCCAGCCCTCCGGGCTGTTCGAAAAGGTCCTGCTCTGCCTGCGCTGGCCTCTTGCGCAGCTGGCATCCAAGGTCTCCTTGGACACGTCGATCCCAAGTATCGCGTCAGTCATCTTTGTTACCTTTACTGCGAGTGAACGCGGCAAGGCTCCGCATCGGGCGACCTTGTACACGGGATCAGCGGCCTGCCGCGTCCCTGGATACCGTTCGGCCTGAACAGCGGAGCTTGGAGAAGCGGGGCCCTATCTACCGCACAGGTTCGTCGACCGAAGGGACGCATGAGACTCACCCCTTTCCTTGCTACTCGGTGAGATATCGTTACCCGCCGAGCAAGCGGCAACGTACAAGGGACGCCCATTGCTGAGCGCCCCCCGCACAGATCCGTACGTGCGGATTGCCCGCATACGGCTCTTACCTTGGGTGTTTGACGGCGAAGCGTTCACGAGGCCACGGATGAAGGATTCTGGGTTTTGGGAGCCAGTCGGCAGCGAGCTTCTCTATCCTCTTCCAAGTCGAGCCGTCCTTTTCGCTGCGCCGCTGTAGGGTGTGCAGCCAGAGCCGGCGGATGTGGTAGTGGAACACCGTGAGGGCGCGACTATTGGTCGGCACCGCATGGTAGTTGAAGTAGCCACTGACGACCCGCCTCAGCCATTCCCCCTGCAGGGGTATTGCCTGATGGCGTCGCCGTCGCAATTCCTCCTGGATTTCCTGGAGCTTCGCCCGCATGCGGTCGCCTCGGGATTTCCTGTGTAGCAGGAAACCGCCGTTGCGGGACTTGCCGCAGATGAAGGTAAAGCCCAGAAAGTTGAAGGTTTCCGGCTTGCCAAGTCCCCGCCGCTCGCGTCTGGCCGCCGCGTGGCGGCCGAACTCGATCAGGCGGGTCTTGTCCGGATGAAGCGATAGCGCGAACTCCTCAAACCTCGCCCGCATTGCATCGAGGAACCGACGAGCGTCGTCCTCGTGCTCGAACCCTGCGACCACATCGTCCGCATAGCGGACGATGATCATGTCGCCGGTAGCCTCGCGCCGTCGCCAGCGGTCGGCCCAGAGATCGAGGACGTAGTGCAGGTAGATGTTGGCAAAAAGCGGTGAGATCACCGATCCTTGCCCGG
>JAABUK010007583.1_pt1 | contig 15607 bp, 15 predicted proteins | sample 5559141 | NCBI WGS metagenome assembly JAABUK01 (sample SAMN10711869, study PRJNA513367) | rock metagenome | isolation source: Antarctica rocks | place: Antarctica: Victoria Land, Pudding Butte nord | collected 2016-01-03
ATGGAAGCCTCCTGAGCAAGTCCGATCCGTTTCTCCGGTTCTACCCCGAAACGGAACAGAGTGCCAGAATCCGCTGGCGCACCCGTCGGCTTGTGGGACGATCGGCCGATTTCCGTGTCGAGAAAGTCGGGACTTGTCCGGGATCGGTCGATGGAGTACAAATAATATTGAATCGGCCCAGCGCGAGGGCCGATCCCCCCGCCTCCACCCTCCCCGCCCCCCCTGGGTTCGCCCACCGATGCCGATCTCGCCTCGCCACAAACCGGGCCTGAGCTGCTCCACCGTCCTGGCCTTGTCCTGCTGGATGGCCTCGACGACGCGTGCCGACGCCCCGGCCGCGAAGACCGGCGAGGCGGTCTACAGAGGTCAGTGCGCCTCCTGCCACGGGCCCGCAGGTGAGGGGACGAAGGACTTCCAGCGCCCCCTGATTGGCGACCGATCTCCCGCGCAGCTCGCCCGTTACATCGAGCGGACGATGCCTGAGGATGATCCCGGAACCTGCGTGGGCGAGGACGCCCGGCTCGTCGCGGCGTATATCTACGACGGCTTCTATTCGCGGACCGCGCAGGCCCGGAACAAGCCCCCCCGGATCGAGCTCTCGCGACTGACCGTCCGCCAGTACCGCAACGCCGTGGCCGACCTGATCGGGAGCTTCCGTGACGCAACTCCCTGGGACAGCTCGACCCCGGGCCTCCGTGGCGAATACTTCAAGGCCGGTCGGTTCAGCGACGGCGACCGTGTGATCGACCGGGTCGACCCGGACGTCAAGTTTGACTTCGGCGTCGAGGCCCCCGGCCCCGACAAGTTCGACCCCAAGGAGTTCTCGGTCCACTGGCAGGGGTCGGTCCTGGCCCCCGAGACCGGCGAGTACGAGTTCGTGGTGCGGACCGAGAACTCGACCCGGCTCTACCTGAACGACCTGAAAACCCCGCTGATCGACGCCTGGGTCAAGTCGGGCAAGGACAACGAGTTCCGCGGCTCGGCCTTCCTGATCGCCGGCCGGGCCTATCCAATCCGGCTGGATTATTCCAAGTCGAAGCAGGGCGTCAACGACTCGGCAGAGAAGAAGGCCAAGGCCCCCTCGGCCCGCGGTTCGATCGCGCTGGAGTGGAAGCTCCTGCATCGACAGGTCGAGGTGATCCCCGCGCGATACCTCTCGCCCAAGCAGGTCGCCGAGGGGTTCGCGATGTCCACCCCGTTCCCGGCCGACGACCGGAGCATCGGGTACGAGCGCGGGTCGTCGATCTCCAAGGAGTGGGACCAGGCCACGACCGAGGCGGCCCTGGAAGTGGCCGACTACGTGGCCCTCCGGCTCAAGGAGTTGGCCGGGCTCGGCGGCGACGCCAAGGAGCGGGAGGCGAAGCTCCGCGAGTTCGCCCGCAAGTTCGCCGAGCGGGCCTTCCGCCGTCCCCTGACCCCGACGCTTCGCGAGAAGTACGTCGACCGCCAGTTTGCCAGGGGGGGCGACCCCGAGGTTGCGCTGAAGCGGGTAATCCTGCTCACCCTGAAGTCGCCGAGATTCCTCTACCGCGAGATCGAGGGGCCTGACGACTACGACATCGCCTCGAGGCTCTCGTTCGGCCTCTGGGACTCGCCGCCCGACGCGGCCTTGATGAAGGCAGCAACCGAGGGGAAGCTCAAGGACCGCGACGGGGTGGTCGAGCAGGCCCGCCGGATGGTCGACGATCCGAGGGCCCGGGCCAAGCTCGGCGACTTCTTCCACCAGTGGCTCCGTGTCGAGCACGTGCCCGACCTCGCCAAGGACCCCTCGCTCTACTCCGGCTTTGACGCCCAGGTCGCGTCCGACCTGCGGTCCTCGCTCGACTTGACGCTCGACGACGTCATCTGGGGCGAGCGGTCCGACTTCCGTCAGCTCTTCCTGGCCGATGCGGTCTATCTCAACGGCCGGCTCGCCGCGCTCTACGGGGCCGACCTGCCGACCGACGCGCCATTCTCGAAGGTCAAGCTCGACCCCGGCGAGCGGGCGGGGCTGCTCACGCACCCGTACCTGCTGGCGAACTTCGCCTACACCGCGACGAGCTCGCCGATCCACCGGGGCGTTTTCATCGCCCGGAGTGTCCTCGGCCGCTCGCTCCGGCCGCCGCCCGTCGCGGTTGCGCCGCTGGCCCCGGACTTGCACGCCGGGATGACCACGCGCGAACGGGTCGCCTTGCAGACCAGTCCGAACCAGTGCATGACCTGCCACGGGATGATCAACCCGCTCGGGTTTGGCCTGGAGCGGTTCGACGCCATCGGCCGGTTCCGCCAGGAAGACAGGGGGAAGCCGGTCGACGCGAGCGGCTCGTACGATCCACCTTCGGGCGACCTGACGCCTTACGAGGGGGCCCGGAAGCTCGGAGAGGTCCTGGCGGCGAGCGAGGAGACGCACCATGCGTTCGTCGAGCAGTTGTTCCACCACACCGTCAAGCAGCCGATCCGGGCCTTCGCCCCGGCGGTCCTGGCCGACCTCCGGCGTTCCTTCGCCGCCAATGACTTCAGCGTCCGCTCGCTCCTGATCGAGGTGGTTGCGGCTTCGGCCTCATCGAGCCCCGGCCGAGACCTCGACGACCACTTCCCCCGCTGGCCCTTTTCTTCGGAGCAATGACGTGGCCGATCACGCTTCTCGACGCGAGTTCCTCCGAAACCTGGGCCTCGGCGCGGCCTCGCTGCCCTTCCTGATGAACCTGCCGAGCCTCGGCTTCGCCAACCAGGCGGGGCGGAAGAAGCGGCTGGTCATCATGTTCAGCCCCAATGGCGTCATCCCCTCGAACTTCTGGCCCGACGAGGTCGGCGTCGAATTCACCCTCAAGGAGAGCCTGACGCCGCTGGCCCCGTTCCAGGACCGGATGCTCACGATCAAGGGGATCTGCGACAAGGTCAAGGGCGACGGCGACGATCACATGCGCGGGATCGGCTGCCTCCTGACCGGGGTCGAGCTGTTCCCCGGCAACGTCCAGGGCGGCGGGAACACCCCGGCGGGATGGGCGAGCGGGCTCTCGATCGACCAGGAGATCAAGAACCGCAACCAGCTCGACCCGGCAACCCGGACCCGGTTCGGCTCGCTGGAGTTCGGCGTGATGGTCCCCGACCACGCCGACACCTGGACCCGGATGGTCTACGCCGGACCAAACAAGCCGGTCGCGCCGATTGACGACCCCTACCAGATGTTCTCCAAGCTCTACGGCCGGACCAAGGACCGTGAGAGCCTCAAGAGCGTCCTCGACGACATCCAGGACGACCTCAAGCTCGTCGGCTCGCACGTCAGCTCCGAAGACCGCAAGCTGATCGACGAGCATGCCTCGTTCGTCCGCGAGATGGAGCAGGAGTTGAAGTCGTCCGAAGGGTCGATCGGCCACGCCGTCCCTGAACTGGAACCGGGCGTCAAGGACCAGAATGACTCGATGCCGCAGGTCAGCAAGATGCAGATCGACCTGATGGTGAACGGCTTCGCGGCCGACTTTGCCCGGGTGGCGACGCTCCAGTACACCAACTCCGTCGGCGGCGCCCGGATGCGCTGGATCGGCGTGAACGAGGGGCACCACGAGCTTTCTCACAACCCGGACAGCGACGAGAAGTCGAAGGAGAAGCTGACGAAAATCAACAAGTGGTTCGCCGAGCAGGTCGCCTACCTGGCGAAGCGGCTCGCCGAGACCCCCGAGCCCGGCGGGCCGGGCAGCCTGCTCGACAACACCACGATCGTCTGGACCAACGAACTGGGCAAGGGGAACTCGCACACCCTGGAGAACGTCCCCTTCGTCATGGTCGGCAATGGCCTCGACTTCAAGATGGGCCAGGCCCTGATATTCCCCAAGGTCGCGCACAACCGCCTGCTCCTGGCGCTGGCCCACGGCATGGGTCACCACCTCGACCGCTTCGGCAACCCCGACTTCTGCGGCGAAGGCGTCTTGACCGGCCTGTCCTGAGCGATGAGCGGGAGGGGCCTTCTTCCTCGGATCGGCCTGACCTGCGATCGGGGATCGCGTCCGGGCCCGACCGCTCAGAAGGCCTCGGCCGCCGGGACCGCAATGTCCATCCGCCCGGCGATCTCGCCGAGCCCTGACGGCCCCGGGCTGGCCGCCGCGACCTGGCGGAGCTGCCCGGCGAACCAGAGCGAGAGGAACGTGAAGGCCAGTCCGATCAGGCCGACCTTCCCGTAGTTCAGCAGTCGCCCGTCCGGCGCCTCGGCGAGGATCATGCCGGCGAGGAACGCGCCAAGCCCCGAGGCGATGTGCTGGACCGAGGAATAAGCGCTCATGAACCCACCCCGAAGCCGGGGCTCGACGCTCGCGTTGATCATCGCCATCGCCGCGACCATCCTGCCCGAGTTGGTGACCATCAGTACCGAGACCGCGGCCACCGCCAGCGGGAGGCCGACCCTCGGCAAGGTCGTGATCGTCAGCATGATGAAGGCCGAGGCCGGGGCGATCACCCGGTAGACCTGCAACTTCCCCCAGTAGTCCGCCCATCGTCCGATCAGGGGCGATGAGATCAGCGAGCAGACCCCGCCGCCGACGTAAATCCAGGGCAAGTCGTCCTCGGTCAGGCCAACGTTCGAGACGAAATAGGGGCTGATGAACGGCACGACCAGGAACGTCCCGAGCATCACCGAGGTAATCAGCGCGAACGCCCGGAGGTGGTTCGGGCGGGTGTAGACCTCGACCAGCCGGCCCCAGGTGTCCGCCGGTCCCTTGACGAGGTGGTCGCGCAAGGGCGGGAAGGCCTTCAGGCCAACCCCGAGCACGGGCAATCCCAGGGCGACCAGCATCAGGAAGGGCGCGTGCCAGTCGAACCGGGTCCCCAGGTAGAGGCCGAAGGGGACGCCGAAGATCGAGGCAAGAGAGAACGCCGACATCAGGATGCCCGTCGCCCGGCCCCGCCTCGCGTCGGGAAAGACGTCGCCGATGATCGCCATCGCCATCCCGCCGAGGACCCCGCCGAACGCCCCGGTGACGACCCGGGCCGCGAGCAAGAGCGGATAGGTTGTCGCCAGGCCGCAGAGCAAGGTGCCGACGAGGAAGCCGACGTAGAGCGAGAGGAAGGCCGACTTCCGGCCGATGCGGTCGATCACCGTCGACGCCGCGAAGCCGGCGATCCCCGCGCTGATGGTGTACGACGAGACGATCAGGGCGAACTGCGCCGGATTGATCGCCAGGGTCCGCCTCAGTTGCGGACCGAGGGGCATGACGACCATGAAATCGACGATGCTGGTGAACTGCACGGTCGCCAGGGTCAGCAGGACCGCCCGCTCCCGGCTCGCCGATGCCCGACCCGCCGCGATCCCCGAGCCGTCGCCCATCATCCGACCTCCGCAAAGCCTTGCGAAGGAGACGGATTCGCCGCCTTCGCACTTCGGACACTCGCGTCATCGTAGGGTTCGGCGGCGAATCGTCAACCGGCGTTGGGATCGGGGCTTCAACGGTTGACCGAGACCATCATCGAGGCCGGATATCGGTCGCCGGCCGCCACGCCCTTCGGGGCGACCTCATCGATCCTCGCCAGGTCGCTCGGCGTCAAATTGAGGTCGACGGCCGCCGCGTTCTCCTCGAGGTACGACCGCCGCTTCGTCCCGGGGATCGGCACGAGGTCGTCCCCTTGCGCGAGGACCCAGGCCAGGGCCAGTTGAGAGGCGGTCGCCCCCTTCTCGGCGGCGATCGCCTTGATCCGGTCGACCAATTCCAGATTCTTCGCGAAGTTCTCGCCCTGGAACCGGGGCGAGTGGCGGCGATAGTCGGCGGCGTCGAAGTCGTCGATCGACCGGAACTGGCCGGTCAGGAACCCCCGGCCGAGCGGGCTATAAGGCACGAAGCCGATCCCGAGTTCCCGGCAGAGCGGAAGAATCTCGTCTTCCGGGTCGCGGCTCCAGAGCGAGTACTCGGTCTGCAAGGCGGCGATCGGGTGGACCGCGACGGCGCGGCGGATCGTGGCCGGCCCGGCCTCGGAGAGGCCGAGGTGCCGGACCTTGCCCGCCTTCACCAGCTCGGCCATCGCGCCGACGGTCTCCTCGATCGGCACCTCGGCGTCGACCCGGTGCAAGTAATAGAGGTCGACGTGGTCGACGCCGAGCCGCCCGAGCGAGGCTTCGCAGGCCGATTTGACGTACTCGGGCCGACCGTTGAAGCCCCGGACGGTCGGGTCGGTCGCCGATCGGACGATCCCGAACTTGGTCGCCAGCACGACCTCATCGCGCCTCGAAGCGATCGCCCGGCCGACGAGTTGCTCGTTGGTGAATGGGCCGTACATGTCGGCGGTGTCGAGAAAGTCGACGCCGAGGTCGATGGCCCGGTGGATCGTGGCGACCGACTCGGCGTCGTCGCGGGCCCCGTAGAAGTCCGACATCCCCATGCAGCCCAGCCCGATCGCGGAGACATCCAGGCCCGACTTTCCCAACGTCCGACGTTGCATGACTCGACCCTCTTCGAACGAATGAATCCGAGACCCCGGACGGCCGCCCGGGCTTCGCGGAAGTCTATGGGTGCGGGGGCCCCCCAAGTCAAGTCTCGGAACGGGCAAGGACTCGTCTTCCCCGGAACCCAGTCGGGGTCGATAATACGCCTTGAGTCCCCGACTCGAAGGAGAGTCCCGCCGATGGAACGGTCCCCCGAATCCGCCTCTCGCCGACGTCGCAGGCTCCGCCGCCTGGCAATCTTGGTGGCACTCGTGCCGCTCTGGCTGCTGGGCTCGATCCTCGCCGCGCACCGGCTCACGGCGCGGTCGAGGCCGCGGTTCGAGGAGCCGCCGCCCTCCGTCGCCTGGGCCCGGTTCGAGCCGGTCCGGCTCTCGACCGCCGACGGGCACCGTCTGGGTGCCTGGTTCGCCCCGGGTCGCGAGGGCCTGCCCGCCGTCGTCCTGCTGCACGGCAACGGCGGGAGCCGGGCCAGTTGCCTGGACCGCGCCGAGCTGCTCGCGGGCCTCGGCCACCCGGTCCTCGGCGTCACCTTGCGGGCGCACGGCGACTCCTCGGGCGACTCGAACGACTTCGGCTACTCGGCCAGGCTCGACGTACTCGCGGCGGTCGCCTACCTCGAAACGCGCGAGCCAGGCCGGCCGATCGTCCTCCACGGCGTCTCGCTCGGATCGGCCGCCGCGACGTTCGCGGCGAAGGACCTCGGCTCGCGGGTCGCCGGTTACGTGCTGGAGGCCCCTTATGCCGACCTGCGCTCCGCCGTCCGCAACCGGACGAGGGCGGCCCTGCCACTCGGGATGGAGTGGGTCGCCTACCAGGGCCTCCTGGCCGTCTCGCCGCTGTTCCTCCCGCACCTCGACCGGATCACGCCCAGGGAAGCGATCGCCGGCGTCCCCGAGGGCGTCCCGGTCCTCCTGATGACCGGTCGAAATGACGAGAAGGCGACGCCGGACCAGGTCGCCTCGCTCTATGACCGGGTCCGCTCGCACGCCCGGCTCGTCGTCTTCGAGCGGGCCGGGCACCTCCACTACCGAGAATCCGACCCGGCGCTCTACCGTTCCTCGCTCCTCGATCTCCTCGCCGAGTCCGCCCGGCCTTCCGGTCACTCGTACGTCGTCGACCCGACCCTCCTGCGCCCCAGGAACCGGACGGCCTCCTCGGCGTCGTCGAAGACGTCCCAGTAGGCGTCCATCCCCATCTCGTCGAGGAACTTCGCCATCGGCCGGGTCAGGTTCGCCAGGACGGCCTCGCCCTCGGCCTGGCGAATCTTGCGGATCAGGGTCGTCAGCAGGCCGAGGATCGTCGGCCCGGTCTCCCGGACGCTCCCCATCTCCAGGACGAACCGGCGGTAACCCTGGTCGATCAGCTCGGTCACGTCGCGCAGGGCGTCGAAGTGCCTCGGGTCGTTCATCAGGCGGGCGACTCCGCTGAGGACGGCGACCTCGCCCTCGAACCGAACGTGAATGGCCACGGTGGGCTCCTCCTTCCGCATCTCAGGATTATTTGACGTCCAGCGACCAGATCCCCGGGCCGGTCGAGCGAGGGCCCTGCAAGGCCCGGCCGGAAGCCTGCCACTCGGGGGCGTCTTCCGGGCAGAGCGGCATCGGCATGCTCGGCGGCACTCTCAGTGTCCAGCGGAGCCCCGCGCGGGCCCGGAATTCGGGGCGCGACCTCGAATGGAGCGAGACCTGGAAACGGTCGGTCGGGCGATCTTCGCCGTCCCGTTTCTCGGAGACCTCGCCCCAGAACATTTGCGGGTCCCGCCCTTCGCCACCCTCCACCAAGATGAGGTGGGTCTCCCTCCGAACTTGTGGCGCATTCATCAAGCTCGATTCGCTCCACGAACGCCCGGGCCGGCCCGACGGTGATGACGCCACCCCACGAGGATGACTCGATGCCCCCACGATTCTCGCAATCCGCCGGGGCCGACGCCAGCCACGATCGCCGACCCTCCCGCTTGAATCGGCGCGAGGGATCGGCTCGAATGGTCGAGGCACCCGACCGGAGGGCGGCCCCCGAATGGTTCGGAGGAGCGGCCTGGCGGTCGTCCTCGGGCGGATCGGGCGACTCATGAAGTACCGGATCATCGGCCTCGGGCTGCTCGCCGGGGTGGCGGCCCTGGCGTCGCGAGGCTTCGGTAAGGAAGGGTCGGACGGGGCCCGCTGGTGGTCGCACGTCGAGGCCCTGGCCGGCGACGACCTCGAAGGCCGCGACACCGGGAGCACCGGGCATCGCAAGGCGGCCGAGTACGTCGCCCGCGAATTCGCCAGGGCCGGCCTCCAGCCCGCCGGGACCGAAGGCTTCCTCCAGCCCGTCAAGTTCCGCTCCAAGGAGATCGACGAGGCGAAAACCCGCGTCGAGTTCGTCGCCAAGGATGGCCGGGCCGAGACCCTGGCCCTCGGCCCCGACGCGATCGTCTCGTTGCGGGTCGACCCGGCCCCTTCGGTCGACGCCGCGATGGTCTTCGCCGGCTTCGGCCTGGCCAGCGCCGAGGCGAAGCACGACGACTTCGCCGGGCTCGACGTGAAGGGCAAGGTCGTCGTCTACCTCGCCGGGGCCCCTTCGACGATCGACGGGCCGCTCGCCGCGCACATGCAGTCGGCCGGCGAGCGGGGCGACCTGCTCCGCAGGATCGGGGCGATCGGCACCGTCGTCATCCAGAACCCCAAGAACATGGACATCCCCTGGGAGCGATCCAGCCTCGCCCGGTTCATGCCGTCGATGAGCCTGGCTGACCCGGCGATGGACGACAGCCGGGGCCTCTCCATCGGCCTCGGCCTCTCCATCGGCCTCGGCCTGAACGCGGCGAAGGCCGACAAGCTCTTCGACGGCTCGGGCCACGCCATCTCCGAGATCCTCAAGGCGGCCGATGCTGGCCAGCCCCTTCCGCATTTCGCCCTCCCGAAGCGACTCAAGGCGACCGTCGCGGTCAAGCGGTCCGAGGTCACCTCGCAGAACGTCGCGGCGATCTTGCCCGGCAACGATCCCAAGCTCAAGGGCGAGTACGTCGTCTTCTCCGCCCACCTCGACCACATAGGCGTCGGCAAGCCGATCAACGGCGACGCGATCTACAATGGGGCGATGGACAACGCTTCGGGCGTTGCGGCGATGCTCGACGTGGCGGCGATGCTGAAAGAGTCCGGCACCAAGCTCCGCCGCTCGGTCCTCTTCGTCGCCGTGACGGGCGAGGAGAAGGGCCTGCTCGGCTCCAGGTTCTTCGCCAACTCCCCCACCGTCGACCCGAAGGCGATCGTCGCCGACATCAATACCGAGATATTCACAGTTTCCCACTTTTGATTAGACTAACATGGTCTCGTTGGCGGTCATTCCCTCAATCGTTATTTTGGAGGAGCAATGCATGAAATAGTTAAAGGGAATTGTCCAAATTGCGGAACGTCTCGCATCCTGGTGTTCGGAGAGAATTTTTCAACAAATAAAGAAATACAACCACCCATAGCCTTTTACAACGGCAGATGTTTTACGTGTGAATCGTATATCGGATCTTTTTCTAGTAAAGGAATACAAGCCCTTGATTGGATAGATCTTGCAATGGACGAGGAAACCGCAGAGCAGGCTTTCGGACCAGACTTTGATAGGACATTGCATTAAGCAATGCAATCAATCACTTGTGAGAAGCGGGCTACAATTTTCACCGACATGTTCCTGCCCCTCTTCCCGATGAAGCGGTTGACGGTCTACGGGATCGACGAGTCGGACCTCGGCGACGACGCCTCGGCCGTGGCGAAGGCGCTCGGCGTCGCGCCCGAGCCCGACCCCGAGCCGAAGCGCAACGTCTTCATCCGCAGCGACCAGTACAGCTTCATCCGCCGGGGTATCCCTTCGATCGCCCTGAAGGTCGGCTTCGTCAAGGGCTCGCCCGAGGAGCAGGTCGCCAAGAAGTGGCTGACCGAACGCTACCACGCCCCCTCGGACGACCTGAACCAGCCGGTCGACAAGGCCGCCGCGGGGGCCTTCGACGCCCTCGTCGCCAGGCTCCTGGAGCAGGTCGCCAACCGCGACGAGCGGCCGAGGTGGAAGGACACCTCATTCTTCAAGCGGTTCGCTGGTTGATCGGGGGTTGATGACCCCGGGAGAAGTCGCCATGAATGCATCCCGTACCGGACTCCTGCCGCTGACGGCCCTCGCCATCGCCCTGCTCGCCGCCGACAAACCCGCCGGGAAAAGGGTCCTTTTCGACGGCAAGACGCTCGACGGCTGGAAGCGGCTGGAGACCTTCAAGGCGGGCGCCGTCACGGTCGAGGACGGGAGTCTGGTCATCAAGCCGGGCGGCCCGATCTCTGGCGTCGCCAGCACCCGGGGCGACCTCCCGACGACCGATTATGAGCTGTCTTACGAGGCGAAGCGGACCGAGGGGAGCGACTTCTTCGCCGCGGCAACCTTCCCGGTGGGCTCGTCGTTCCTCACCTTCGTCAACGGAGGCTGGGGCGGCGGCGTAACGGGCCTCTCGAGCATCAATGGGGCCGACGCCTCGGAGAACGAAAGCCGCCGGTTCGTCAAATACCAGGACGACATCTGGTATCGCTTCCGTATTCAGGTGACCGCGAAGGTGGTCCGTTGCTGGGTCGACGACAAGGCGATCCTCGCAGTCGACCACGAGGGGCAACAGCTCAAGACCCGGATCGAGACCCGGCCGAGCCAGCCGCTGGGGTTCACCACCTATCGGACCGCCGGGATGATCCGCGCCGTCGAGGTCCGCATGCTCGCCGCCGACGAGGTCGATGCGGTGAACAAGTCGGCCGAACCATGAAGGTGAATCGGTCCTCGTTCCCTCGACCCCTCGCTCGCGTGACACTCGGGTGGATGCACCTGTTGCCGTCGGCCGGCTCGTTCGAGGCCGCCCCGCGGGTGGTCCCGCTTGCCACGGCCCTCGCCTTTCTTCGTCCTCCTCTTCCTCCCCCGAGACATGCCATGCCCCGCCTCGTCGCCGGAAAGGCCACCATCACGCGCCTCGGTTTCCTGTACTGACTGTTCCTGGCCCTCGCGGCTTCCGGGTTTATCGCCTCGGAAACCCCCGGCCAGGCGTTCCGTAAGACGGTTCTCGACCGGGTCAAGGACGCGACGGTCTGCATCGAGTTGAAGCACAACGGTCAGCTTCGGAGCACCGGCTCGGGCTTTGTGATGAAGGCGAAGGGCGACAAGCTCCTGATCATGACCAACCGCCACGTGGCGGCCTCGGACGCGGGCGATCCCGAGGAACCGAAGTCGGAGCTTTCGGTCGTCTTCCGCAGCGGGACCCCCCAGGAGCAGGAGGGCCCAGCGACCTCGTTCGCTTACGACTCGAAGAAAGTCGGCGACCTAGCCGTGCTGGAGGTCCGCGGGGTTCGGCAGCCCCGGCGCCGATCGAGGCGGACGCGACGGCGGTGGAGTCGGAGTTCTTCGAGACGATGCCCGCCTATGCGCCGGGATTCCCACGGGGCGGGATGATTGTCGGGAACGACGCGAACGTTAATTCGGCTGTGACGGTCAACGCGATCTCCATCAGCAGCCTCCGCCGCGACGAGGCGAACAAGCTGGCCCGGGTCCAGTTCGCCGGGTCGATATCGAGGGGAACAGCGGCGGGCCGGTCGTCGACGCCAAGGGGCGGCTGGTCGGCGTGGTCGTGGAGCGGCTCCGGTGCGAGGCCGTCGGCTTCGCGATCCCGCCGAGCGTCGTCGTCGCCTTCCTCAACGGCGACATCGGCGAGATCCTCGCCGGCGAGCTCCTCAACTCCTCCGGGCCCGACGCCCAGCTCCGACTCTCGCTCAGGCTGGTCGACCCGATGGCCAGGATCCGCAAGGTCACCGTCCGCCACCTCAAGCAGGTCGCCCCGCCAGACTCGTACAAGTCCGACCCCCGGGGCGTCTGCCCGCCGATGGCCGGGGGGACCAACGTGACGCTGTCGATCAACAACGGCACGGCGAACGGCACCTTCGCCAAGCCGATCGTCAAGGCCGACGACCGCAAGATCTATCGCGATTCCTGCTCGACGATGCCCAGGGGACCTTCGGGACCAGCAAGCCCTTCCCCGTCGAACTCCCCGACCGCCCGGGCGCGATCCGGGGGCTCGGGGGCGAGGAGAAGTCGACCGTCTTCGCCCGCTGGTCGTGCGAGACGAACCTCGCCGAGGGGATCAAGCTCGTCAACGAGCCCGGGGCGACTTCGATCGACCTCCCGGCCGGGATCCCGATCAAGCGCCCCCCAGTATGGCCTCTTCAATGCCCATTGCGCGCTGATCAAGGTTGCCGGCGACTTCCGCACCGTGGTCAGGTTAACCCCACCTTCGACCCGGGCGGCGAGGGTGTCGCCCTCCCGATCGGCAAGAAGCTCCCCTACAGCTTCCAGACGGCCGGGCTCCTGCGCTGGCAGGACGAGAAGAATTTCGTCCGAATTGTGCGGAGCAAGAAGTCCGACGGCCCGATCTCGATGAAGAACCAGCTCGTCGTCGAGGTCGACAAGAACGGCCGGGTCGCCGCCTACCACTACATCGACATCCCCGACCAGCCGATCCAGCTCGCCGTCTTCCGCAAGGGTGGGAGCATCCGCCTGCTCTTCCTCCTGCCGCCGAAGAGATCACAGCCATGGACGAGATGGCCGTCGACTTCGGCTGGTGATCGACGAGCGAGGCTCGAATCTACTCCCGCACGGCAACACGACCTTGATTAATCTCCGGGACCACCTCCGGCTCGTCTTCGGTGCCCTCGGACTCCTCTCCTCCCATGCCCGGTCAGCCGAAGACGCCCTGAGTCGGATGCTTGGAATCCTGGCGCTGAAACTTCGCCCGATCCCGGCACGTCGGTTGGGCGAGGTCCGCGATCTCCTGGACATCGTCGGACGATTCGATCGGATGCTCCGACCGTCGCTCGATCCCCGACAGCGGCAGGAGGTCCTAAGGTTTCTCGACCTCGGCGGGGACGCCTTGCCTGAATTCCGCGAGCCGGACTTGCTCGGGCTCGAAGCCGGGGACGTTCGGCGGTTCGCGGGTTCCCTCGAAGTCGGTTCAACGATCCGCAATCTGCACGGGACGACGGCACGCACACCCCTCGAACATCTCGATCTCGCGCTCCTCTCCGTTCGGGCGGTGGATCGCCACTTCGTCGAGGATCAAGAGTTCCTGTGCAACGTCCTGGCGATCATCGGCTTGCCGATGCGTCCCCTGGCGTCTGCACTTTCCGGGAGACCATGCTTATCACGCCGCCAGGCTGAGCAGCCTGTCGGCGGCGGCCTGGATTTCCTCTTCGGAGACCCCGGGACGGAGAACCGCTCGAATCTCCTCGCCCAGCAGCGCACGACGCCACGCCCGCCGCTTGTCCGCATGACTCGGGCGGCGTGAAGGGCTGTCCCACGGCGAGGTCGAGCGATCCACCAACTCCTTGTCCTCCCGACTCCAGGCCCACGCCTCGGTCAACGGGAAGGTCCACAGGCAGATGTGGAACGCCCCGATGTTCGCCCACAAGAAACGCACCTGCTGCTGCCCGGCACCCACGATCTGCTTGCACTCGCGGAAGGTGATCTCCAGGCTGAAGCGGTCGGCCACCATCCCCAGGATATCGGCGACGCTCGCCGAGGCATCGGTACAGAAGAACGCCCGCCAGCCGTTCGGTTCGTCCACCAGGACCACCCGGATCACCCCGCCGACCGGCTGCCAGGTCGCCAGGAACGTCTTGTACTTCTTGACCGAGGCGACTCCGTACAGGGTGAGCGTCTCGGTGGACCACCCCCGTCTTTGCCCGGCTCGCTTGGCCAGGTCGATTACGTCCGGGCCAGAGGTTCGCGGCCGGCCCCGCTGGCCCACTGGCCGGGGGCCGGGCACCGTCCGCAGGGCCGCGTCCTTGCGCAGCCGGCTGACGACGGTCATCCCCAACGACATCGCCGGCTTGAGAAAGTTCTTCGTGGCATAGGCACCGTCGGTCACCACCCAGATCGGCAACTTCAACAAGTCCAGCCACGGCTTGACCCATCGGAGCAACTCGACGGCCAGTTCCAGCTTGGTTCGGAACGATGGCCGGTGCTTCGGATCGATGCCCGGCAGGTCCTTCTTGCGGACATAGAGCCGGGCCAACAACGGAAGGGCGACCGTGCCCCAGGCCTTGCGGTTGACCAATAGCGCAAGGACGACGAAGACATGGCCGAAGACGTAGGGCGAACCGGCCGGCCCGGGGGTCGGATTGTGATGCACGCCGGCCCCCTGGACGTGCGGCCCGTATCGCTCCGTTGGTGTGTCATCCAGGGCGAGGGTCAGTCGCGTGGCCCCCTTGAGCAGCGGCCGGACCACCTCGGTTAGGAGGCGTCGGGCGATATGATCGGCCCGCTTGCCGGCGGCGGCAACGGCGGTGTAGCAAGGGCGGAAATGGTCGCTGAGCTTGGCGGCCCTGATCCAGGTGGTGACAGTCCTCCGCCCCCGAGCGAGGACGGCCCCGAGGAATAGCAAGGCGAGCCGAGGTGCGGAGCGGCGGTCGAGCGCGGCGGCGAGTTGGGAGAACCACTGGCACTGGGCGGGTGTCGGATGCGAGGATGTCATCGGGGGCCGGCTCCGCTCGGGGTGTCAGGCTGGTGTGGTAACCGCCATCGTCCCGCTCAGGCCGGCCCCCGTCCACCCATAGGTCGTAGGGCGGCTCACGTGAATTGGCGACGTAACGAACTCGCCCACTTCGGCGATCAGGTCACTTGGCTGGTCCAGGCCGAGGCGACAGAGGTCTTCGATCGGGCCATGCTCCTAACGAGCAAGTCTCACTACGGCCTCGACCCGGCTGCGGTCACCGACATCGAGAGGCTCGGCGTCGAAGAACTTGGCGAAGAGGCGAACGCCTGGCTATCCCGCCGGATCGGGGTTGGAAGGCTGCTCGTTGTCTTCGATAGGCATCAGGCCTGCCGAATGGACAGCACCTTCTTCGTCATGTATTGGCAGGATTTATTGAGTCCATCGCAGGATGACGCGGTGATCCTCCTCGAAGGCCGTGGCATCGTGCTGTCCTACTGCCACGAAGACGAGTTCGAGATTGGGCAGCAGTTGGAGGCTTGATCCGCTGCGCAGTCCAGCTCAATACCTGCACTTTCCGGGAGTTCATGCATGTCAGGCGGCCCGGCTGAGCGGCCTGCGATAGGCCGCGAGTAGACGGGGGCCGGCCCGACCGGGACGATGGCGGTTACCACACTGCCTGACACCCCGAGCGGAGCCGGCCCCCGATGACATCTTCCCACCCGCTA
>JAABUK010007584.1_pt1 | contig 15607 bp, 19 predicted proteins | sample 5559141 | NCBI WGS metagenome assembly JAABUK01 (sample SAMN10711869, study PRJNA513367) | rock metagenome | isolation source: Antarctica rocks | place: Antarctica: Victoria Land, Pudding Butte nord | collected 2016-01-03
GCGCAGAGATCCTCGAGCAGGCCCTCGGCGTGGTCGGGCGGCGGGGGCACGAATGCGGCGCCGCACGGGTTGTAGCTGCTACCGCCGATCCAGTTCTGCTCGGTGCGGATCCTGCCGGCGTGCTCGTCGCGCGACGTTCCCGCCAGCAGCCGCCGGTGGACCGCGCACAGGTCGTCGACGGTGATCGGACGACCGGAGCCCAGGTTCTCGACGGCCCAGCTCGTCGCCTCCACGTTGTTGAGAACCTCGTGTGAGGTCACGTCGGCGGGCTCCTCGCGCGTGCCTCCTGCGAGCTGGGCGCGCAGCAACCGCCGGCCCCCGACCTCCAGCCCCTCGATCCGGGAAGAGGCGACCGCCTCGGCGCGGAGCAGCAGGCGCGCGACGGCCTCGGAGCCCACCAGGGTGCGTGACTCGAGGGTTGAGACGCGTCACCGCCTGCTCGGCGTCCGCGCAGTCGGCCGCGGTCATGCCGTCGAGAGCGATGGGCCGGCCCGCGAGAGGGTCGGGCACGTAGGCCTCGTACCGGCAGCGCTGCCTATCGCGCCGAGGGAGCCCTGGACGAGGACGGGCCGCCAGATCCGCTTGACTACTGGGGCCACATGATCAACCTTCCGGAATAGGCTTGATCAAGAGGAGGAGAAACTCAGGGCTGCATCAGCCCTCGGCCTGCTCGCGTTCGCGCTCACGCAGCTCCACCCGCCGGATCTTCCCGGTCAGCGTCTTGGGGAGGTCGTCGACGAACTCGATCTTGCGAGGGTAGGCGTAGGCCGAGTGGCGGTCGCGCACGAACTGTGAGATCTCCTGGGCGAGCCCGTCGGATGGCTCGTGCCCCGCGCTCAGGCGGATGAACGCCTTGACGATCGTGCCCCGGCGCTCGTCGGGTGAGGCGACCGCGGCGGCCTCGGCCACCGCCGGGTGCTCGATGCACGCCGACTCGACCTCGAAGGGCCCGATCCGGTACCCCGCCGAGATGATCACGTCGTCGGCGCGGCCCGCGTACCAGACGTAGCCGTCCTCGTCGAGCTGGGCGGCGTCCTGCGTGTGGAACCACTCGCCGCCGAACACCTCGGCCGTCTCCTCCTCGGGCCGGTTCCAGTAGCCGAGCGGGTAGTGCGGGTTCGTGCGGGCGCGCAGGCAGATCTCCCCGCGCTCGCCCTGGGGCACGGGCTTCTCGTCCTCGTCGAGGAGCTGGACGTCCCAGCCCGGCATCGGCTTGCCCATCGAGCCCTCGCGGACCTCCATGAACGGGAAGTTCGCGCACAGGGGGTAGGACTCCGTCAGGCCGTAGTAGTCCAGCACCGTCACCCCGTACTGCCCGCGGAACCAGCGGATGGCCTCGGGGTTCAGCGGCTCGCCGGCCGAGCACACGATCCGGAACTCCTGCGGGAACTTCTTCCCGGCGTCCTCTATGCCCATCATCGCCCGCATCGCCGTCGGCGTGGTGAAGACGTTCGTCACCCGGTTCCGACTCAGGACCTCGAGCTGCTGCTCGGGATCGAAGCCTCCCTCGCGCGCGAGGACGAACTGCGTGGCCCCGTGCCGCCAGGGCCCGAGCAGCGGCGCGATCCCCGCCGCCCACGCCCACTCCCCCATCCCGTGGAAGAGCTCTCCGTCCTGCACGTCGTGACAGTACGTGAACTCCTCGTGGCCGAGCAGGTAGCGGTGGGCGTGGAGGATGCCCTTGGCCAGCCCGGTGGTGCCGGAGGAGTAGTAGAGCTGGGCGGGGTCGTCGGCGCTCGTGTCCTCGGGCTCGAAGTCGGTACCCGCGCGGGACAGGAGGTCGCCGTCGAGCAGGATCACGTCCTCGACGAGGTCGCGAGAGATCCGGTCCGCGTTCGCTCGGTCGGTGACGAGCACCTTGGGCTGCGAATCCGTGATGCGGTGCCTGATGCCCTCGTCGCCGTAGAGCACGGACATGGACAGGAGGATCGCCCCGCACTTCCAGGTCCCGAAGAACGCCGCCGCGGTCTCGGGCGTGGAAGGCAGGAGCATCGCCACGCGGTCGCCCTTCTGCACCCCGTGCTCGCGCAGCACGGCGGCGAACCCGTTGGACATGTCCTGGAGCTCGCCCCAGGCCACGCGCCGCTGGTTGCCCTGCCAGTCCTCCCACACCATCGCGAGCTTGTCGCGCGGGTGCTTGTCGCAGACGTCGTGGGCGATGTTGTACTTCTCGGGCACGGCCCAGGAGTGCTCCGCGCACGCCTGCTCGTAGGAGATCTCCGACAGGGCGGCGAGGGTCATGCAGCGGTTCTACCCATAGGTCCGACGACTGTCCACCAACTCCGCTATGACGAGCTCGCGCGAGCGTTCGCCTCAGGGGCTGCGCCGCCGCCGAGGAGCATGCGGCTCGAGCTCGCAAATAGGTGGTAGCGAACCTCTTCGACGGCACGGTCTTGCGACGCTTGCCTGACTTTGCGAGTGGTCCGCAAACCACCGAGGAGTGCCCGTGTCCACCGCCTATGCCGCGCGGCCGGCGTGGCGCGCCTCCCCGGCGATCCTCGCGCGGCTCCTCGCCGGGCTGTGGCTGTTCGGGACCGGGGAGGGCCTGCTCGTCGGCTCGCACCTCGGCAACTCGCCGTGGTCGGTGCTCGCCCAGGGCGTGTCCGTGCAGACGTCGATCTCGGTCGGGACGGCGACGATCATCATCTCCTTCCTCGTGCTCGCGCTGTGGATCCCGCTGCGCCAGTGGCCCGGGCTGGCCACGCTGCTCAACGCGATCCTCATCGGCGTCGCGCTCGACGCGACCCTCGCGCTCGTCCCCGACGGGCTGCCCCTCGCCCTCCGTGTGCTGGAGATCCCGCTCGCGCTCGCCCTCGTGGCGCTGGGCTCGGGGCTCTACATCAACGCCGGCCGCGGTCCGGGGCCGCGGGACGGGCTCATGACCGGGCTGCACCGGCGCACGGGACGCCCGGTCGGCCTCATCCGGACGGCGATCGAGCTCATCGCGCTGACCGCGGGTGCGCTGCTCGGGGGGACGTTCGGGGTGGGAACGGTCGCCTTCGCTCTGCTCATCGGGCCGAGCGTGGCGCTCGCGCTGCGTCTTGTTCGGCCCACCGCGCCAGGTTGAGCAGCTGACGGCGCGGCTAGCCGGGGACGCGACTCCGCACGCCTGCGAAACGACCGAAGTCGCGGTCGAAGGACACGATGGTGGCGCCGTGCTCGAGGGCGAGCGCGGCGAGGTGCGCGTCGTTGGTCAGGTTGCCGCCCGTGCCCGCGCGCTCGAGGAGCCCCCGAAGCAGAGCGAGGTGGCGGCGGGTGGGTTCGACGACCACCGCAGGGGGCGCCTCGAGCCAAACCTCCAGAAGCTCGCCGGCTCTCTCGATCGCCAGCGGCCGAGCGAGGGCGGCCGGATGGGTGATGACCCGGAGGAAGGCGATCAGGGCAATCCACGCGAACCCGACCCCCTCGCCTCCACCGAGCGCGGCCGCCAACCAGGCTCGCGCGATCTCGTGGTCTCGGGCTCTTTCGTTGACGGCGTAGACGAGAACGTTCGCATCGACCAGGACCATGTTCAGCGTCCTTCGGACATACGGCGCGCGAGCTCTTCGTCCTCGAGCTCGCCCGCAAGCTGCAGCGCCTTGGTCAGATCCACGAGGGGCTCCCCGAGGTCGTAGGTCGGGAAGACGGCGGGCTTCCCGGGGGAAGGTCCTGCCCCGGCCCGGATCGCCTCGTTGACGGCCTGCTTGAAGGAGAGCTTCCGCTCGGTCATCCGGCGCTTGATGAGAAGCTCGACGTCGGGGTCGAGGGTAACGGTCGTCCTCATGCCTGCATCATATCTTCAGGCGAAATGATGCGACGATGCCGATCCGATGAATCGAGCGCGCAGGCCCGTGCGGCGTGACGCTCGGCCGTGGCTAGGGTACATACTTGTAATGACTACGGAAGACACCACGGGCGGCCTCCTGGGCAAGGTCGCCGGAAGGGCGAAGGAAGCGGCCGGCTCGCTCACCGGCCAGAACGATCTCGCGCGGGAGGGGCGCCTCCAGCAGGCGCAGTCCGATGCCGAGGTCCAGGCAAAGCAGGACGCCGCCGAGGCGCGCCAGCGCGAGCAGGAGGCCGAGGTCGAGCAGAAGAAGACCGACAACGAGATCGAGCGCGAGCGCCTGCGCGCCGAGGTGGCCGAGACCGATCGCGAGAAGCAGATCGAGCGCGACCGCGCCCGTGCCGAGCAGCAGGCCGGCGAGCAGGCCGCGCGCGAGAAGCAGGCCGCCGCGGCCTCCGAGCGAGCCGGCGAGCAGGCCGCCGCGCAGCAGGCGGGCCAGGCGGGCGTCGAGCACGCCCGTGAGGCCGGCGAAGCGGGCCGCCTCGAGGCCGAGGCCGCCCGCGCCGCCAAGACAGCGGACACCATCGACCCCGAGGAGCGCTAGATGAGCCTCACCGACATCCCCCGCACCGCGGTGCGGGGCTACCTGAAGATCCTGCGGATCCCCGTCGACGTGGGCATCAAGGCCCTCGGCGGCAAGGAGTCCCCCGTGGGCGTTGCCGCCGACCGGGCCGACGCGACGGTCCGCGAGACCGCCGGCTCGCTGCTCGGCGACCGCGAGCTCAAGGCCGAGGCCGGCCGCCGCCGCAGCGCCGCCGGTCAGCGCGAGCAGGCCACCGGGCTGCGCGAGCAGGCCGAGCAGAAGCGCTCCGCCGCCGACGAGCGCGCCGCCGAGCGCCGCAAGCAGGCCGCCGCGCGTCGCAAGCAGGCCGAGAAGCGCGCCACCGAGCAGCGCGAGGAGGCCGAGGAGAAGCGCTCCGAGCAGACGACGAAGGCCCAGCAGTCCGAGCAGCGCCGCCGGCAGGCGTCGCGCACGGCGGCGGCCAAGACCGAGGAGGTCATCGAGGACCGCGCCAAGCGCGAGCGTCTCGAGCAGCTCGACACGGAGGCCAAGGCGACGGAGGAGCGCGAGGACGCGCTGACCGCGTCCGACGAGGCCCAGCGCCTGAAGAACGCGGCAAGCCGGGCCAAGGCCGAGCGCAAGACGGGCTCCGCTCCCAGCTAGCGAGCACTCCAACCCTGGTCCATCACGACCGGGGCGCCCGTGAAGGCCTTACCGTCGGGCCCGAGGAGGAAGGCCACCGTTCCGGCCACCTCCTCGGGCTCGATGAGCCTCTTGACCGCGTGGGGGGCGAGGATCACGTCCTCGAGGACCCGGTCCTCCTCGATCCCGTGGGCGCGTGCCTGGTCGGCGATCTGCTTCTCCACGAGCGGGGTGCGCACGTACCCGGGGCACAGCGCGGTCGCGCTGATCCCCACCTCGGCGCCTTCGAGCGCGAGCACCTTGCACAGGCCCACCACGCCGTGCTTCGCGGCCACGTAGCCCGCCTTGAAGGGCGAGGCCACGAGACCGTGCACCGAGGCGACGACGACGATGCGCCCGTCCCCGCTGTCGCGCAGCTCCTCCCATCCGTACTTGGCGAGCAGGAACGGGGACGTGAGCAGGATGGCCTGCAGCGCGTCCCAGCGCTCCTCGGGGAACTCCGCCACCGGAGCCACGTGCTGGAAGCCGGCGACGGGCACGATCGCGTCGAGGCGCCCGAAGCGCTCGACCGCGCCGTCGACCGCGCCGCGGTTGCCCTCCCGGGTCGTGAGGTCCGCGGCGAAGCCGTCGTCCCCGGCCTCGAGGTCCACCCCGAGCACGTCCCATCCGTCGGCGCGCAGGCGGTCGGCGATCGCCCGCCCGATCCCGCTCGCCGTTCCGGTGACGAGCGCGGCCCGGCTCATGGGTTCTCCCCGTGCGCGCGGAACGCGGCGTAGACCTCGAGCAGGGCGCGGCGCTGGGCCGGGCGTAGGTGGGGATCGGCCCGGATCGCCTCCTCGACGCGGCCATCGCGCTCGGGCCGGCCGCCGGCCTGCTCGTAGAGCGCGTCGACGGTGAGATCGAACGAGCCGGCGATGCTCTCGAGGACCCGCTCGCTCGGCTCGCGCAGCCCACGCTCGATCTGGGAGAGGTAGGGGTTCGAGATGCCGACCATCCCCGCGAGCTGGCGCATGGAGAGCTCCTGGAGCTCGCGCTGGCGGCGGATGAAGTCGCCGACGGTGCTCAACGCGCGACCTCGTATCCGGCCCGCTCCCACGTCCCCACCCCGCCGCCCACGACGTGCAGCACCTCCTGCGCGCCGTGGCGCTCGAGCAGCCCGACCGCGGTCGCCGCCCGCTGGCCCGACGCGCAGATGGCGGCGACCGGGCGCGCGGGGTCGAGGCCGTCGGGGAGCCCGTCGAGGTCGTGGTAGGGGCAGAACAGTGAGCCGGGGATGTGCCCGGCGTCCCACTCGGCCCGCTCGCGGACGTCGAGCACCTGGAGCCCCCCGGAGCGAGCGTGGAGCTCCTCGACATCGATGCGCTCGCTGCGCGCGACGGGCAGGCGCTCCTCACGCCAGGCGGTCATCCCGCCCGCGAGGTAGCCCGCGAGGCGCGTGACCCCCACCGCGGCGGCGAGGTCGGTGGCGTTCACGGCGTCCTCGTCGTGGCGCCCCACGAGCACGACGTCCACCTCGCCCGTGGTGAGCCACGCGAGCTTGGAGCCGAATCCCGCCCGCAGCGAGGTGACCGACACCGAGCCGGGGATGTGGGCGTCGTCCCACTGCTCCTCGGTGCGCACGTCGACGAGCAGGGCGCCGGCACGCCGCGCGGCCTCGACCTGCCGGGGCGCGAGCGGGGGCGCGTCGACCGCCCGGCGCTCGAGCGGGCCGCGGTTCAGGGCGACGATGCTCTGGAAGTTCGGCGGCTGGGGGCCGAGCCCGGCGATCGCCTCGCGGACGAAGTCGTCCTCCGCGGTCACGGACAGCAGGGCGTTGTGCGCGCGCTCGAACCCGATCGTCGACGCGGGCTTCAGATCCATCCCCGGCCCACCGCACATGGAGCCGCCCAGGTGCCCGGGCCACATCTCGACGTCATCGGGCAGGGTCAGGAGCTTCGCGTGCAGGGAGCGGAAGACGTCGCGGGCGCCCTCCTCGGGGTCGACGGCGAGGTCGGGGCGGGCCACGTCGCCGACGAAGAGCGAGTCGCCGGTGAGGACCGCCCACGGCTCGGGGCCTCTCGAGACATCGACGAGAACGAAGGCGGTGTGCTCCGGGCGATGCCCCGGCGTGTGCAGCGCGCGGATGCGGACGTCGCCGAGCGCGAGCTCCCACCCGTCCTCGAAGGGCTCGTGCGGGTAGTCGGGCCCGGCGAGACGGTGGATGTGCAGCGTCGCCCCCGTCGCCACCGCAAGCCGGCCGTGCCCCGACACGTGGTCGGCATGGTTGTGGGTCTCGAGCACGTGGTCGATCGAGACCCCGAGGTAGCGCGCGAGGCGCAGGTACTCGTCGATGTGCAGCCGCGGATCGATCACGGCGGCCACACCCGCGCCATCGTCGCCCACGAGATAGGAGGCGCACCCGAGATCGTCGTGTACGAGCTGGCGGAAGATCATTCGTTAGCTACACTGGAGCTAACACTGCTAACAAAGCTTTGGAGTACCCACATCATGGCGACCGACACACAGGATCGCATCCGCGACTTCGGCCTCACCGCCGTCGACGTCTACGAGAAGGGCTGGAAGTTCCTGGCCGACGTCTCCGAGCGGACGGCCGAGTCGACCCAGAACGAGCTCGTCTCGTCCGTCGCGCACGCGCACGCCCAGTTCACCCGCACGGTGACCAACGCATACGCCTCCGCGGCGCGGGACGCCCTCACCGTCCGGTGATCAACCCGACCACCTGCCCGCCCGTCGTCTCGCGCTCGACGCTCCTGGGCTCGGTCGACGCCGCCGGCGCCACGCTCGACGGCGCGTCGACCTACTGGACGGGCGCGCTCGCGCGCGGGGCGATGCCGTGGGACGTCGCCGGCGACGCGGCGCGCTGGTGGTCGGCGATGACCGTCCGGGAGCGCCCGAGGTGGTCGACCCCGAACGAGGTCGTGTGGGAGTCGCCGGTCATGCGCCTGCGCGACTTCACCCACGGCGCGACGGACGACGTCGTGCCCACGCTCGTGCTCCCGCCCCAGGCCGGGCACTCGTCGTCCATCGTGGACTACTCCCCGCGCCAGAGCCAGATGCAGACCATCCGCGCGGCGGGGCTCACACGCGCCTTCTCGCTCGACTGGATCGGGGCGACGCAGGCGACCAAGCACGCCACCGTCGACGAGTTCCTCGCCGACATCGCCCACGCCGTCGAGCTGATCGGCTCACCGGTCAACCTCGTGGGCGACTGCCAGGGCGGGTGGCTCGCGGCGATCTACGCCGCGCTGCACCCCGAGCGGATCCACACCCTGACGATCGCGGGCGCCCCGATCGACTTCCACGCCGGTGATCCCGTCATCGGCGGCTACGTCGAGCTCTTCGAGCCCTCGTTCTACGCCGCGCTCGTGGCCTCGGGCGGCGGCGTGCTCCCCGGGAGCTACCAGCTCGGCGGCTTCATCGCGATCAAGCCCCAGGACGAGGTGGCGCGTCAGTGGGGGCTGCTCAACCACCTCGACGACGCCGAGCACGTGGAGCGCTACCGCCACTTCGAGGACTGGTTCAAGCACACGCAGGACATCGCCGGCGACTTCTACCTCTGGATCGTCGAGCACCTCTTCCGCCGCAACGCGCTCATCTCGGGCGAGCTCGAGATCGGCGGCGAGCGCGTCGAGCTCGGCAACATCTCCTGCCCGCTCATGCTCCTCGCGGGCTCGGGCGACCACATCACGCCCCCGCCGCAGGTCTTCGCCGCGCGCGAGCACGTGGCGACGCCGGCGGAGGACGTCGTGCAGCGCACCGCGTCCGGCGGTCACCTCGGGCTGTTCATGGGCCGCGAGGCGCTACGCGACCACTGGCCGCCGGTGCTCGCCGAGGTCTACGCGCGCTCGACGCCCGGCGCCGTGTCACGGGAGCGCGCCGTGCGGGAGTCCCGCGCGCGGACCGACCCCGGCCGCGCGGCGCCGCAGCCGATCCCGTAGTTCGCCCGGGAGGCTGCGCGGGAAGACCAGCACTCGGATGAGCGACGTCGAGCAGAGGCTCTCGCAGGGGATGGAGCGGCTCGTGAGCCGCCCCGCCTTCGGCGAGCTCCTGGCCATGAGCGCCGAGAACGTCGTGTCGCTCATGCGGATCGGCTCCACCTCCATGGACCTCGTGTGGCGCAACCTGCGGCTCGCCGGCCGCGGGGACCTCGTCCGGCTCGGCCGGCAGCTCGCGCGTACGGAGGACAAGCTCGAGCGCGTCCTTCAGGAGCTCGAGGAGATGCGAGCGAGCTCACCCACCGCCCCCGCGACCGGCCCCGAGAAGGAGAAGGAGGAGGCCAAGCCGTGAATCTCCTGGAGCGCAGCCTCCGCGCTCCCGTGGCGGCCGTCGAGTTCGCCAACATCCTGCTCACGACGGACGACACGCGGATCGGCACGACACCGCGCGACGTCGTGTGGACCCACCGGCGCACGACGCTCTACCGCTACCGCTCGCGCGACCGCCGCCACGCGGTCCCCCTGCTGCTCGTGTTCGCGCTCATCAACCGCCCGGCGATCTTCGACCTGAGCCCGGGCCGTTCGTTCGTGGAGTTCCTGCTCGAGGAGGGCTTCGACGTCTTCCTGCTGGATTGGGGCGAGCCCGACGAGGAGGACGCCGACATGGGCCTGGACTCCTACGTGTGCGACGAGCTGCACTGGAGCGTTCGCGAGACCCTGCGCGAGTCCGGCGCCGAGGAGCTCTCCCTGCTGGGCTGGTGCATCGGCGGGACGCTGTGCGCGATGTACTGCGCGCTGCGCGGCGATGCGCCCGTCCGCAACCTCCTCCTGCTGACCACGCCGATCGATACCGACGGCTCGCTCTACGCGACCTGGGTCCGCCCGCTCGACGCCGACCACGTCGCCGACGCGCTCCCCGTGGTGCCCGGGGCGATGGTCGACTGGGCGAACAAGCTCATGAAGCCGGTCACGAACTGGTGGACCACCTACCGCAAGCTGTGGGACGGCGTGGTCGAGGGCACCGCGAACAGGGACGCCTACCAGCCCATGGCGCGCTGGCTGGCCGACAACCCGCCCTTCCCCGGCCGCGCGTATCGTGAATGGATCCGCTGGATGTACCAGGAGAACCGCCTCGTGGACGGGACGTTGCGGCTGCGCGGCGAGCGCGTCGACCTCTCGGAGATCGACCAGAACCTGCTGGTCGTCACGGCGGGGGCAGACCACATCGCGCCCCGGCACGGGACGGAGCCCGTCCTCGCCCTGGTGGGCTCGCACGACGTCGAGCACCTCGCCCGCGACGGCGGGCACATCGGCCTCATGGCCGGCTCGAAGGCCCGGCAGGAGATCTGGCCCGAGCTCGCGAGCTGGCTCGACGAACGCTCCGAGACCTAGGAGAGGAACGAACGACATGGCTGCTTCCAGCACCGCCCCCGAGGCCACCGCCCCCGCCGGACGCAAGCTGCTGGGCCGCGTCGCCTTCGTCACGGGTGGCACCCGCGGCATCGGCGCCGCGATCTGCCGCTCGCTCGCCGCCCAGGGCGCCACGATCGCCGCGGGCTACTCCTCGGACGAGGAGAAGGCGAACGTCCTCAAGGACGACATCGTGGGGATGGGCGTCGGCGCCTCCATCCACAAGGGCAACGTCGCCTCCGCCGACGACTGCCGGCGGACGATCAAGGAGGTCACCGACACCCACGGCCGCCTCGACATCCTCGTCAACAACGCGGGGATCAACATCGACAAGCCGGTACTGAAGATGGAGGACCAGGACTGGTACAAGGTGCTCGCCGTCAACCTCTCGGGCGCGTTCTTCATGTCCCAGGCCGTGCTGGCCCACATGCTCGAGCGGGGGACCGGCCGCATCGTGAACATCTCCTCGGTGATCGGCCAGCAGGGCAACATCGGGCAGGCGAACTACGCGGCCTCGAAGTCCGGCCTGTTCGGCCTGACGATGACCATGGCCCGGGAGGCGGCGGCGGCCGCGGCGAAGGCGGGCAAGCTCGACGCCGAGGGGGTGGGCATCACCGTGAACACCGTCGCGCCGGGGTTCATCGAGACCGACATGACCAGCGGCATGCCCGAGAAGGTGGTCGAGAAGGTCACCAAGCAGATCCCGCTCGGCCGGATGGGCCAGCCCGAGGAGGTCGCGCGCGTGGTGCACTTCCTGTGCGCCGACGCCGCGAGCTACATCACCGGGCAGGTGTGGGCCGTCAACGGCGGGATGGAGATGTGAGCACCAAGGCCGACTACAACGCGGAGGAGTGGACGCTGGTCGTCCAGGCGCCGGCGCTCGCCGGGATGCGGGTCATCGCCGCCGACCGCGGCGGGACCGTGCGCGAGAGCGTCTCCATGGGCCGCGTCTATCAGGAGGCGCGCGCGGAGGCGGGCGACGGGCTGCTGGCCGAGATCGTGGCCGCGCCCCCGGGGTTCGAGCCCGGGCGGGGGCGCGAGCTCCTCGAGCAGCTCCCCGACCAGCTGCGCCGGGCGGTGGGGATCCTCGAGGACAAGGCGACTCCCGAGGAGCTCGAGGCGTACAGGAGCTTCGTCCTCGACGTGGCCGAGACGGTGGCCAAGGCGCACAAGGAGGGCGGCTTCCTCGGAATGGGCGGCACCCAGATCAGCGACGCCGAGCGCACAGCGCTCCAGGAGATCGCCGGCGCGCTCGGCGTGACCTACGGCACCTGACCCGGGCCACCGAGCCGGTTCCTGGGGGGCGGCCACCGAAGGTGGTCGAGAGGGGGGCGAAGCCCCCCTACTCGCCGCCGGAGGCCTGGCGCTCCTTGACCTTGTCCTCGAGCTGCGACATCACGTCGGGGTCGCGCAGCGTCGTCACGTCGCCGAGCTCACGGCCCTCGGCGATGTCGCGCAGCAGGCGCCGCATGATCTTCCCCGAGCGGGTCTTCGGCAGGTCGCCCGCCCACACGATCCGCTTGGGCCGGGCGAACTTCCCGATGCGCTTGCCGACGACCTCGCGGATCTCCTCCACGAGCTTGTCCGTCCCCTCGTCCTCCTCGCCCTCGAGGGTCACGAAGGCGCAGATGGACTGCCCCACATCCTCGTCGTACTGCCCGATGACCGCCGACTCGGCGACCTTCGGGTGCGCGACGATGGCGGACTCGAGCTCGGCCGTGGACATCCGGTGCCCCGAGACGTTCACGACGTCGTCGATGCGCCCGATGATCCACATGTAGCCGTCGGAGTCCTTCCGGGCGGCGTCTCCCACGAGGTACGTCTCGGCGCCGAAGCGCTCGAAGTACGTCTCCTGGAAGCGGTCCTCGTCCTTGTACAGCGAGCGCAGCATCCCCGGCCACGGGCGGGTGAGCACGAGCAGGCCCTGGCCTTCCTCGATGACCTCCCCCGAGGACTCGTCGCGGACCTCGGCGGCGATGCCCGGCAGCGGCCGGGTGGCCGAGCCCGGCTTGGTCGTGGTCAGCCCGGGCAACGGCGAGATGAGGATATGCCCCGTCTCGGTCTGCCACCACGTGTCGACGATCGGGCAGCGCTCCTGCCCGATGACGATGTGGTACCAGAGCCACGCCTTGGGGTTGATGGGCTCACCGACCGTCCCCAGCAGCCGCAGGGAGCTCAGGTCGTGCTTGGCCGGCAGCTCGGCGCCCCACTTCATGAACGCCCGGATCGCGGTGGGCGCGAAGTAGTAGATCGTCACCCCGAGCTTCTCGACGATCTCCCAGTGGATGTCCTTCGACGGGTAGTCCGGCGCGCCCTCGAACATCACCGAGGTCGCTCCGTTGGCCAGCGGTCCGTAGACGATGTAGGAGTGCCCGGTGACCCAGCCGACGTCGGCCGCGCACCAGTAGACGTCGTCACCCTTCAGGTCGAAGACATGCTTCGTCGTCCACGCGCAGCCCGTGAGGTAGCCGCCCGTGGTGTGGACGATCCCCTTCGGCTTCGCGGTCGAGCCCGAGGAGTAGAGGATGTAGAGCGGATGCTCGGCGTCGAGCTCCTCGCACGGGCACTCGTCGCCGGCCTGCTCGCAGACGTCCTCCCACCAGACGTCCCGGCCCTCCTTCATCTCGCACTCGGCTCCCGTCGCCTTGATGACGACGATCGTCTCGAGCGTCGCGAGGTCGCCCATCGCCTCGTCGACCTGTTGCTTCATCGGGGCGGTCTTGCCCTTGCGCCGGGCGCCGTCGGCGGTGATGAGCGCCTTGGCCTCGGAGAACTCCATCCGCTCGGCCACCGAGGCGGCGGAGAAGCCGCCGAACACCACGTTGTGCGGGGCGCCGATGCGTGCGCAGGCGAGCATCGCCACGACGACCTCGGGGATCATCGGCAGGTAGATCCCGACGACGTCGCCCTTGCCGATGCCGAGCTCCTTCAAAGCGTTGGCGAGCTTCTGGACGTCCGAGTGCAGGTCGGCGTAGCTGACCTCGCGCTCCTCGCCCTCTTCTCCTCTCCAATGAAAGGCGACCCGATCGCCGTTGCCCGCCTCGACGTGGCGATCGACGCAGTTGAAGCACGCGTTGATCTTCCCGTCGGCGAACCACTTGTAGCGGGGCGGATCGGTCTCATCGACGGACTCCGTGGGCTCGGTGAACCAGTCGAGCTCCCTGGCCTGCTCGAGCCACCAGCCCTTCCAGTCGGAGTCCGCCGCCTCCCACATGGAGTCGTCCGTATCCATCGCCCGGGAGACGAAGCCCTCGGGCGGGTCGAACGTCTGCTGGTCGAGGAGGGACTCGAGCCGCTGCTCGAGCTCCTCCCCGGTCGGTGTCCTGGTGGCTGCCATGTCGGTGTCTCTCTCCTTGATCTTCTTGCGTCAGTCGCGCTTGAGCGGCACCACGGGGAGGAGAACCTTCCCGAAGGTGGAGTTCGCCACGCCGGCCGCCGAGGCGTACAAGGCCGCGAGGGCGGTAAGGAGGCCGACGTACCCGCCGGCCTTCGTGATGTTCGTGTGGGCGCCGGCGTCCCCGATGCCGAGGAGGATGAACGTCAACGTCAGGAGCGCGAACACCACCGCGATCGCCCCGGTGGTCCGCAGGGATGCGATGAACATGTATGCGGTGAAGATGCCCCAGGCGATGAGGTAGAGGCCGATTGCCTTGCCCGCATAGGCGGGCTCGAGCTTCTTCGCCTCGAACTGCACGAGGACGAAGAACGAGATCCAGAACGCCCCGTACGAACAGAAGGCGGTCGCCCCGAAGGTGTTGCCTGCCCGGAACTCCCACAGCCCGGCGAGCAGCTGGGTGAGGCCGCCGTAGGCGAGCGCGAGCCCGAGCACGACCGCTTCGCCCTTGTCCGCATTCATGAGGCCCGAGTTGAACATGCTCAGGACGAACGTCGTGATGCCGAACCCCGCGAGCCCGAGCGGGCCCGGATCAGCCGGGGTCCAGCCCCCGGTCTGCGAGCCCGGTCTGCTGGAAGCGTCTGCCATGACTGTTCCTCCCGTCGAGGGTTCTCTCCTGGCCGGGGCGTACCCGCGCGCCCGCGCGCGAATCTTTGCTCAGCGACGCTTCTTGCGCTTGCGCCGGGCCGCACCGGGGTCGGCGGGCGCCGGAGGCCCGGCGACGGGAACGGGCTCGGGCGCGGGGACCGTGTCGGCCCCCGCGGCCGCGCGCTCACGGACCTGCTGGAGCGACGGCCACGGCTCGGCGCGACCCGTGCGCCAGGCCGGCGGGAGGCCGCTCGGCCACCGGCCGGAGAAGAGGTAGCCGACGGCGCCCAGCCAGAAGCTGAAGAGGATGGGCGCGGGCACGATCGGCAGCGCGGTGAAGATCCCCGCGAAGATCCCGACGTAGCCGAGGAAGCGAGGGAGCAACCCCACGCGCATCGCGTTCAGGGACACCGCGACGAGCCCCGCGCCGAAGAGAAACCCGGCCACGAGGCCGACGTAGCCGATGACGACCGGCCCGGGGAGGGCGTTGAGGTCGCTCGCCCGTTGGTACGTCACGTCTCCCCGGGTGAAGAAGTCCCCGATGACGATCCCCGACGTGACGCTGCTCGCCACGGTGTTCAACCCACTGAGGACAGCGCCCACGACGAGGATGAGGCCGAGCGGTGCCGGGAATCCCGGTCTCCGGGCCCGGACCGCCCGGACGAGGGCGAAGAGTGCCGCCGCGGCGACGAGGAAGCCGATCCCACTCACGAACGCCGTCGCGTTGATCGGGCCCGACTTGTCGTTGAAGTCGGCGAGCTGGGCGATCGTGTTCTTCGAGTTGCCCTTCCCGAGGGTGACCGAGCGCGCCACGAACCCGATCAACGGGAGGGCGGCGCCGATCGCTGCCGCCGGGACGGCCCAGCGGCGGGCGCGGGCCTCGGCCGCGACGGTCTGGTCCGGGGTCATCGCGCGCGGGAGGGTAGGGGGCGGGACGCGTCTGCGCGCACGGGGGAGTCGGGCGCGGGCGGGCGGGCCGGCTCGTAGCCCGGGTCCTCGCGTCCGATCACCCGCGAGAAGCGGTCGCCCGCCCAGAGCACGAGGTCGAGGACAGGCGCGGCGAGCCGGATGCCGCGCTCGATGCGCGCGCGCCGCCGCTGCTGATCGGGGGTGAGGGGCATCGCGGTATGCGAACCTACCCCGTGTGCGGGTCCGTGACGTCATGACGCCCGGGGTGGTGACCGCTGGCTGCGACGCCTCGGTCCTCCAGGTGGCCGAGCTCATGCGCGCGCGGGAGGTCGGCTCGGTGGTGCTCGAGCAGGACGGGCGGCCCGTCGGCTTCGTGACCGACCGCGATCTGGCGGTGGGTGTGC